>OBLY010000066.1_pt1 | contig 14776 bp, 11 predicted proteins | sample 1539041 | NCBI WGS metagenome assembly OBLY01 (sample SAMEA2690973, study PRJEB22502) | sediment metagenome | biome: Billabong; feature: Tropical; material: Sediment | place: Australia | collected 2013-05-14 | depth 1 m
GCCACTGGACACCGCGCCGCGACATGATGGAGTACACGGCAGCAAGCGCGTCCGCTGCGGAGTGCCTGATGCAAGCTCGGCGATCGTTCGGCTGGACGCGGGTCCGCTCCGTCGCGCGGGTGCTCTGCCTCGGCGCGATCGCGCTGGCGACGCTCGAGGCGGCGGCGCGCCTCGACGACTGGCTCGCCTACGGCGCGTCCCCGCTCGGCTCGTACGACATCGAGGGGCTGTTCCGGCAGACCGGGCGCGGCCTGCGCGGCGTCCCGCATGCGCGCTATGTGCGCTGGGAGCTCAACGGGGTCGGCCTCCGCGGGCCGGAGGTCCGCGCCGACGCCGGCCAGCTCCGGGTGTTGACCTACGGCGCCTCCGAGACCTTCGGGATGTACGAGCAGAACGGGAGCGAGTTCCCGCGCGCGCTCGAGGCGGACCTGAACGCGCGCGCCGGCCGGGGCCGGTTCGAGGTCGTCAACGCGGGCATCCCGGGCATGCGGGTCGGCTCCGGGATCGAGCTCCTGCGCGAGCTCGGCGCGCAGCTCAAGCCGGCGGTGGTCGTCATCTACCCGACGCCGACGCACTACATCGGCGTCTCGCGCCCGTACTGCGGCCGGCCGCCCCGCGCGCCGCAGCCGCCCGGCACACGGTTCGAGCTGCGCATCGCGGGCAAGGTGAAGGACAAGCTGAAGGAGCTCCTCCCGGAGCGCGCGTGGATGCAGGCGCGCCGGATCGCCATCGCCTGGGCGACGCGCTCGAGCGTTCCCCTGCGCCGCGTGGAGGCCCGCAGCCTCGACGCGTTCGAGCTCGACCTCCGCTGCGCGGTGCGCACCGTCCGCGAGCTCGGCGCCGTGCCGGTGCTCGTGACGCACGCGAACCGGTTCGGCCCCGCGCGGCGCCCGGGGGACGACGCCTGGCTCGTGGGGTGGCGCACGCAGTACCCCGAGCTCGAGGAGGACGGGTTCATCGATCTCGAGAGCCGCGCCAACGAGGTCATGCGCCGCGTCGCGGCAGGGGACGGGGTCGTCCTGGCGGACGCCGCGGCCGCGCTCGGGGGCCAGCCCGCGTCCTTCGCCGACCACGCCCACTTCACCGACGAGGGCGCGGGACGGATGGCGACGCTCCTCGCCGACGTCCTCCTCGGGGGACGGTCGTCGCGCCCCGTCGTCTCGATCCGCCCCTGAGCGCGGCGGACGTCAGGGGGCCGGCGAGGCCGACCGCGCCTCTGCCCGGTCGCCGGCGAGCCGCGCCTTCGCCGCCTGCAGCCAGCGACGCAGGGCCACCCCCGTCCCCCAGGGCATCGCGGCGAACGGCAAGCGCCTCGCCAGGCCCGGCTGCCACGGCCGGTGGCGAAGCGAGATGAAGTAGTGCCGCCGCGCGATGGCCGCGTCGCCCAGGTCGAGGTGCTCGTCCGCCACCCATGCGTGCGCCTCGGCGAGCTTGCGTCGGATCATGCGCGCCGGGAGATGGATCTCGGCGCGGTCGTGCGCGATCACCGGCTCGAGGGTTCGCAGCAGGTTCTCCGCCATGTGGACCTTGTACTTCTTCGCCGTCAGGCGATCGGCCATGCCCTGCTGGTACCGGATGGCGGGCAGGTCCAGGAGGCCGACGGGCCCCTCGCGGCACGTGCGCAGGTGGAAGTCGAAGTCCTCCCCGGAGTAGCGCAGGGACTCGTCGAACCCGCGGCCGCGGGCCAGCCGCTCGCGCCGCAGGACCACGGTCGAGGTGTGCACCAGGTTCCCCATGATCATCTGCGAGAAGATCCGGCCCATGCGCAGATGCGCGGCGCCGACGATCCCGACCAGGTCGGGCGCGATCTCCCGGAGCGGGCGCGACTCGGGGAAGAGCTGCTCGTCCGTGAACCAGCGGTACGCGTGGTACATGTGGCGCAGGTAGGCGGGGTCCACGACCTCGCCCCGCTCGTCGATCATGGCCATGTCGGTCCAGGTCATGCCGAGCTGCGGGTACCGCTCCATGCACCGGATCTGCAGCGCCAGCTTCCAGGGCTCCCAGAGGTCGTCGGAGTCGAGCAGGGCCACGTACTCGCCCCGCGCCTGCGCGAACCCGGCGTTGCGCGCGCTCGCAGGGCCGCCGTTCGTCTTGTGGAAGTAGCGGACGCGCCCGTCCCTGCCCCACTCCCGCGCGATCAGCTCCCCGGTCCCGTCGGTCGACCCGTCGTCGACGATGACGAGCTCGATCGCGTCGTGCGTCTGCGCGAGCGCGCTCGCGATCGTGCGCCCGATGAGGTGCGCGCGGTTGTACGTGGGGACGACGACGCTGACGAGCGGTGACGCCATCGCGGGGGGGGTGGAGCTGCAAGCTGGACCCTACCGGGCTCGTGGCCCGTTGGCATGTCCCAGCTTGGGGTGACCCGCCCCGACCGGATCGGATCGTCTGTCTGCGCGACCCGCACGCCGGATCGTTCGCCCGATCAGGTGCACCCGGTCGTTGCGCGGGCATCGCGCGCCCGCGGACGAACGCGCGGATCGTCCCACGATCCTGGGGTGGCAGCCGGTGGACCTTCGGGACATGGTCGACGCGAACGGCCCGGGGCGGCGCGATGCAGAACGCGTTCACGATCGACGTGGAGGACTATTACCAGGTCTCTGCGTTCGAGGCCGTGGTGGACCGCGCCCAGTGGGATCGCTTCCCGTCCCGGGTCGAGGCCAACACCCAGCGCGTGCTGGAGCTGCTCGACCGCCACGGCACGAAGGCGACGTGCTTCGTGCTCGGCTGGGTGGCGGAGCGCCACCCCGAGCTCGTCCGCGAGATCGACCGGCGAGGGCACGACGTGGCCTGCCACGGCTACTCGCACCGGCTCGTCTACGATCAGGCGCCGGCGGAGTTCGCGGAGGAGACGCGCCGCGCGAAGGACGTCCTCGAGCAGCTCGTCGGCCGGCCGGTGCGCGGCTACCGGGCCGCGAGCTACTCGATCACCCTGCGCTCGCTCTGGGCGCTCGACACGCTCGTCGAGCTCGGGTTCGAGTACGACTCCAGCATCTTCCCGATCCGCCACGATCGGTACGGCATCCCGGGCGCGCCGCGGTTCCCCCACGTGATCGAGCGCCCCGGCGGCTCCATCGTCGAGTTCCCGATCTCGACGCTCGACCTCGGCGCCTTCCGCCTGCCCGTCGGCGGCGGCGGCTACTTCCGGATCTTCCCGTACTGGGTGAGCGCCCTCGCGATCGCGCACCTGAACCGGCGCGAGCGGCAGCCCGCGATCTTCTACGTCCACCCCTGGGAGGTCGATCCCGCCCAGCCGCGCATCGCCGCCGGCCTGCTCTCGCGGTTCCGTCACTACCGCCACCTCGACGAGACCGAGCGGCGTCTCGGCCGGCTCCTCGGGGAGGCGCGGTTCGACAAGGTCGAGGCGGTGCTGGGCGACTACCGCGCGCGGCAGCCGCTCGCGCGCCTGCGCTACGACGAGCAGGGGGTCAGCCCGGTCGCGCCGCAGCTGCCCAGGGCGGCGGCGTGAATGGACGGATCCACATCCAGCACGTGCTGCTCAGCCTGCAGCCGGGCGGCCTCGAGAACGGCGTCGTCAACGTCGTCAACCGGCTCGATCCGGCGCGCTTCCGCTCGTCGGTGACCTGCCTCAAGGAGGCCGGCGCCTTCGCGGCGCGGCTGCGCGGCCCGGAGATCGCCGTGCACGCCATGGGGCTGAAGCCCGGGAACGATCTCCGCCTCCCCCTCCGGCTCGCGCGGCTCTTCCGCCGGACCCGGACGGACGTCGTGCACACGCGCAACGCCGAGGCCTTCTTCTACGGCGTGCTCGCGGCGAAGCTCGCGGGCGTCCGCCGGGTCGTCCACAGCGAGCACGGGCGGGTGCTGCCCGACACGCGGCGGCGCATGGCGGCGCAGCGGCTGCTCCTGCGGTTCACGGACGCCGCCTTCGCCGTCTCCGAGCAGCTGCGCCGGGACCTCGTCAGCCACCTCGGCGTCTGCGAGGGACGGTTCGAGGTCATCTACAACGGCGTGGACGTCGCGCGGGTCGCCCGCGCCGACCGGGCGAGCGCCCGGCGCGCGCTCGGCGCCGCCGCGGACGAGCTCGTCGTCGGCAGCGTGGGGCGGCTGGTGCCGGTGAAGAACTACGGGCTGCTCGTGCGCGCGTTCGCCCGCGTCGCGGGGGCGACCGCGCGACCGATGCGGCTCGTCCTCATCGGCGACGGGCCCGAGCGCGCGAGCCTGGCGGCGGCGGCCGAGGCGCATGGCGTCGCGGCGCGCACCGCGCTGCTGGGACACCGCGAAGACGTCGCCGAGCTCCTCGTCGGGCTCGACGCGTTCGTGCTCCCGTCCGTCAGCGAGGGGATGTCCAACACGCTGCTGGAGGCGATGGCGGCCGGCGTGCCGGTGGTCGCGAGCGACGTGGGAGGGAACCGCGAGATCGTCGCGGACGGCCGGAGCGGGCTGCTCTTCGCGAGCGGGGACGAGGCGCAGCTCGCCGCCCACCTGCGGGGCCTCCTCGAGGATCCCGGGCGCCGCGCGCAGCTGGGGAGCGCCGGCCACGACCGGGTCGTGCGCGAGTTCAGCATGAACGCGATGATCCGGAACTACGAAGCGCTCTACGAGCGGGTCGCACGCTGAGGGGACCCGTGGCCCGGCTCGACAATCTCGCGAGGCGCGCCCTCTGGGTCTCCGGCGCCCTGCCGCTCGCCCTGCGCTGGCGGCGCGGCGAGCCGCTCATCCTGATGTACCACGGCGTCACGCGCCGTCCGCCGCGCGGGCTCTGGAACTGCGAGGGGAAGCACGTCGAGCTCCGCCGGTTCGTCGAGCAGCTCCGGGTGCTGAAGCGCCACCGGCGCGTGCTGCCGCTCGCGGAGCTCGTGCGGGGCGTGGTGGAGGGCGCGGATCTCCGCGGCGCCGTCGCCATCACCTTCGACGACGGGTACGAGAACAACGCCACGGCGGCGGCCCCCGCGCTCGCGGACCTCGGGCTCCCGGCGACGTTCTTCCTGGCCACGGGCTACGTCGACGCCGCGCGCTGGATCTGGGTGGACCGGCTCGAGTTCGCCCTCGACCGCGCGGCGCGGCGGTCGGTCCGCGTCGCGGGGCTGGGCGAGGTGCCCCTCCAGGATCGGCGGGCGGCCCTCGGGGCGGTGAAGCGGTTCGCGAAGCAGCAGCCCGGGCCGGCCGTCTCGCGGATCGTGGCGGAGATCGAGGAGCAGTGCGGCACGCCGGCCGGGCCGCCCCAGGACGACTACCGGTTCATGACATGGTCCCAGGCGCGGCAGCTGAGGGCGAGCGGCTTCGAGGTGGGCGCGCACACGGTCAACCACCCGATCCTGTCGCGCGTCGACCTCGCGCTCGCGGAGCGCGAGATGCTCGAGAGCCGCGACGCGATCCGCCGCGAGCTGGGCGGGTGCAGCGACGTGTTCTGCTACCCGAACGGGAAGGCGGCGGACTACTCCCCCGAGATCGTCGCGTCCGCGGCGCGGCACTTCTACGCCGCGCTGGCGACCGAGCGCGGGCCGGCGCGCGCCGCGGAACGGTACGCGCTCCGGCGGCTCGGGGTCGGGCAGGGGACGACCGTGGACGCGCTCGCGGCGATGCTGCTCCGGGAGCGGTGAGCCGCACCAGGGGAGGCCCTTTGTCGGAACGCGCTCGACGTGCGGTAGAATCCCCGGCGCGAATGGCGCCGGCGCTGGGCATCCTCCACGTGATGGACCACTCGCTCCCGCGCTCCGACGGGTACTCCATCCGGGCCAAGTACCTGCTCGAGGCGCAGGCCGCCGCGGGCCACCGCGTCACCGTCCTCACGAGCCCGAGCCAGGGCGACGGCGCGCCCGACGTGGAGCTCGGGGGCATCCGCTACCGCCGCAGCGCGTACACGCGCCTCGAGCGGGCGCTGGTCGCGCGCGGCGGCAAGCACCTCGTGTTCGGCCGCGCGATCGCGCGGCACCTCTCGGCCGCGCTGGGGGCCGAGCGGTTCGACGTCGTCCACGCGCACACCCCGTTCACCGTGGCGCGCGCCGCCCTCCGCGAGGCGCGCCGGCGCGGGCTGCCCGTCGTCTACGAGAAGCGCAACCTCTGGGAGGAGAGCGCGCGGGCGCGCGGCAAGGCCAGCGGCCGCTGGCCCTGGTACCAGGCCGCGCGCGCGATGGACCGCGCGGTGACGCTGCGCGCGGACGCCGTGTGCACGATCACCGAGGCGCTCCGGGCGGCGACCGTCGCGCTCGGGGCGTCGCCCGACCGCGTGGTGGTCGTGGGGAACGGCGCCGACACCGAGGCGTTCGCCCCGCGCAGCCCGCCCCCCGACCTGCGCGCCCGGTGCCTGCGCGGCGGCGACTTCGTCGTCGGGTTCCTCGGCAGCTTCTTCTCCTTCGAGGGGCTGCCGCTGCTCGTCGACGCCTTCGCCCAGCTGCGCGATCGCCACCCGGGGGCGCGGCTGCTCCTCGTCGGCGACGGCGAGGACCGCGCGAAGGTCGACGCCGCGGTGGCGCGCCTCGGCCTGGCGGACGTCGTGTCGGTGCCCGGCGCGGTCCCGCACGCGCAGGTCCTCGACTACTACGCGGCGATGGACGTCCTCGTCTATCCGCGCTACGCGAGCCCCCTCACCGACATGATCTCGCCCCTCAAGCCCCTCGAGCCCATGGCGATGGAGCGCGCCGTCGTGGGGAGCAGCGTGGGCGGCATCCGCGAGCTGATCGAGGACGGCCAGACCGGGCTCATCTTCGAGGCCGGCTCGCGGGCCTCCCTCGTGGAGAAGCTCGCCCTGCTGCTCTCGCGCCGCGTCGACGCCGCCGCCCTGGGGCGCCGGGCGCGCGAGTTCGTGATCCAGCGCCGCCAGTGGCGGCACATGGCCGACCGCTACCAGGACGCCTACCGGGCCGCGGGCGTCCGCGGCGCGTGACATGCCCAAGCTCGTCGTCACGGTCGACACCGAGATCTCGAACTTCCCCGACGGCATGGGGCTGTGGGGGCGGGTCGACGGAGAGGACTGGGGGCTCGCGCGGCTGGTCCGCGAGCTCGACGCGGCGGGGATCAAGGGGACGTTCTTCCTCGACGCGTACGGGGGGGACGACGGCGCCGTCGCCGAGCAGCGGCGCGCGGCCGAGCTCGTCGTGGCCGGCGGACACGATCTGCAGCTGCACACGCACCCCGGACCGGCCTTCGACCGGGCGCGGGACCAGCTCAAGCACTACTCGGCCGCGGAGCAGGAGCGCGTCATCGCGCTCGGGGTCGAGCGGATCACGGCGTGGTCCGGCAGGCGCCCGGTGCTCCACCGCGCGGGCGACTGGGCGGCGGACCACGCGTCGCTGCGGGCGCTCCGGCGGCTCGGGTTCCGCGCCGACTTCTCGTCGAGCCCGTGGAGCGCCCACTGCGCGATCGACCGCCGGCTCGTGATGGGCAACGGCTGGACGCGGATCGAGGGGCTCCTCTGCGGCGTCGGGACCTGCTACCGCGACCGGCTGACGGGCCGGCTGCGGCGCGTCGACCTGGGCGGCGTCTCGTTCCGCGAGGCCGTCGAGATCCTCGGCCACGGCATCGACCCCTTCCTGCTGACGCTGCACAGCTTCTCGCTGCTGCGCTACGACCGCGCGCGCACCCGGTTCGCGGCCGATCCGCGGTACGTCGGGGGCCTCCTGCGCCTCGTCGACGCGGCGCGCCGGCGGGGCTACGAGACCGCGACGGCCCTCGAGGCGGTGGACGCCGCCGAGCGGCTGCCCGCGCTGCCGTGGCAGCCGCTCCCGACCACCGGCGCCCTCGCGAGCGCCGCCGGGATCCTCAAGTCCGTGCGCGGCCGGCTCGCCGCGCTCAACCACTAGGCGTCGAATGAAACTGCTCTCGGTCGTCGGGGCCAGGCCCAACTTCATGAAGATCGCGCCGCTCGCGCACGCGGTGGCGGCGCACAACGCGCGCGGCACCGGCCGGCGCGTCGAGCACGTCCTCGTGCACACCGGGCAGCACTACGACCCGACGCTCTCGGAGCGCTTCTTCCGCGAGCTCGAGATCCCCGCGCCCGACCACCACCTCGAGGTCGGGTCGGGGACCCACGCGTACCAGGTCGGGATGACGATGATCGGGTTCGAGCCGGTGATGCTCGCCGAGGCGCCGGACTGGGTCGTCGTCGTCGGCGACGTCAACGCGACCGCCTCGTGCGCGCTCACCGCCAAGAAGCACCAGTTCCGCGTGTGCCACGTCGAGGCCGGCCTCCGGTCGTTCGACGAGACGATGCCCGAGGAGATCAACCGGATCGTGACCGACCGGCTCTCGGATCTGCTCCTCACGACCTGCGGGTTCGCGGACGCGAACCTCGCGAAGGAGGGCGTCGCGCCCGAGCGGATCGTGCGGGTCGGCAACATCATGATCGACACGCTCGAGCACCAGCGCCGGCTGGCGGCCGACCGCGACCCGCGCGACGTCCTGCGCAGGAGCCGGCCCGCGGCCCTGCCGCCGTCCCCCCTCGATCCCCTGGACCCCGACGGCTTCGGCGTGCTGACGCTCCACCGCCCCTCCAACGTCGACGACCCCGCGACGCTGAGGCGCAACGTCGACCTCGTCCTGGAGCTGTCCGAGACCGTCCCCCTCATCTTCCCGGTCCACCCGCGCACCGCCGCCCGCTTCCGCGAGTTCGGGCTCGCCGAGCGGCTCGCGCGCCACCCGCGCCTGGCGCTCGTGGACCCGCTCGGCTACGTCGATCTGCTCGCGCTCACCAGCACCGCGCGGGTCGTCCTGACCGACAGCGGCGGGATCCAGGAGGAGTGCTGCGTCCTCGGGACGCCCTGCCTCACGCTGCGCGCGAACACCGAGCGGCCCGCCACCCTCGCCGAGAACGGCGGGACGAACCACCTCGTGGGCACCGATCCCGCCACGGTGCGCGCCGCCTTCCACCGGGTGCTGGGTCAGGCGCGCCGGCCGAGCCGCCCGCCGCTGTGGGATGGCCACACCGCGGAGCGGATCCTCGCGGCGCTCCTGGAGCGCACGCCCGCGGCGTAGGAGCGGGACGGCGACCGGGGCCCGGGCGGCCGCCGCGATCACCCGGCCGTCGCCGGGGCGACGCGCGCGAGGAAGCTCAGGTTCCGCTCCGCGAGCGCAGGCCAGGTGAGGTGCGAGACGGAGGCCCGGATCGCGTCGCGATCCCATCGGCGGTCGAGGGCGGCGGCGAGGGCCGCCGCCAGCGCGGCGGCGTCGCCCGGCTCCACGAGGATGCCGCTGCGCGCCTCCGTGACGAGCTCGTCGATCCCGCCCACCCGCGAGGCGACGACCGGGACCCCGCTCGCGAGCGCCTCGACGACGACGTTGGGCATGCCCTCGCTGCGGCTCGGCAGCACGAGGACGTCCGCGGCCCCCATCCACCGCGCCACCTCGCCCTGGGGCAGGGCGCCGAGGAAGCGCACGCGCGGGAGCGCCGCGGCCTGCGCCTGCAGGGCGGCGCGCTCGGCGCCGTCTCCGACGACGACCAGCCGGGCCCGCGGGTCGCGGAGCGCGGCCCAGGCCGCGAGCAGCACGTCGACCGCCTTCACCGCCACGAGGTTGCCCACGAACAGCACGACGCGCGCGTCGCCGTCGACGCCCAGCGCGCCGCGGCACGCCCCCCGGTCGCTCGCGGCGAAGAGCGCCGGGTCGAAGCCGGCGCAGGGGATCCGCTCGAGGGGCACGCCCACCCCGAGCGCCTCGATCTTCTGCGCCAGCGCGCGGCTGACGGCGACGACGCCGCGGGCGCCCGCGAAGGCCGCCCGGACCTGCGGCCTGAGGAAGGGCCGCTGCGCGTAGACGTTCACGTCGCTGCCGTGGGCGGTGATGACGTAGGGCAGCCCGAGCCGGCGCGCGGCGCGGGCGACCCCGACGCCGTCCGGGTAGGCGCAGTGCGCGTGGACGAGGAACGGCCCGCGCGCGCGGAGCCGGCGCCGCAGGCCCTCGACGAGCGCCATGCCGTACGTCAGGCCGGACAGGACGTCGACCCCCGGCACCGCCGCGTAGCGCGGGTGCGCGACGAGCATCCCGTCGATCTCCTCCTCGCGCGGGATGGTCCTCAGCTTCCGCCAGCGCGCGACCGGGACCGCCGGCGGCGCGTAGGGCACGGGCGCGATCACCTCGACGCCCGCCCGCGCGCGCATGGCGCGCACGAGGTTGCGCACGAACACGGTCCGGTGGGGGAACGCCGCGTTCGGGAAGAACGTCGTGACGACGACGATCGGCGGCAGGCCCCCGGCCCGGGCTCCCTCGCGCACGGGATCAGCTCGCCGAGACGGCGTCGGGGGCGCCGAGGGGCTCCTCCGCCTCCTCGCCGCCGGAGGTCCGGAACATCACGCACGCGACGGCGAGCGGGACGAGGGTGTAGAAGCTCCAGTCGTACGTCTTGGCGTCGAAGAGCGCGCGGAAGAGGATCGTGCAGAACGCGATCAGCGTCGCCCGCCCCGTCATGACGAGGTGCAGGGGCGTCGTCGGCGGCGCGTGGACGCGCAGCTCGCGGATGAGCGACCGGCACATGGCGAAGAACGGGATGAAGCCGACGAGGCCGGTGGTCGCCAGGATCTCGAGGTAGGTGTTGTGCGAGTTCTTGCCGCGCTGGTCGTGGCTCAGGTCCTCGTACGACGTGCTGTACTCCGCGAAGCGGCGGCTCCCGACCCCGAGCAGCGGCTTGTCGACGAACATCTTGCGCGCGGCGCGCCAGAGCTCGTACCGCGAGGACTCGGCGTCCTCCGCCGTGTAGGTGGTGGAGTTCTCGGCCCGCTTCGCCCACTGGTAGCCGATCGCGCCCGCGCCGATGACGAGGAGCACGGGGACGAGCAGCCAGCGCTTCGGGCTCGTCATGGCGAAGGCGATGATCAGGAACCCCTGGAGCAGCAGCGCGAGGATGCCGCCGCGCGAGAGCGAGAGCAGCACGCCGACGCCGCAGGTCACCACCGAGACGGACAGGAAGGCGCGCCGGAGGAAGCCGGTCTCCGTCCGGAGGGACAGGTAGATGAACGGCAGCACCTGCAGGATGATGAACGTGTAGTCGTTGTGGTTCTCGTACATCCCGTACGCGCCGGCCCGCCCCGTCACCCCGAAGCCGACCTTGTAGATGACGGCGTAGATGCCGTAGCACACGAGCCACATCCCGCCGACGATCATCCCCCAGACGTACTTCCTCACGGCCTCCGCGTCCGAGAGGAGCAGGATCGAGACGACCGCGTACACGAGGTAGACGCTCCAGGCGGAGGCCTCCTCGAGCATCGCGCCGAAGCCGCCGTAGTACACCGAGAGCACCTGCGCCAGCAGGAAGGCGCACATCGCCTTGAACATCGGGTGCCGGAACGCGTCCCGGCGAGCGTACACCGCGTCGCGCCGCGCGCCGGCGAGGAACGCCAGGACCGTCACGATCACCGGCAGGCGGAGCGGCGCGAGGTCGGGCCAGAGCACGCCCGGCTGGAGCAGGTTGACGAACGGGAAGAGGAAGCTCAAAGCGGCCTACGATACCAGGCGCGGCGAGGTCCACGCCACGCGCGGGCGCGGCCGCCGTCGCCGCAGGCGCCACCGACCGGGCCCTCCGGTCGTGTCCCGCGTTCGACCGACGTGCCGCGCGCAGCGCCCGCGCGGCCGAGGCGCTACCATCGCGCGCGAGGACCGGCGCGCGGGGGTGGAGGGGCGCCGGGCGCGACGCATCCGTGAGGGCGCGGTGAGATCACGAGGCCTGGGCTTCTGGCTGCCGACGTACGTCGCGACCGCCCCCGCGCGGCTGCGGGCGCGGTCGCGCCGCCGCGCGGGCACCACCCACATCCTGTTCCTCGTCTGCGACCACTTCGAGCCGCGCCACGGGGCCACCGACCCCGCGCAGCCCGCCGCGCGCGTCCGGGCGTGGCGCGAGCGGTACGCGGCCCTGCAGGCGCGCTGCCGGCGCGCGTTCGGCCACGCGCCCGTGCACACCTGGTTCTACCCGCCGCACCACGGCCGCGAGCACCTGCCGGCGCTGGCGGAGTACCAGTTCGAGGGGCTCGGCGAGATCGAGCTGCACTACCACCACGACGGCGACACGTCCGACACCCTGCGGCGCGACCTGCGCGCGGCGCTCGCCGACTATCACGCCTGGGGGCTGCTCCTGGAGTCGGGCGCCGACCCGCGCACGTCCTTCGGCTTCATCCACGGCGACTGGGCGCTCGACAACTCGTGCGGCGGCAAGTACTGCGGGGTCGACGACGAGCTGACCATCCTGCAGGAGCTCGGGTGCTGGGGCGACCTGACCATGCCCTCGGCCAACGCGTGCCAGACCCGCAAGATCAACGCGATCTACTACGCGGTCGACGACCCGACCCGGCCCAAGTCCCACGACTGGGGCGTCGACGCGCGGGTGGCCCGGCCCGATCCGCCGGGCCTGTTCATGATGCAGGGTCCGCTGGCGATCAACTGGCGCGCGCCGGGCTACCCGCGGATCGAGAACGGCAGCCTCACGTCCGCGAACTGGGGTCGGCCCGATCGCATCGCGCGGTGGCTGGACTGCCAGGTGCACGTCCAGGGCCGGCCGGAGTGGCTCTTCGTGAAGCTCCACGCGCACGGCGCCATCGAGCGGGACTTCGACGCGCTCCTCGGCGAGAAGGCCTTCGAGCTGCACCGCCTGCTGAACGAGCGGTACAACGACGGGACCCGCCATCGGCTGCACTACGTGACCGCGCGCGAGGCGTACAACATCGCGAAGGCGGCCGAGCACGGCCTGGCAGGAGACCCGTCGGCGTACCGCGACTTCCGGCTCGCGCCCAACGCCACGCGCTACTACGTCGCGGACGCACCCCACCGGCTGCGCCGCTGCGAGCCGACCCGCGTCGCGCTCGAGCTCGCGGACCCGGCGCGCCCGACGCGGGTGCGGTTCCGGCTGCGCGGCGGCGGACCCATCGCGGTGCGGGGCTCGTTCGGGTCGCTCGACGTCGACGCGACGACGGGTGCGATCCGGCTGTCCGGGTGCGAGGTGGGCTCCACCTTGACGCTCTCGGTCGAGTCCACGGCCGCGCCCGCGACGATCCGCGGGGCGCGGCGCACCGAGGCGGGCCCGGGCCGCGCGACGGTCGCGCTGACCGTCGAGTCGGGCGAGGTCACGTTCGAGTGCCGGACGACGTGACCCGGGAGGGCCGGGTCGTGACCGACCGCGGGCGTGACCCGAGTCGGCTCGCGCCCTGTCCCGTGGTCGCGTGACACCCCGCGCGGGCGGCTCGTGCGATGAATGCCGCCGCCCACGTCGCATGAGCACGGGGCAGGATCACTCACATCGATGTCGCGATAATCCGCACCGAGCGACGGAGCTCCGAGCGGTGGCGGAACGTCCATGGGCCTGAGCCTTCTTTCCACGATCAGCGCGAGCGACGAGACGACCCTCGTCGCGAAGAGCTCCGCGAGCATCCTCGTCGCGCGCACGCTCGACGACCTGCGCGAGATCGTCCCCGGGATCGTCGTCGGCCTGCTCGGCCGCGACGTGCGGCTCGAGGTCTGCACGCGCAGCGGCGGCGACCTCGTCCCGCTGCTCTCGCACGGCGTCGACCGGCCCGGGCGCCTCGTCGAGGCGCTGCGCCGGGCGCTCGGCGCGACCGCGCGCCTCGGGGCGCCCCAGGCCTGCACGTCGCACACCGGCCACGCCCTCGTGAGCGCGCCCCTGCTCGACGCCGCCGAGGACGCCGCCGGCATCGTGGTGGTCGAGCATCCGGGACGGCACTCGGGCTTCACGCGTCACGAGCAGCTCGTCCTCGAGAGCGTCGCCGCCCTGCTCTCGCTCGCGATCCAGCGCCTGGACGCGGCGCGCGCCGACCCCGAGCAGCGGCGCATCCAGCTCGACCGCGGCGCCGCGCGCCGCGTGCAGCGGAAGCTCCTGGCGGGCGGGCTGCCCCCGGACATCGGGGTCACGGCCCACGTCGCGTACGAGCCGGCGTTCGACGTCGGCGGCGACTTCTTCAAGATGAAGGCCCTCGGCGATCGCCTGGTCGGCGTGACGATCGGCGACGTCTCGGGCAACGGCGTGTCCGCCGCGCTCGTGATGGCGCGCCTCTCCTCCGACATCGAGCGCGCCCTCGCCGCGCAGCACTCGCCGGCCGCCGTGCTGAACGAGGTGAACGACCGGCTCGCGGAGCTCGACAGCGATCGCTTCGTCACCGCGTCCTGCCTCCGGCTCGACACGCGGCGCCGGCAGCTCACCATCGCGAACGCCGGGCACCTCCCGCTCGTCGTCCGCCGCCGCGACGGGAGCACGTTCGCGTGCGGCGGCGCGTCGGGCATGCCGCTCGGCACCCTCCCCTGCCGCTACGAGGACGAGGAGATCCCCCTGCGCGCGTCGGACATCGTGCTGCTCGCGACCGACGGGCTGCTCGAGGCCCTCGACTACCCGAGCGGACGGGACGGCCTCTCGCTGCTGCTCCAGCTCGTCGAGGACGCTCCCCACGACGCCGAGGCGATGTGCGCGCGCATTCGCGAGGTGGTCGAGCAGGCGCGCCGGGCGGGACCGCTCGACGACACCACCTGCGTCGCGCTTCAGCTCCAGGACTGACGCGTCAGGACTGACGCGTCCGGGCGGGGAGCTCGAACAGCAGGTCCAGGCGAAGCAGGCGGAAGACCTCGAGCGGCTGATCCCTCAGCCCGCTGACCCGCACGACGCCCCCGAACTCGCGCGCGCGCCTCACGAGGCCCACGACGGCGCTGACGCCGGCGCTGTCGACCATCCGGAGCGCCCGCGCGTCCAGGACGACCGACGCGCAGCGCTCCGCCACGACGGCGTCCACGAGCCGCTGGAAGTCCGAGACGGAGACCACGTCGAGCACGCCACCCAGGGCGAGGACCGTCTCGCCCTCGCGGTCGGCGCGCGAGAACGCGCCGGGCCCCTGCCGCC
>OBLY010000067.1_pt1 | contig 14547 bp, 8 predicted proteins | sample 1539041 | NCBI WGS metagenome assembly OBLY01 (sample SAMEA2690973, study PRJEB22502) | sediment metagenome | biome: Billabong; feature: Tropical; material: Sediment | place: Australia | collected 2013-05-14 | depth 1 m
CTACAACGGCCGCCCCCACCATTCCGCCGCCTACAGCAACCCAACCGCCGGCTGCCGCGACCGCCACCCAGCCACCCGCGGCCACGGCCACGCAGGCGCCCGCCAAGGCCATCAAAGTGGGCGAAGTGACCGACCTCGGCGGCGTGAATGACAAGTCCTTCAATGCCTCCGCCTGGAAGGGCGTCCAGGATGCCCAGAGCCAGTTGGGCGTGCAAGGCACCTTCCTGCAATCCACCCAGCAGTCCGACTATGCCAAGAACATCCAACAGATGCTCAGCAGCGGCGAGGACCTGATCATCACGGTGGGCTTCCTCCTGGGTGTGGATACCGCCACGGCCGCCAAGGCCAACCCGAACCAGAAGTTTGCCATCGTCGACTATACCTACCCTGATTGCTATCCCGGTGCGGTGGAAGGCAAGGACTGCGGTTCCTCCACCAACCTGACGAACGTGCGCGGCCTGGCCTTCCAAACGGACCAGGCAGCTTTCCTGGCCGGAATGCTGGCCGCCGGAATGACCAAAACCGGCAAGGTGGGCACCTTTGGCGGCATTCAGCTCCCGACCGTGACCATCTTCATGGATGGCTTCGTGGAAGGCGTCAATTATTACAACAAAACCAACAACAAGACCGTCAAGGTGTTGGGTTGGGACCCTGCCACCCAGAAGGGCACCTTCGTGGGGAACTTCAATTCCACGGATGATGGCAAGAATACTGCCACCGCCCTGGCGCAGGAAGGCGCCGATATCATCATGCCGGTTGCCGGCGGGGTGGGCCTCGGTTCGGCTGCTTACTGCAAGTCGAGCGGCAAATGCCTGATCATCGGAGTGGATACCGACTGGTTCGTTTCCTCCAATGAATTTTCCAGCATCGAACTGAGCAGCGTCCAGAAGAAAATCGACGTGGCCGTCTTCAAGACCATCCAGGATACCGTCAATGGCAAGTTCACCGGCGGAACGGTCACTTACACCCTCGCCGATGGCGGCGTGGACCTGGCTCCCTTCCATGATCTCGACAGCCAAGTGCCCCAGCCTTTGAAAGACGCCATCGCCAAGGCCAAGGCCGATATCATTAGCGGCACACTCAAGATTAGCGACTACATGAAATAACCCTTTCTATGTTTGTAGGGCCGGGCAACACCCGGCCCTACTCTACAATAGCAGGTCTAGTCAGCTTTATTCAGGAGATAGTGTATGCCAGCGGTATTGGAATTGCGTGGGATCACGAAGTCTTTCCCGGGCGTTTTGGCAAACGATAACATCGATCTATCTGTGGAAAAAGGGAAGATCCTGGCCTTGCTGGGGGAAAACGGCGCCGGCAAAACGACCCTGATGAACATCCTCTACGGCCTGTATAAACCCGATAAGGGGCAGATACTGATTAACGGGGAAGAAGTGGCCATCCACGGTCCCAACGATGCCATTGCGCATGGCATTGGCATGGTCCATCAGCATTTCATGTTGATCCCGGTGATGACGGCCACGGAAAATGTCATGCTGGGAGTGGAACCGACTAAGAACGGCATCTTCCTGGATAAAGAAAAAGTCTCCAAGCGGATCCTCGAAATCTCCAGGCAGTATGACCTGGATGTGAATCCATCTGCGTACATTGGCGAGTTGCCGGTGGGGGCGCAGCAGAGGGTTGAGATCATCAAAGTGCTTTATCGCCAGGCTGACATCCTGATCCTGGATGAGCCAACCGCCGTCCTGACCCCTCAGGAAGTGGAGGGCCTATTCAAAGTCATGCGGTCCCTGGTCGCCGATGGAAAATCGATCATATTCATTACCCATAAACTGAAAGAAGTCCTTGCCATCGCGGACAAAATCACCGTATTGCGCGGCGGCAAGGTGATTGGAACGGTGGTGCCGGGCGAGGTTTCACAGGAAAAACTGGCGGCCATGATGGTGGGGCGGGAAGTCAACCTGGTGGTCAAAAAAGAGGCGGCTTCGCCCAAGGAACTGGTCCTGGACGTCAAAGAATTGTTTGTGGAAGATGAGCGTAAAAACATGGCCGTCCAAGGAGCTTCCTTCGATGTCCATGCCGGTGAGGTATTGGGCATTGCCGGAGTGCAAGGCAACGGCCAGACCGAACTGGTCTACGCATTGACGGGCCTGCTGCCTTTCGCCGGGGGTGAGATCAGCATCGCCGGAAAGCCCGTCCGGCATTCTTCGCCCCGAAACATCCTGGAAAGGGGCGTGGCTCATATTCCGGAGGACCGGCAAAGGCACGGATTGGTGCTGACCTTCCCGGTGGAAGACAATATGGTTCTGTGCACCTATTACAAACGCCCGTTCGCCAAGGGCGTGCAGCTCCAACAAAAAGTGATCGTCGAAACCGCCAATCAGCTGGTCAAGCAGTTCGATGTGCGCACTCCCAACGTATTTGTGCCGGTCTCCACGCTTTCGGGCGGCAACCAGCAAAAAGTCATCGTGGCGCGGGAATTTTCACGACCAATTAAACTATTGATCGCCTCTCAGCCCACCCGCGGCCTGGACGTGGGTTCCATCGAATATATTCACGGCCGGATCATCCAAAAACGGGATGAAGGCACGGCTGTGTTACTGGTCTCGCCGGAACTTGATGAAATCATTGCCCTGTCTGATCGGATTGCCGTGATGTATAAGGGCCAGATCGTGGAAATTGTGCCTGCAGCGAAGGTGAATAAGGCCTACCTTGGCCTTCTCATGGCAGGCGTCAAACCAGAGGAAGCCCGCCAGGCAGCTCCGGTCACGCCGGTGGATGACAAAGTGGAGCGTGTTTTCTAAGAGGAGCTCAACTTGGACGCAAAAGTGACAGGAACCACACCCATCTCGAACGAAACGAAAGCGGCCGTCAAACCCGCAGATACGCCCCGAAGAAGCTCCAGAGTCGTGCAAACCCTGCTTGTACCGGCGCTGGCCGTGCTGACCGGCTTTATCATCGGCGCGATCGTGATTGCCCTGTCCAACGACGCCGTCATTACAGCATACAAGAATTTCTTCCATGCTCCCGGAGCCGCACTGGGCGCGACCTGGAAGGCCATCGCCACGGCGTATGGGGCCTTGTTCAAGGGGTCCATCGGCAGCCTGCCCGATGTGATCAAAGGCATCCGGACTTATGCAGCCACCGGTAACAGCAAACTGCTTCTGCAGGCCATCTATCCCTTTACAGAAAGCCTGACCACAGTCACCCCTTATATTCTGGCCGGACTGGCCGTGGCGGTGGGCTTCAAATGCGGCCTGTTCAACATTGGCGCAGAAGGCCAGTTTGGCATCGGCGCGTTGTGCTCAGCCTTTGTAGGGTACAGTTTCCACGGCCTGCCCTGGTACATCCATCTGCCGCTGGCACTGCTGGCCGGAGCCGCCGGAGGCGCCCTGTGGGGGTTCATTCCGGGTTTATTGAAAGGCCTCACCGGAGCCCACGAAGTGGTCACCACCATTATGATGAACTATATTTCGTTCCGCCTGAGCGACTGGTTATTGAACGGTCCCATGAAGGCGCCCGGTTTCCGGCCTCTGACGCCGGTGGTCGATAATTCGGCTATGCTGCCGCGCTTTTTCCCGGCTCCCCTGCGATTCAACTGGGGATTTATCGTGGCCATAGCCGTGGCTTTCCTGATCTATTGGTTCCTGTTCAAAACCACCACAGGATTCGAAATCCGGGCGGTGGGGGCCAACCCTGACGGAGCCCGTTATGCCGGCATGAACATCGTTAAGAATTTTGCTATTGCCATGACCCTCAGCGGCGCCCTGGCTGGCCTCGCCGGAGCCACGCAGGTGCTTGGCGTGGACCACTGGGTGGGACAGGGCTTTTCGGCCGGCTATGGCTTCGATTCGATTGCCATTGCCTTGCTGGGCCAGAGTCATCCGCTCGGAGTGGTGTTGGCCGCGCTCCTTTGGGGCACCCTTCGCAGCGGCGCGACCAACATGCAGTTCACCGCGGGTGTGCCGATAGAAATCATTTCCATCATCCAGGGTTTGGTGATTGTTTTTGTGGCTGCGCCAGCCGTCGTCCGCTGGATTTACCACATCCGCGCCATCCGGGCAGAAACGACTGTACTGACACGCGGCTGGGGAAAATAACCGGCAAGGTGCCTGGCTTCCAATGGATCGTAAATATTAAGAGGACTGAATGACAACCGACCTGGCCTCAACAATCGAAAAGAAATCCACCTTTCATTCCCGCCTGGTTTCCGGCGCACTGTTAATCGTGGCCGGCCTGGCAATCCTGCTCCTGTTTGGCTTGACCGTCCCAAGCGGCAGTCATTCAACTTTTGGCCTTACCCCGCGAGGCGATACGAATGTGGTCCCGATTCCGGACCTGGTGCTGCCGGCCCAGCTTAGCATTTATATCCTGGTGCTGGTCGCATTCTTCGTGGGTGGCTGGCAGTTGGCCCGTGGAATCCGCTCCAATAATATCCTGATCGGGATCGTGGCATTTTGTTTTGTGGCTGCCTTCCTGATTTGGGCCAGCCATGGTCAATCGATGGACCTGGTGGGGATGATGAATACCTCGCTCGTCCGGGCCACTCCAATCGCCCTGGCAGCCCTGTGCGGGGTCATCAGCGAACGGGCCGCGGTGGTCAATATCGGCATCGAGGGGATCATGCTGCTTTCGGCCATGACCTCGGTCATGCTGGCGACGCTGACCCATAACCTGTATATTGGTTTGCTGGTTGGAATGCTGACGGGTATGACCGTGGCCGCTTTGCATGCAGTCCTGGTCATCACATTCAAGGTGGACCAGATCATCAGCGGCGTTGCCATCAACATCGTTGGGACGGGCGCGTCCAGTTTTATCTCCAACCGTTACCTGCAGATCAATTCCGATAAAATCAATAATTCGGGGGTCTTCCCCAATATCCCGATTCCCGGGCTCGCGAAGATCCCGATCCTGGGGCCGGTGTTCTTTGAGAACAACATCATGGTTTATATCATGCTGCTCCTGGTGGCGGTCACCTTTGTGGTCCTGTTCTATACGAAGTGGGGATTGCGGACCCGAGCCGTAGGCGAACACCCAAAGGCGGCAGATACGCTGGGAATCAACGTTTATTTTATGCGTTATATAAATGTGATCATCGGTGGTGTGGTGGCGGGGATCGGGGGGGCCTATTTCACCATTGGCTCGGTGGGACGGTTCGATAAACTCATGACGGCCGGCAAAGGGTTCATTGGTCTGGCGGCCATGATCTTTGGCAATTGGAATCCCATTGGAGCGCTGGGATCATCGTTGATCTTTGGCTTTGCCGATTCGCTGCAAGTAAAAATGCAGATTCTGAATATCCCCATCCCAACGGAATTCCTGCAAATGGCACCTTATATTGTGACCATCATTGTCCTGGCCGGTGTCGTCGGGCGGGTGCATCCGCCTGCCGCAGATGGCTCGGCGTATGAAAAACAGTAAGATGCCCTAAAAATCGATAGACCCTAAGGGTTTTGGAAACACTTAGGGTCTATGTGTTTAATTTGCCCCTTATTTCACGGCCACGCAATTACGGCCTGCGCGCTTGGCATTGTACATGGCCTGATCTGCCCGCACGATCATGGTGTGCAGAGTGGGCGTTTCCTTACCCAGCCCTGCCACCCCGATACTCAAGTGGATGGTCAGGTCTCCCGCCTCTGTTTCCATCGGTTTCTCTGAGACTTGCGTAATCAACCGCTCAGCCACATACACCGCCGATTTGGTGGGCGTATCTGGTAACAGGATCGAGAACTCAATTCCTCCCCGCCGTAACGCCCGATAATATCGGTATCTCGTAGTCCAGCGCCCATCCGGCGGGCTGTCTCGCGCAGGACCTGGTCGCCGACCACATGCCCATAGGTATCGTTGAACGCCTTGAAATGGTCCAGGTCCACGATCAACGCGGCGAGAGGGTGTTGGGTCTTCTGCGCCTCTGCGAAGCGCTTTTCGGCTTCTTCGAAGAAATGCCGGCGGTTATAGATGCCGGTGAGCTCGTCGGTTTTGGCCAGTCTGCCCACCTCGGTCAACAGATTGGTCTTTTGCAGGGCTGCCGCCACTTGGCTGGCGAAAAGGGAGACCGTCGGCAGGTCACTTTCATGGACGCCCTCTCCCCACATCCACAGCGTACCCATGGTTCTACCCTCGGTGATCAATGGCAGGTCACAGATGGAAGTGGTCCTGGTCACACCGATCAGTCTCAGGACCTTCTTTGCTGCCGGAAGAGGGAAATCTGGAACCCAGCTCAGAATCATGCTGAGCGGATCCTTCACAAGGCATGATTTCGGTGGAGCGCCGTCTTCTGCAGCAAGATTGGCCATGGGGATGCGGAAATCCTGCAATTTGATCTTGCCAACCCGCTCCATTCCCTTGAGCAGTTTGGGTGGAAGGGATATGTAGCGCAGGACGACATGGCATTCATCCTGATCATGCAGCGCCACAGCGCAGCGCAAACCCAGTTTGTTTAACTCGCTTCCCAGTGTGGATAACACGCCCATCAAGTCTGCCGCCGTGGCTGCGCGTGTGTTCACTTGCGACAATGCCCGGATCAACGAATTGGACCGTTCCAACTGCTGCGTTTGGAAATGCTCGGCCTGGACGGTGCGGATGCGTTGAATGGCCGTGGCCAACTGGCCAGCCATGATGGTCAACAGCTCTTCGTCCTCGGTGGTGAACGCGCTCACTTTCGCGTTTTCGGCATTTACCACGCCCAGCAATTTCTCTTCCACCTTCAACGGCACGCATAGGACCGAGCGGGTGAGGGGATAGAGGCTCAAATAATCGGGCGAGGCGGCCACATCATCCACCCGGAGGGGTTTGCCAGACCGCGCCACTGCGCCTGCCACTCCCACACCCAACGGCACATGACTCAACCCCTCGTGGGATCCGATCCTATAAGAAGAATGCAAATACAGCTCGTTGGTCAGTTCGTCCAACAGGAGAATCCCGAAACTATCCGAGTACAATCTCTGGCCGATGATCAGGGTCACGTGCTCGATCAACTGATCCTCATTGTCAGCCTGGGTGGTCGCATCGGCGATGGCATAAAGGACCGCCAGCTTTTCTGCCAGCGTCCTCTCTGTAAATAACAGGTGGATGTTTTGCATGACCACCGTAATTTGATCGGAATAAACGTTCATCAACCGGAGATCCGTATCGCTGAAGCCATCCGGTTTGTTGGCAACGAAGACCACTCCCAGCAAATGCTGGCTTATATCCCACAACGGCGCGGCGAGAATATTTTCCACCTTCAAGGATTGGGCCAGCGAGACGAAATCCGGGGGGATTTGAGCGGATGAATTGGCTCGAAAGAGCCCGGAGGTGGAAAAATCCCACGACCTTTTCCCCACCTCGGTATGGTAATGGAGCGGCGGCAGCTGTATGTCTTCCAGCCCAAAGGCGGGCGTTTGAGCCTGGATCTCATCTGTGGCGGGATTGTAGAGGCCGATCGCGCACATTTTAGCCCCCATCAGCCCGGCGACGGTCTCAGCCAAAATACCATAGGACCGGCGCGCATCTCCGTGCAAGGAAAAGGATTGGGAAATGTCATGCAGCCCGGCCAGTTCATGGATGCTTTGCTGGGCTTCTTCCAGCAGGATGGCTTTCGTCACAGCCAGCGAGATCTGGCGGGCGGCCAATTCTCCTTGACGGATCTCTTCTTCTGTAAAATGGTGGTGATTGGTAAAGGACAGGATCAGCGCGCCCAGGTTACCTTCCCCTGAAATGATGGGGAGGCCCAGCACCGACTGGCTGGAAAAAGAGGCGCGGACATCGGCCGGAAGAAGCGGAGAGGTGCGAGTATCGTCAATGGCGATGGCATGACCCGTATCCATCAGAATCGGCGTGAGGAGGCGCGCATCCTGCCCGGTTCGCTCGCTCGCCGGCCCATAAGCAGCCATTGGGATGGTGAGGCGCTCTTTTTCCTCCCAGAAGGTAATGCAACAGGTATCGGTATTGAATAGCTCTCCAGTCCGGATGGCCAAGACCCCCAGCATGGAGGATTTATCGTCGGTTTCAAGGGCGGCCAGCAGAATATCATTCAACAGGTTGAGGAAACGGGCCGAGGAGGTGCGCTCTTCCAATAACAATTTGTGCTGGCGGAATTCTTCCCGGTTCTTCCGCTCATTCTGGCCCAGCCAGCCGATGATGAGACTGGCAATCCCGCTGGTGGCCAGTCCCAGCAGGGCATTGGGAAGGAAGAAAACCCAGATCGGGTCCCATCCCATCAATCCAACGATCATTGCATCGACCAGATAAAGTCCCAGGGCCAGGGATAATCCCGGCCACATGCCGTAGATCCGCGCTCCAATGATGACGGGCAAGATTCCCAGCGTAGTAATTGGAAGGCCGAATTGAGGATAATACAGGAAAAGGATTCCCCAGTAAAGGATAAACGATGCCGCAACGCTATAGAACCCCCTGCGCGGCTTTTGGAGAAATTTCGGCAGTTTCCTCAGACCCACAGAATTGGTCATGGTGAGTTTAAAAAAAAGACGCATGCGGGAGCTCCCGCCTGGGGGAGCGCCTTTACATCCGTCTCGTATGGAGTAGTCTAGATTCTATACTTGCCGGCCTCTTCTGAGATTACAAACACATTACAGGTTGATCAGGTTCGGATCGAGGCAATATTGCCACCAGTTGTTGGCCACTCCATTGATCCGTCCGGCGACTTTCGGCAAATGGGAGAGCCACCATTTGTGGAGAAGGCGCATATCGCCGTTTCCCCATTCATCTGCATTTACCAGACGGGCTTCTTTCTTGAATGTGGGGAAATTTCTCCAATCATCACAGTTGCTGGCCACCTGGCGGGGATTGTTATAGTCATAATCCTTTTGGGCATTGGGAGGAAAATGAATGGTGCCTAGCTGGGCCTGCCCAGGGGCAACCTTATCGTACAGCACGAATTGCTTGAAGAGATTGTCCTTGCCTTGCAATCCGGCGAAGGTCTGACCAAGGGTCGATTCACACCTGTGACCGAAGGAATGCAGCATTTCACCCACGCCTCGCTCATAGTTGAAGCCCATTACGATGAAGCGCCGGTTGCAGGAAGAGGACCATTTCTGCGGATCGGAATTGCACCAAAAAGCACCCGTTCCGCACATGGTCGATTCATAGAAGCCACCATAAGGAGGGCCGATCAGCCAAACTTCATCGATCTCATGATTGGTGATGGCGGGGATTACATTCAATCCCGTGAGAAGCGCCTGGTAATCGGCATATTGAGGCTGGTGAGCCGGCTGAGTCTTGTTCCATACGGCCAGGAACGACGGAGGCGTATAGCGGAACCCGTCAGTAAGGGCGGGGAACTCATTTAACTCCACCCGCTGGACGATTTCATAACGGGCCAACCCCCCGCTGACTTCCAGCAGGTCTTGAATATAGGCGTTCGCAAGATCATCGGGCCGGTTCCAATTCATTTTCGTCGTGAGTTTCGTGCCGGCGCTGTCCATCACGGGATCGTAGATCACATACAATACATGCGAGGTTATGATCCGGGCAGGTTCAGTTGTGTTGTCGGGAGGAATGAGCGCCTGCCCTGGCGCATTCTCGCTTGTCTGCCTGGACAGGCCCAGCCACCTTAGTAGGACGTCAAGAAAAGACGATTTTGGATTGCCCGCCGAGTTATTCACCTTGCCTCCTTTGGAACTAGGGGACATCCGTGGCAAACAAAACCTGATCACCTACACTGAAGAAAATAAAGCGGTTGGGACCAATGGTCATGGCCGTCGCTGGCCCATTATTGTATTGTTCCTGTTCCATCGTAGCCCGGAACTGGCCGCGCAGCTCGAGCGAATCGGATCGGGGGCTGAAGCGATAGACGGCCCGGGTGAGCGGCTCGAGCATATACAAGGATGGGTCCGGAGCGGAGGCAAAAGTCATCTGGGTGAAAATGGCATCATTGATCTTGGTACCGGATTGGCGTTCTGGCCGGGAATCCTTGAAAATGGCCGGGTCGGTGCAGCGCACCGGAACCACGTCGAGACGCGACAAAGGACAGGCTGTGACATGTCCATCCTGGAACAACAGGTACAGGTCGGCATTATTGACAGCCAGGTTGATGGCCGAAGCCATGTTCTGAGGCACCTGTTGGCCAAAGAACATGATCGGCAGGTCGGAGAATTGGCCGAAATTACCGGTATATTCCCAAATGGCATTGCTGCCCGGGTCCAGAACGTAGAGGTTCTTTCTATCCGTATCCAGTGTAAAGGCTGTGATCTTGCGGAAGCCCAACTGCGGAGGGACGAGCGCCACCGCTACCGGGTCAGAGAGGCCGCAATAGAGCAGCGTACCCTTGGCATCCATCCCCATGACTCTGGCATTGTAGATATTGCTCATTGGTAAAGTCACCAGCCCTACCAATGAATCGACCACCGTCGAGCTATAGTTCCCTGGCTGGCATTTGAAGGAGGTGTCCACTTCATAGATTTGGTTGGTCAAAGTGGCCCGGAGGATGCTTCCGTGGGCAGAATCCAGAATATAGAGGTCGGTGTCCGTGGCGGCCATTTGAGAGATCTGGATGGTACGGCTCAAACCTCCCGCGATGGCGGGATGGAAGTCCAGGCGCAGAATGCCATCGAGATTATCGAGGGCGGTTTGCGCTTCCTGGCGTAGACTGACCGCCTGCGGTTGGTTTTTCAGATTCTTTTCGGCCGCATCAAGGTAATAAATAGTGCTTTCCCAGGCGCGGCGAATTTCGGTGGGGTTGCTCTGAACGCGGGCTTCGTTGGCCATTTCCACGGCCTGGTCAAAATTCTGGTGGAATTGCGTGGTGCGGCCATATTGCACATAAACTGTCGCGGCGATGGCAACGATCACGACGGGTACGACGATGGCCAGAAGCCACAGCCCCGAGCCTGGTTCTTCCGCCTCGCCTTCCACCTTCGGGAGCAGGTTGGGGACGAATTTCCCCATGCCCTCGGCGGTCTTCTGGCTGGCGCTACGAGCTCCCCGAATGAATTTTGCCAGCCCCTTGAAGAGTCCCTGCCGGCGGCGGGAGGGCGGGCGCTTGATCTCGGGGATGTCAGTGGTCGTGCGAGGGGAGACAAACCTGCCCATCCGGCCCAAGGGCGATTCGGCCGGGCGCGCCGGCGGCGGCTGCGTGCGGACATGACGGGACACGCCTCCGCTGGTCCCATTGACCGTTCCGACTTCCGAAGAGGCCAGGCGGGTCGGCGACGCGAGGGTGTTTTCTGGAGGTGGAGATTCTTCACCGGAAAGGAGGCGGGTGAACCGGCTGGCAGGCCGATCGCTCTCCACCTGGGCGGAGGGGCGCTCCACGGTCGGCAGTGTGGACGGACCAGCCGCTGCGATCACTGGTGCGGCAGCGGGCTGAACAATTTTGGCCGTGGGTTGTATACCTCGCTGAAGGTTTAAATTGCCCTTGCCTACCTGGACCTGCACCATGACGGCGTTCACGTCGTTTGCATTCAGGCCCAGCAATTTTCGCTGAAGAACTTCCGCTCCGGCGGGGTGCTCTGCCAGCAGCGCCGCATCCCAGCCTGCCGGGAGATCGGAGCAGAGCACCAAAATTTCCCCTGCGTGCAAATCTGCCTGCGAAAGGAAAAGGGAGGCCGACTGGCTGATCCCCAATCCATGCCCGGAGATCTGGGCATCGTGGATTTGATGAGTATCGCTATTGGATAAATGAAAGATGTGGGTAGGACCGCATTGGGCAAAAGTGATTTGCCGGCCTCTCATCACCCCCAGGACCAGCCGGCCAACGATGTACTGGCCCTTGCCGGTGGTTCCCAGGTTGCGATTGAGCAGGAATTGGTTCAACCAGTGGACCGTGGCGCGTACGGCAAAAGTCACCGACCCGGCAGTCTTGTAGAACTGCTGGACCATTTGCGTCAGAACCTGGTTGTATTCTGTTGTTGAAACGGGGGTATTGCCTGAGATGGTCAAATAGATGAAAAGTTGATCATCTGAACGGCCACGGGCGACATGTTTGGGGGGCGTCGCCGCCAAGAGACCCGGCAGTTGCGGCAATTCTTGGCCATTGATGCGGTAGAGCGGGCATAGATTGAGATCCAACTCGGCGGTCACCCTTTAATTATACTGGTAAAATCATCCCATGGATTTTTCCCTTCATACCGATTTCTCTGAGCTCGCGCCCATGGCGGGGGAATGGAATGGACTCCTGGCCGAAAGCATCACCCATGTTCCTTTTTTACGCTACGAATATTTGTGGACCTGGTGGACGACCCGCGGCGGCGGGGAATGGCCGGACTCCACTTTGGCGGTTGTGACCGCTCATCAGGATGGACGGTTGGCGGGCATTGCCCCCCTGTTCGCTGCCCAAAACCGCGACCATGAAGCCGCGCTGCTCCTTCTGGGGAGCATCGAGATCTCCGATTACCTCGATCTGATAGTTCGACAGGCGGACCTACTGGCCTTCCTCCGCGGTCTGCTCGATTTTCTCGATCCCTCCGATCTGGCGAACGGGCGTGTCCTCGATTGGCATAATCTTCTGGAAAGTTCGCCCACCCTGTCGGCTCTGCGCGCTGAATCTGAATCCCGCGGCTGGACCTGCACCATCGAACCGACCTATCACGCGCCTTCTATCCCATTGGCGGGGGATTTCGACACCTATCTTTCCCGGATCGACAAGAAGCAGAGGCATGAAATCCGCCGGAAGGTTCGCCGGGCCGAAGAGAGCGGCCATCAGCTGCGCTGGTATATCGTCCGGGACGAATCCACACTGGATACGGAAATCCAGGCTTTTCTTGACCTGATGGAAGAAGATCCCGAAAAGGCGTCTTTCCTGACCCCGCCCATGTGCGAGCAGATGCGCCTGTCTTGCCTGGCTGCCTTCGAAAATGGCTGGCTGCAACTGGCCTTCCTGGAGGCCGATGGACAGAAGGCGGCTGCCTATCTTAATTTCGATTATCAGAACTGCATTTGGGTCTACAATTCCGGCTTCAGCCGCCGCTTTATGGATATTTCGGTGGGATGGGTCTTGCTAAGCCACCTGCTCCAGTGGGCCAACGAAAACAAACGCAGCGAGTTCGATTTCATGCGCGGCGATGAAGATTACAAGTATCGCTTCGGCGGCGTGGATAAGCGGGTCATGCGCGCCAAAGTGGCGCGCTAACTTTCGCTCTCGCGTGCAATAAAACGGTCGCAGTGTCAAATTCACTGCGACCTTGATTTTCGAATCATCCCTTTTGAAAGGATTTCGGGGAGGAAAAATCTCAATATCCTAACGGGCACTTGGTAGTGTCAGTCGATATAACCTTCGAGCGGCCGAGTTCATTTCCATTCTTGTCCAAAGCCGCCACCTGGAAATAGCACTCCGTTGCGGGAATTCCACTGAGATGGGTTTGAGTCTCGAAATCCACAGCGGTTTCCTGGTCAATCTTGTTCAGAGAGAGCGGCTGGCTCCCGCCAAACACACGGTAGGAGGCTACGTTGGTGGCCCCATTCCATGAATATCCCAGGAGAATTCCGCTGGAATCAGCCTTGAATACCAGGGTGGGATCGGTATTCGGGAGTCCCTCCCACGGACCCAGGAAGGCCCGGTAGCTGACATAGGGCGCATCGAACGCCATCTCGAAAATGGTCTTGCCGGCGGGGTTGAGCTCGGTCATGTTGATCCAAGCATAACCTTTGACCTGCGAGGGCGCGCCCCAACTCAGGAAGATGTCCCCATCGGGCAGGCGTTCCTGGTTGCCCATAAAGGTGCCAAAGACCGGCGGATTGTGGGTGTAACTCCACACCACTGTGACGGTCATGTTCTTCTCATCGATCTTGTATTCGATGGCGCGGGAAGCGGCTGGATTTTGCTGGGTCCCCTGGTTGTCGAAGAGGGTGATATCCCCGTTGGGAAGCTGGCGCACGTCGTGCTGATAGGCGAAGGGCTCGCCGCCGATGAACTTGAACTGGTTGGCCTTGCCGCCCAGCCGCCACATCACATCACCGGTCTGCCGATTGATCTTGGTGATCTCACTTTGGTTCCGGCTGGAAAGCAGAAGGTTGCCGTCGTTCGCCAGCGCCAGGGCGTTGCCATGCACCAGGTCGATCTGCGGATCGGTCAGGAGCTGGTTGGTATCGGTGACATTGAAATGGTCCCAGCTTCGCCATTCGAAGATCACATTTTTGGAGGGGTCCAGTTCCTGAACGATCAAGCCGGTGACATCGGCATCCTTCTTCCCGCCCGGTGCCACTGTGGACAAGTCCATGGTTTCGTCATCGTAGGCCATGAGCAAAGCATCGCCGTTCGGCAGGATCTGGAGGTCATGCAGGTCGGCGGTATAGCCATCCCCGGCCTGGTAGCTGTTCACCACCTCGTAGTGAGAATCCATGACATAAAACGTGGCCCGTTTTTGATCGAAATAGGACATGAGCCCATTCGGCTGCGGCTTGAAATCAAACGCCGAGAGGGCGTTGGATTCGTCCTGATAATAGACCAGCTTGCCTTGGGTGCTGATGATCAGCAAATACGATCCGATGGTCGAGCGGGTCCAATAAAAGGGAGCCACAAAAATATATCCTTCCGAGTTGGAGGTGGCAGGTACATTCACTGTAAAGTGGGGGATATTCCTGGGAACGGTCAACGCGTTGGGATAGGCGGCGTTGGGTGGATTATCCGGCGGGGGGGCAGGATGAGCGCCC
>OBLY010000068.1_pt1 | contig 14357 bp, 3 predicted proteins | sample 1539041 | NCBI WGS metagenome assembly OBLY01 (sample SAMEA2690973, study PRJEB22502) | sediment metagenome | biome: Billabong; feature: Tropical; material: Sediment | place: Australia | collected 2013-05-14 | depth 1 m
GGGCTCCAACATGGACGTGTTTAACGTTCCGCTCGAATGGCTAGAGACCACCAATCTACAGAAGGGGCAACTCAACCTCATGCCCCTCGCGCCTGCCTACACCAACGGCACGTATATGGCTGCGAATCCGGGCGGCGGCAACATGTTTATGAACATCCTGGGCACGAAGCCCTGGATTCCTGCGTACTGGAAAATCAAGTACACCGCTGGCTTCCCTGACGCCTGCATCCCTCACGTCATCAATGAGATCGTCGGCATGGAGGCTGCGATGGAGGCTCTGTCCATTCTCGCTACCACCTATGGCCGCGTGAATTCGCAATCCCTAGGCGTGGACGGCTTGAGCCAATCTGTGAGCGGCCCCGGCCAAGAGCTATTCGGGAAGCGCATCGAGAAGCTGCAAACTGATCAAAAGGCCCTAGCGGATCGTCTCAAGGCGATCTATGGGGTCCGCATGTTTGTCGGCAACGTCTAATGGGCGCGCTCTCGCCGGTCCTACGCAATCTGAGCGGTGGAGAGATCGCCTTTTGGTGCCCAGGCTGCGACGAAGCCCACGCTGTCAAGGTGAATCCGGGCTGGACTTGGGACGGGAACGTTACTTTCCCTACCATCTCGCCATCCATCCTTGTGACAGGCGGTCATTACGCTCCGGGGCATACTGGCGACTGTTGGTGTACGTTCAATCTGAAGCACCCTGAGAATCCGACGACCTTCGCCTGCTCGCGATGCCATTCATTTGTTGAAGCGGGACAAATTCGATTCCTGCCCGATAGTACACATTCTCTCGCAGGGCAAACGGTACCTCTCCCGTTGTGGCCGTAGAGTAGTAATCCTTCTCTACGAAGGATTCCTCTAATGCCCCGTCGTCGTCCTCCTACTCCTATCTGGCGCACCCCTGGCGGTACCGAGCATACAGCGGCCCCGGGCGAGTGGCCTACTGAAGTCAAGCTAACGACCAAGTACAAGCATCCTCGTGTCCCGGGCTTCTATACCCGTTGGGGCAATTACAATCAATGGCAGAAGCTTCGGGACGGCGATCCTAGGGTGGACAAGGACTTCCACCGCTTCTTTTTGTACAGCCCAGGCGACGAGGAAGAGCAGCGGACGGCTATCCGGCATCCGCTCACCAAGGACTCCGATCTCCGTGCCCTCATGCAGCACCCGGACCCTATCGTCCGTGCGCGCATCTTTAGTGCATTGGGCGCTCCCTATTCCGACCCTACGGTCTACAAGCAGGCTCCTGCGGATTTGGTGTCGATGGGCTTGCGCGATCCTTCATTTAGGGTGGCGGCTATCGCGGCGAGGTCAAACGGCTTCGACCCGAACATTCACATCCCGATCATGCTGAATGAGGTCCCGCAGACCTACAATCCGAGCGAGGATCCTCAAGGGGTAAACGTTCCTTCGGTCAACAATCCCCAGCACAAGACCGACCGCAACTACCTCATCCGCTACTTTCTATCTCATTCGCGCGACAACGTGAACAAGATGCCGCCCTCGATGGCGCCTTTGTTCGCTGAGAATAGCGATCCTGTCGTCCGGGCCATGGCGGTTGGCATCCCGGGCCAGACGGAAGAGGTGTACAACAAGCTCGCTCAAGACCCTGACGAAGCTGTCCGCACTCGCGTTGCTGAATACCCTGGCACGCCTGAGTCTGCGCTCGCTACGCTCATCAATGACAAGAAGCAGGGCGTCAAGACCGCTGCGGCCCTCAATGACAACCTCCCTGCGCGCTTCCACGACATGCTGGCGAACAGCCGCAACAAGGAGGTCCGCGCCAAGGCTGCCCGAATGACGGAGAACCCGGACATTCTCCGCAAGCTCTCCAACGACCGCACCAAGGAAGTCCGCTCAGCGGTGTGGCGAAACGACAAGACGCCTGCCGATGCGTTCAGCAACGTCCTCACCAAGGGTGATGCAGAAGAGAAGGCCACAGCCCTGAGCAATCGCGACGATCTACCTGAATCTGTCGTTGGGCAGTTGATGGATGACGCCAACACGACCGTCAAGCGTCAGGCTTTTGCCCATAAGAACGCTCCGGTCGAGAAGCTACGTGCCTACCTTTCTGACCTTGGTCACTTCACGGAAGATCCGAATTGGTATCGGTACTCGAAGCTCGCAATCAGCGCCCTGAACAATCCCAAGCTCACGCCTGAGGACTATGACAAGGTGTTTGCTGAGATCTCACCGCTGCGGCAGCACATCATTGAGAACCACGGGAACAAGCTCTCTCCTCGTGTCCTCAATGATATGTTCAGCGATCCGAATTCCGATCCCGACACCAAGCGCAATATTTGGTCGCACGCTTCAAGCTCGCTCGCGCCTGAGCATGTTGCGGCTGTTCTTGCTGACCCCCTCAATAATCTCTTCAACGGGGACAAGGACAACTTCAGCTACAACACGGACGATTTTGTCAATGGCCTCACGAATGCGAATCTCAATGAAGAGCAGATCGACCATATCCTGAAGAATCGCGTTCTACCGGTTGAGGACGGCGAGCATAGCTGGGATTACTACGAGAACCAGATCAAGAAGGAAGTGGGCAAGATGCGCGCCTTCACGAACCCCGACCGCATGCACCGGGACGAGGTTCACGTTCAGTTTGGTACGAACAAGGCTCGCAAGCTCCGTGACATGATCGACTCGATGACCCAGCCTGACGCCAATGGGCAGATGCCGATGGGTGCTCCTCAGGCTGCACCGGGAGGCAAGATCCCGCGCGAGGTCCAGCCCAAGGCTCTAGGCCCGCTCGGTCAGAATGTGCCTAAGGAATGGCGCAATCCCAAGAACGGCAACATCTCTGGCGACATGATCCAAGCCTGGATCGATGCTCAGCCCAAGACCCGCTACAACATCTCGCACTCGATTTGGAAGGGCGCGCAGCGTCACAGCCGCATGCCGTCCAAGGTGTTCCAAGTCAACTTCACGAGCGACCACCTCAACAAGCTCCGCGAGGCTGGGGTGCTCGATACGTTCAAGAAGCTCCACCGCAGGTTCGCCACCTACAGTCACCCCGTCACTCCGACCACTCTTGGCTGGGTGCGTTACACCGGCAACCCCAAGGGCGGCTTCTTCATCGATGAGATGCAGAGCGACATTGGACAGAATGCGATGCGCGCTGCCCTGGATGAAGCTGGCGAGCGTGGTGGCGAGACTTTCGACAAGGACCACCTCGACAAGATTTCCAAGATCCTCTGGAACGGCAAGCATACGTCAGAGGTTCTTGGCGAGTCCTTTATCAACTACCTCCGCAACAAGGGCCACGGAAACGTGCCCGTTACCATCCATTCCGTCGAGACTAAGGCCCCGATTTCACTAGGTTCTCAGACCGACAAGCCACCCGGCCACTTCTTCGTCAGCTACCGTGACTTCCCGCAGAAGACGATGGCTTGGGAACCCGCCTCTTACGGGTCAATGCCCACTCACGAACAGGATTCAAGCTATCAGGAGGTGAAGCCTGGATCTCAGATCTGGGGCGGCAAGATTCGGAAGAGTGAGGACGACGTGTGGTTTAATGGCGATCCGAGCGCACAGGAGGTCTTGGGGCAGGACCCTAAGGCTACCATCGACCGTTACCTCGCCAACACCGATCCGGCCGAGCGCCGCTGGGCGTATAACGAGTATTGGAATTACTTTACGCCCGAGCAGAAGGAGCGTGCGTTTGAGAAGGAGACTGATCGCTTCGCTCAGGCTCACCTAGCTCAGCACGCGCCTGAGTCCGTCATTCGGACTTGGTTCCCTGGCCTCCTCGATGGCCGGTACGATCCGTTTGGTCACAGCATGGATTCGGGCTTGCGGACTGCCTATCGGTATGCCATCCGCAGCCCTGGCCTCTCTGGCAACACACTACACAATCTGTACAAGGCCAACATCGAGCACGCTGGCCTTGACACCGCGTTCCGCAACATCGTGGGGATGCTGCTCACCAACCCGAGCACGCCTGAGTCCGTCTTTGATGACGTGATGAACAATGCTCTCCCTAACGAGCGACTGTACGGAAGCAACCTGCGCGGCCTCTTCTCCAACCCCAACTCGCCCTACAAGAACGAGGCGTTGCGGGCCTACGAGCGTCGTTACAACAAGGGCGAGGGCGCTCACGAGCCATATAAGCAGTACGGTTGGGACGCGGGCTCCATGCCCGCCGACGTTCGCAGGCAGTTTTGGATTGACGAGGAGCTAGCGCGTCATGCTGGCGCGTTCCTTCAGACCAAGAACGCGAAGGGGCTCTCCAAGGAAGACTTCCAGCGGCTATGGACGAAGTACAGCCCGCTCCGCGAGGATCTGATCAGGAGCCCCGGGCTCACCAAGGAGTTTGCCCAGGATCTCGTCAAGGACAAGGCGTCCACCGAGAAGAATTGGGACACGATTGTGGCAAACGGTGTGTATTCGCCTCTCAAGGCGATTGACTCCGAATTCTGGAAGAAGGCCATCGAGAATGCTCCTCGCGGCCACCTGACGGAGGACTTCCTCAACGACGTGTTCAATCACCCTTCGATGAAGGGCGACGCGGGCCAGAGTATTATGAAGGATATTGCCACGTCGCCTGACGTTGGCATGGACACGCTTACCGGCTTGCTGCGATTCCCGAACATGCCGGTGGAATTGCTCTACACGCTCGCCAATCACCCTGAGGTTGCGGTTCGTCGCAGGGTGGCTCAGCACTCGAAGGTGACTCCCGACCTAGCTCGCAAGCTCGTTCAGGATCCTGACGCCATCGTTGCGGACAGCATCCTCTACAACGGGCAGAAGCTTGACCCCGAGACCGTCCGTGCGGCGTACAGCCACCACAGCCAGACGGTTCGCAATAGCGCCGTGTCGCACGTCGATGCCCCTGACGATGTGCGTATCGCTGCGCTCCGCGATCCTAATTACGATGTTCGTTATGCCGCCTTTGGCAGCGCTCACGGGATGCGGAAGTACACCTTCCCTGCCCTGACCGATGCCGCTATTGCGATGGCGTCGAAGCCTGGGGCTGGCCCCGAGGACAAGGAGCCTATCCGGCAGATCGCTCGCAACGTTCAGGACGATAGCGTTACGCCTGACGAGGCAGAGAAGATCTGGAACGTGGATGACTTCCGTACCCGTTACCTCTCTGCCCTGAACGAAAAACTAAAGATCTCCCCTGAGAAGGTCTTTGATTGGATCTCGAAGCAGACGCCCCAGAGCAGCGGGATTCAGTTTGCGCCAGACCTTGAGGTCGAGAAGAATCGCATCTACAAGAACCTCGCGCAGCGTGACGATAGCTTGGAGCACCCGGACATTCTACGGGGCATCCTCCACAAGGCCAATCGGTCGGTCCTCAACTTCATGGCCGAGCGCGAGGACTTGCCGCCTGAGCTTCACTCCGAGATGGGCGATATCCTCATGGCCCGCTCGAAGGAAGATGCGGTCGGGCGCGATCCTGTTCAGCGCTACGCTGGCAACTACAAGAGCAAGCACGATGACCTGATTAAGATCATCCGTAGCAATGACGCTGGCCTTCGCAATGCCAAGCTGACTGCGCTTGGAAACGAAAACCTCGACTCCAACAAGGCGTATGACGCGGTGATGGAGAATCCCGAGGACCACGCCACCATCAACGAGTTTGCTGAGATCAATGCGGACAAGCTCCCGCTTGAGAAGGCGCAGGCTCTTATCCGAGTGCTAGAGCCGATCACCTTCGGAGGCACGGACGATGACGGCAATCCTACCGTCGAGCCGGCTTACGGGAAGACCATCACCAAGCTGAAGGGCGCTATCGCGAAGCACGATCCTGACCTGGGCCATACCGAGAGCGTGCAAGTGCGCTTCAACACCAACAAGGCGCGCAAGCTCCGTGACGCTGTGCTCGCTACTGGCAAGTCTAGCGTGCCTCCTAAGGCTCTTGGTCCCCTTGGGCAGAACCTCCCCAAGGAGTACCGCGACCCCAAGAACGGCAACGTGGACGCTAACGCAATCCAGCGCTGGATTGATAGCCAGCCTGCGACCAAGTACAACGTCTCCCACAGCGTTTGGAAGGGTGTTCAGCGCCACAACGCCGAGCACTCCAAGGTCTTCCAAGTCAGCATTTCCACGGATCACAGAAATAAGCTGAAGGAAGCTGGCGTGGACAACCTCTTTGACACTCTCAATGCCCAGAGCCGTCGCTACCACCCGATGACTCCGACGAGCTTGGGGTGGATTCGCTACACCGGCACGCCTGAGACCGGCATCCACATTGACGAGATCCAGAGCGACATGCGGACGGACCCCGAGGATTATTATCTGGACCGCATGCTGCACGGTGTTGCCCCTGCCGACCGTGCGGCCCGGGAAGCCGCCGTCCGTCAGTCCTATCGCCAGCAGAATAACTACAAGGAAGGCGATTGGCAGAAGATGGCAGATATCGTCTTCGGCAAGACCGCCGACCATCCGCACGAGGTTTTGTTTGATGCATTCAAGCAGTACCTCCGCGACCGTGGGCACCACGACACGCAGATCCACATCCACGCGGCCGACACCAAGCACAAGGTCTACAAGCTCTCCAACCTCGATGCCAAGCAGCCCCTACCGGCTCACTTCCGCGTTACATACGATAAGCTCCCCAAGAAGTTTGGCTACGAGCCGAGTCAGTATGGTGCAATCCCGACGCAGGACGCCGAGGACATGAAGGGCAAGGCCACCTGGGCTGGCAAGGTGAGGAAGAACGAAACCGAATCTTGGGAGTAGCAGGAGATTCGGATGGCTCATCCCGTTCCGCCCTTCGTCACCGACGAAGAGCTACTAAAGCTTCTTTCGTCTGACGAGGATATCCCCCGCGCCATGGCAAAGCACAACCCGGCTTACACCCGGGAGGTGGCGCTTTGGCAGCTAATCAACGACCAAGATCAGCACGTCCGAAACACCGTCCTCGACTCGAAGCACCTAACGCGCGAGGACGTTCTACCGTATATCAATCCTAAGGTCGGCGTCCCCACGGAAACGTGGTCGCAGCCGAATCCCGACAGGGCCATTCGTGATGCTGGCTATCTGTACGGCTCCTACACGACTGACGTGGCCCAGACCGTCAGCGCTTTGAGCAATCCTAATTTGCTCGAAGCAGACTTGCACCCGTTCTACTACCGGACGATGGCGCCCGGCCTTCAGAAGGCGATTGGGAGGCATCCTCACGTCGATCCTGAGTACCGCTGGAAGCTCCTGACGGGGCAATGGGATCCGTCCAGCCGCGGTAGCGGACAGGGCGAGCTAAACGTCGTTGCAGGTGAGACCGGTAGCAGCGAACACCTCACGCCGCAAGAGCATGAGAACCTTGCCAAGCTCGCGACTGCCGACAGAACACTCTTTACGCAGGCGATTGATTCTAGGGATCCTGAGTACAAGCAGAAGCAGGCGACCCGTGAAGGAGTGGGTAACTGGCTGAAGTACAATCCGAAGATCCCCTCGCACATCATCCCGACGCTTCTCTCGACCCCACATACACTTTTTGCTGCGGCGAGAAATCCGTCGTTGAATGATGAGCAATGGCTCGACCTGTTCAACAAGACCCTCCGGGCTAACACACCCGAGGGAGTTGAAGCGCTGTTTGGTCCTCGTGGCCCTTATGGACACCCGAGCGCCACGGACTTAATGACCACCTTGTTCGACGGGTCAAATTGGTATCAGTCGAAGGTCTCGCTTGACACCAAAAAGAAGGTCATCGACACCGCCCGTGATTTGGAGCGGACGTTTCGCAAGATGGTCGAGGAGAAGCAGGGCAATACCCGTGACTTCATGCTGCAAGTCCAGGGCCCGTACCAGCGGCTTCGGGATACGATGCCCCGACTCCTCGCCTACGTGAAGGACAAGAGCCATGCGGAAGCGATGGAGGACTATCTGTTCTCCTCGACGCATCCTGGGGAGTTGCGTGGCCTGAAGGCATCCGTCATCACGAACAATCGTCATAGTCCGTTTAGCACGTACTTTGACAAGAACGCTACTATCAAGCCCGAGTGGATTGATCACTTCATCGAGGATGCGGCAGCTAACTTCAGCCATCCAAACCTGTGGAAGGTGCTGGCTCACCATATGTCGTCTGAGCAGGCGGATCGCGCGATCATTAAGCTCGCGTCGATTGCCCGTGATCGTACCGATGACGAAATGTCGATCCATACCGATGGTACGATCAAGGATATTCTCAATTTCCAGAAGGCGCCGCCCTCGCGTGAGGTGTTCGCTCATCTAGCTAATTCGCAGCTACCGAGCATCCGTGAGCTAGCCGCTGCCCACCCGAACATTCCGCTCGATCTCCATGTAAAGCTCTCCCAGGACCCCAACGAAGAGGTGCGGAACATGGCCTTCACAGGCATGCCGCGCTACACCTTCCCCAAGCTCTATACGGGGAACGATCCAGAGACCGGGAACGACTATCAAAAGTCGCGCAAGATTCCTTGGGAGGTCGGACAGCAAGCGTTCCGTCCCGGCGTATGGAAGGAGAAGATCAACGGTGAGCGGAATCCCGCGCACGTTACAACCCACGCTCGAAACAATATCCTCAACTACGGAGAGATCCCCGACGAGTGGCTGAACGCGGCCAGCGAGCACTTCTCGAAGATAGGGGACCGCGAGTACAACAAGACCTGGGAACAGGAAGGCCACCCTGTCTTTGGGCTCGATTACGGTGATAGCTTCTGGACCCCGCTGAGTCATCGAAGCAAGATGCCGATTGAGACGTTCAAGCGGCTCCTCGACCATGGCGACGAAAGCTGGGTTGAGGGCATGATTGATCGCAATCCTCGCAAGTTTACGCCCGAGGAGGTGGACGCTGCTCTCAATCACCCGAAGCCCTTGTACCGAATCCAGATGATGAATCGGCACGATCATCCGATCACGCCCGAGCAGTTGACGGCTCAGATGGAATTCCCGAACACCTGGGTCAAGGCTGCGGCTCTCAGGCACCCGAATGCGACTGCCGAGATGGCTGACCGTGCCATCGTGGACAATGACGCCAAGGTCCAGATGAGTGGTATGATCTCGCCGCAATTCAAGCCCGAGAAGCACATCCCGATGATCTTGGGCCAGGACCGGATTCATCCTTGGGTGGCGGACTTCCTCACCCGCTACAAGATGCCGTACCTGTCGGGCGAGCAGATGCACACGCTCCTCAACAAGCTCCCTTACAAGCCCACGCCTGAGGACAATGACGAGTATTCCAACATCGATGACGAAAGCTCCAACCTCGACACGAATGACCTAAAGGAACGGATTGGTCATTATTACAATTGGCAGGCTGAGCAGGACGGCGGCAATCCCGAGATCTACAACGACTACTCTCATCCTTCGTGGAAGGAGCACAATGCTAACGCCTTCTGGCGCCTGAGGAATGCTATTGCTGAGCAGGACCCTGACTCCGTGTATGAGGGCGTTGACACCAAGTACGGCACCAACTGGCTGCGCTCGCTTCGCGACGTTATCGAAGAGTCGGGACAGGACGCGATCCCGGTCAAGAAGCTCGCCCCTGAGTACCAAAACAAGGCCAAGACCCTAGGAAAGGAATTCCGCGACAAGGGCGGCAACATCTCTGCGAAGGCCATTCAGGCTTGGATTGACGCACAGCCTAGCACCCGCTGGAACATCTCGCACAGAGAGTGGGATGGCGGCCAACAGCATAGCGACGAGCCGTCCAAGGTCTTGCAGGTGAACATCACCAACGACAAGATCAAGCAACTCAAGGCGGCTGGCGGCGATGTGTACAAGGCGTTCACCGAGGCTGCCCGCTACTCTAACGAGGGCGGCCACCCGAACCAGAAGAATGGTATCGGCTGGATTCGCTACACCGGTACCCCTGAAGAGGGCTTCCACATCGATGAGATTCAATCGGACGTGGAGTCTTTGACCCGTGACGAGCGGGCGCACGGTGACGAAAACCGTAAGGCTGCCTTCAAGAAGATGCGAGAGATAATCTTTGGAGGAGTGAAGCATCCGAATGAGATGCTACATGACGTGTTCCGGCAGTATTGGCGCAATAAGGGCTTCCCGAAGGCTCCGGTCCACATTGCTTCGCTCGATCTAAAGAGGAAGAACCTCCATGGTGAGGGCGATGCGCCGGTTCACTACAAGATGACCTACGAAGAGATCCCGAAGCGTTGGGGCATGAAGCCCGGGACCTACGGAACGCTACCGACGCAGAGCGACGAGGATACCAAGGGCATGCGGACACACGCTGACATTATCCGAAAGACGGAAGAGGCTTGGGAGCGCTGGATTGAGCTAGCGAAGGCCGAAGGCGTGAATGACGAGGTTTGGAATCTCATCAACCATCCAGACCCCTTCGAGGCGGCTCTCAACATCCAGACGAATCCCGGCGTCACCGCTGATCACCTTCGCGATTGGTACAACAAGAACGTCGAGGGCAAGGACCCCTATAGTGTCAACCATGCCGGCCTAGCCGAGGTTGCCAAGCATCCGCTCCTGCCCACGGACGTTGCTGCGAAGATTATGAAGAAGGGCCGGCGGGTCTTTTCTGCCGCTCGCCAGCAAGTGATGCTGCGCCCTGATCTACCTTCTGAGCTTGTGGCTGAGATGTTCAATCCGCTCTCGCCTGAGGAAGCTGCCGCAAATGGTTGGGACCCTAACGACGGGCGCGAGGAATGGCCCCTCTATCTCCGCGGTGGGCACGCCTACTCCATCATGGAGCAGCCGAACCTCACCCAGGATCAGTTATTTGGCATCTCCTCGCACATCTCGGTTCCGACTGATATTCGCCGCGCGGCTGCCACCAAGCTCGATGTGCCGCACCTCGACTCGCTCATTACGGACCTATTCACAAAGATCAAGAACGGCACCTCCCACTACTCCGACAACGATGTAATCGGTGAGGTGCTAGGGCACGCCAATGTTCCGCATGACTTGCAGAAGAAGTGGTACGATGAATCGGAAGGCTTCGCGCGTGAGGCGGTCTCTTCCGGGCTAGCGCGAAACAAGAACATTTCACCGGAGGTTGGGGCTGAAATCTTCAAGGTCGGTGGCGACCCTGCCCTTACGCTTTGGAGCAATATGCGCTACAGGCTGGATTCGGGCGATCCGGTCGATCCTAAGCTCATCGACGGTGCGGTCAACTCTTCGAGCTACCATGTCCGTATGCGGCTTGCTCAGACGAGCGCCGTGAATCTGAGTACGGAGCAGATTGGCAAGCTACTGGATGACTCGAATGCTGCCGTCCGCACGGAGGCTGCCCGCTACCAGAACATCAACGAGGATCAGGCTCGCCAGCTAAAGGATAAGCTGGGCTATCGTGGTCTCGCTCTCCTCGTTGGTCGTCGGCGCGGCGATCAACTTTCGCCTCAATTCCTTTCCGAGTTGGCCGATCTCCCGGGTGTCGCTGACCCGAGGAAGTGGGACAACGACATGACGACCTCGCCAGAGTATTCGCTCGCGTTGAATCTAGTGAGCAATCCTGGCCTCCCGAGCGACCGTCTCGAAAAGATCTTCAATGCTTCGTTGGAAGATCCGCGTCGGAACGACCGTTACAACGGCAGCGACCTTGAGCGAAACGCCATGAAGAACCCGAACATCACCGATTGGATGGTGAATCGGGCGATCACGGAAGGCGGCGCGCTCTATCGAAACCTCCGCTACAACCCGGGCCTAAAGGAGCATCACCTTCAGAAGTTTATCGAGAGCCCCAACTTCGACTCAGATTGGATTGGGGACATTGTTCGCGACACCAACTCGTATGACAGGACCGCGGCGTCTAAGCAGCCGTGGAATGAAAGCCACATTATGTGGCTTGCTAAGCACCCGAACATGCATGTTCGTCGCGAGCTAGCTCAGCAATTGGGTGACGAGAACGTGCGTTTTAATTTCCCCGAGGTGGAGCGGACTCTTGCTCACGATCCTGATGAATACGTGCGGAAGTTTATGGCTCACGGTGTCAAGGATCCCGAGCTTCAGCAAGCGTTCTTCAATGACCCGCTGACCCACGATGCCTTGTACATGAACAAGAACCTTAATCCGGCGCTCGTGGAGCCGCTGATCCGTGCGAATCCGAACGGCTTTGGAGACTATGAGGACCTGAAGCTCAGCCCCGACACGATCAATTGGCTGTCTGAGCACCCGGACAAGAACGTCCGCCAGAAGATCGCAAAGTACCCTCACCTCCCGAGCGACGTTGTGACGCGCATGCTTCAGAAGGAGAATGGCCCGACTTCAGACGGCTATGTCATTGAGAACCTAATCCACAACCCGTCGTTTGGTCCTGAGCACGTTCCGGTTGCGCAGACCAATATGCACGCGCAGCCGGGTGGGTACGGTCAGGCCGCTCTCGATAGCGTCCTCCCCTGGCTCGATTCGCCTGACGAGGATTCGGTTGAGCACAAGGTCGGCACCGGCAAGTACCGCAAGATCCGTGACCTCATCCTAGAGCAGGTGGCCGCCGGGAACAAGGGCAAGCGGGGCAAGAACCGCATGCCGAACGAGGTGAAGCCGAAGGCTCTGCCGCCCGGCGACTACAGCCTCGCGCGCATGCCGAACGGCAACATCTCGGCTGACAAGATTCAACAATATATCGACGCTCAGCCCAGCCACAAGTGGAATGTCTCCTGGGGCGAGTGGACCGGCATCCAGAAGCATTCGGACAAGCCCTCCAAGGTCTTCCAGTTGAACATTACGAACGACCAGATCAAGCAACTCCGTGATGCTGGCGTGTGGCCGACGTTCAAGGCGGTGCAGGAGTACCTAATGGACCGCCACCCGGTCAAGCACCACACGATTGGCTGGGTCCGCTTCACGGGCGATCCGCGCAAGGGCATCTTCGTTGACGAGGTGCAGAGCGATTGGCTCGCTACGATGGCCTCGAAGTACGCTGGCTACGAGAAGAAGCAAATCCGTGACGAGCGTAAGGGTGGCTCAAAGATTTCCCCTGAGGACGAGGAGCGTCGCGTCAAGAACGCTTGGGAGAGCACCAACAAGAAGTTTAGTGATGCTGACCAAAAGAAGATCCAGGCCATCTTGTTCCCGAAGGTGGGGACGGACAAGAATGCGAAGAATGTCCACCCGCACGAAATGCTGCTAGAGGCGTTCATGCAGCACCTCCGCGACAAGAAGCACTACAACGGCAAGATCTCGATGCGGTCGGCTGCGATGGTCGATAAGCACCGCGAGCTTTCGTCCATGGACGAGGGTGACGAGCTTCCGGCTCACATTAAGTACACCTACGATGAGCTTCCCAAGAAGCGAATGGGAATGGACGTGGGCTCCTACGGCTCGAATGACATTCCGACTGAGGAGAGCAATAAGCTCAAGGGTACCCCCACCTACGTCGGCAAGGTGCGCAAGTTTGAGAAGCTTCACGCGATGCTGGCGGATGCGGTGGCGCTATACAAGGGCGAGAGGCCCGCGATGGCGATTTCTGACATTCAGGAAGGAGTGCAGATTGGCTATGACGTTGATGACAACGGGCCGATCTGGGACTACAGCCACCTCCTGAGCAAGGCCCAGCAAGACAGCGGCTACCGGCTGCGCGTTGTCGATACCCAGGTTAATGGGCGGCCGGGCGTCAACGCCTACGTTACCCTTCAGTACCCGGGCCTAGAGAAGAGTGAGGTTGAGCCCAACACCATCGGTACGTTCCAATCCGACCTGTCGGACGGCGACTTGTACGTTCTCTTTGCTGAGATCTCTGACGAGAAGCGTGATGACGGGACGTTCCTGCACAAGGGGCAGAAGCTAGGGCAGGCGATGTACGAAGCCGCCTTTGCTCACGCGAAGGCCCACCACAATGTCAGGTACGTTGCTGGCGACGTTCATTCGAGCGAGGCGGGCCACGTCCACGAAGCACTCGCCAAGAAGCACGGCATGTCCTACAAGGCCCAGGTGAATTGGCCTGACCTCGCCACCTACACCTTCTGGCGTCAGGGCGCCTACGATCAGAAGTACAAGAGCTACCGGTACGAGATTTTGTAATGACTGACGTTCGTCTCACTCCTGCCTTTCGGCATCATGTGACCGGGGAGGTTATCGTGTCTCCCGGGGTCCATGATATGAGCGTCTTGCCAGGGCACGGCTCTGGACAGGTATTGCCCTACAAAGCGGGGTTTGTGGATCAGCACGGACGCTTCTATAATCGGATGGAGGCTAAGCAAGCGCTCCTTGGTGATGCCCCAGGACACCAAGCCCTAAGTGCCGAAGAAGTCAACCGGATCCAGTCTCGAATGCGAAAGGATGAGCTTGAAGCAATCTATACGCCAACCCCGGTCGGGGTTTTTGACACTCCGTATCAAAACGGCTATAATGCTCCCCTAGAAGTTGGAGACGAGGGGAGGTTGCAGAAGATGATCGGTTACCTGCTTTTCCCGGGGCTGGGCGTTCACAACGTTCCCACCGAGATCGGAAGAGCGTCGTGTAGGGAAAGAGTGTAGATCTCGGTG
>OBLY010000069.1_pt1 | contig 14330 bp, 14 predicted proteins | sample 1539041 | NCBI WGS metagenome assembly OBLY01 (sample SAMEA2690973, study PRJEB22502) | sediment metagenome | biome: Billabong; feature: Tropical; material: Sediment | place: Australia | collected 2013-05-14 | depth 1 m
AACATTTAAATTGGTTACGTCATATATTTAAAAGTGAAATGTGCTAAACTATAGTATGTAAAATATCGTTCATATTTGAGGAACTCGATGAGACTTTACAATAAAAGGAAGGGAGATATTTACGGATATCGAGAGAGCGAAAAGGTACAAGGACAAGTTAAACCTGATATCTGAAAGATTAAGAGACATCGATGAATGGATATCGGGTTATGATGCATCGGATTTCACTTCTGATAAAAAAATGCGACTTGCTGTATACAAAGCATTCCAGGAATTAACCGAGGCATCTTTTGATATCGTGGCAATGGCATGCAAAGATTCCAAAATAATTCCCAAAGATGACTATACGAATGTTGATGCTCTTTACAGCCAAAAAATTATAGACGGAAATATAAAAAACGTTCTTTCTGAGTCTAACGGTCTCAGAAACAGGCTTATCCATCGTTACAATCATTTGGATGATAGTATCGCCTTCGAATCGATCCAGGCGTTACTTCCGGATTTTGAATATTTCGTAGAGGTAATAAATAAATGGCTGAAGTCAAATCTATAAAGAAAGATTTTTCTTTTCTGTTTGAGCGAAAAGACGTGCTCGCAATTCTGCTTTACGGGTCGGCAGTCAAAGGCGATGAGACGCCAAGGAGCGATATCGACATATGCATTGTAGCTCCCGATTGCCCGGACAGGTATCATTTACTCACAGAGGTGTTCAGGAAACTGGATGTATTTTCGAAAAAATACGATGTCAAGATTTTTGAGGAACTGCCGCTGTATATCCAGATCCAGATTGTCCAGAAAAACGAGATTATCTATGCAAAGGACATTTACGAGCTGTACGAGTATTTTTATAACTTCAGGAAGCTCTGGGAGGTTCAGGCTGAGAGGCAAAAGGTGACAGGCGAGGAGCTTGCGGAAATGCTGGGATGATTTATGATGAAAACTCTTGAAGAAATAAAAGGGGTTTTAAAAAAGCAAAAACCGTTCTTAAGAGATAGCAGGGATGAGGGATAAAATTCTGGAAGATTTTAAAAATGGGTAGCGAATCTTATAAATTACTCGAAGGCTGGCACTGGCGGGATCTGGAGATATTTGAGCATGGGAATGTGGTTATTGTCTATAAAGAAATCTATCCAGTAGAGGTTAACCGTTAAATCTTTTTAGTATTAGGTAGTGCAGTGTGCGAATGAAAGAACGTTACAACCCGCACGAAATAGAGGAAAAGTGGCAGCGCAAATGGCAGGAAGCCAGGATATTCCAGCCTGAGCCTGATGAGAGGGAAAAATTCTTCATAACAATCCCTTATCCTTACTTAAACGGCAATCTTCATGCAGGTCATACCAGGACATTCACAATCGGTGATGTAGTTGCACGGTATAAACGGATGCTGGGCTGCAACGTCCTGTTCCCGATGGGGTTTCACGCTACGGGGACGCCGATCGTGGGGCTTGCAGAACAAATTCAGAAAAAAGACCCTGAGACCATAAGGGTGTATAACCAGCTTCACGGGATACCTCTTGATGTCCTGGAGACCATCCAGACACCTTTGCAGATCGTGGAATATTTCAGCAAAGAAGCAGAGGCTGCTATGAAAAGCATCGGCTTCTCGATAGACTGGCGCAGGAAATTCACGACCACAGACCCCCATTACCAGAAGTTCATAACGTGGCAGTTCAACCTTCTCTATGCAAAAGGCAAGGTAGTAAAAGGCGCACATCCCGTCAGATGGTGCCCGAACGACCAGAATCCTGTTGAAGACCACGATATCCTGAGGGGGGAGGATGCCACGATAATTGAATATACCCTGATAAAATTCAAACTCAACGATGATATCCTTCCCTGCGCAACGCTGCGCCCTGAAACAGTATTCGGGGTCACGAACCTGTGGGTAAATCCTAAGAACCATCATGTAAGGATTAAAGTCAACGACGAGACCTGGATTGTCAGCAAAGAGGCGTATGAGAAACTTAAATTCACTGATAAGAAAGTGGAATTCCTGGAAGATGCCGATGCCAGTGAATTGATAGGCAAAAAAGTGAAAAATCCGGTCACCGGTTCTCTTGTTCCGATACTTCCCGCCTCGTTTGTAAGCCCGGCGAACGGAAGCGGCATCGTCATGAGCGTACCGGCACATGCGCCATACGATTACCTTGCTCTTCGTGATCTAAAGGGTGCCGACTTAACGGAATACGGCATCACGGAGGATGTTTCAAAAATACCTCTTATCCCCCTGATTAAAGTGCCAGAATACGGGAAATATCCGGCAGTAGATGCTGTCAATGAACTGAAAGTGAAAGACCAGAACGACCCCAAGGCTGAAGAAGCCACCAAGCTCGTGTACAGGCGTGAATTCCATGGCGGCGTGCTCACCGAGACCACGGGTAAATATGCAGGTATGGCCGTCTCAAAGATCAAAGATGTGCTGACGCAGGACCTCATATCCGAAGGGGTAGCTGACGTTTTCTATGAGTTCAGCGAACAGCCCGTGATATGCAGGTGCGGAGCTACATGTGTCATAAAGATGGTCGAGAATCAGTGGTTTTTGAATTACTCTGACCCCGCCTGGAAAGCGCTTGTCTATAAATGTCTTGAAAGGATGCAGATAATCCCGCCTGAGTTAAGGGTGGATTTTGAGAACAAGGTGGACTGGCTGAAGGATAAAGCCTGCGCACGGCGAAAAGGGCTCGGGACAAGGCTCCCCTGGGACCCTGAATGGATGATCGAATCGCTAGGGGACTCAACAATATACATGAGCTATTATATCCTTGCTAAATACCTTGATAAGATCAAACCCGAACAATTAAAAGAAGATTTCTTTAATTACTACCTGTTGGGTAAGGACACGCCTGAAGCCGCTGCGTCAAAGACCGGAATGGACATTGATCTCATTAAAAGAATCAGGCAGGATTTTGAGTACTGGTATCCTGTTGACCTGCGCTCGTCAGGGAAAGACCTGATACCCAATCACCTTTTGTTTTTCCTCTTCCATCATGTTGCTATATTTCCTGAGAAATACTGGCCCCGCGCCATAGCTATCAACGGGTTTGTTTCACTTGAAGGGCAGAAGATGAGCAAATCCAAAGGACCTCTTCTCACTCTTAAATCCGCGGTAAAAGAGTATGGCGCTGATATTACACGCCTCTATATCCTGAGTACGGCAGAGCATGTCCAGGATGCCGACTGGAGGAGAGCGGATGTTGAAGCCACAAGAAAACAGGTCGAAAGGTTCTATAAAATAGCATACGATATCGTAAGACCTGAGGATGCAGGCGGATTAAAACTGATTGATAGGTGGATGCTGAGCAAATTACAGTACAGGATACAGGAGACCACCGAGGCTCTTGATAAAATACAGACAAGAAGAGCGGTACAGAACGCCTTCTACCTACTCATGAACGATATAAAATGGTACGAACGCAGGGGGGGCGGTGCTGCGCGAAAACAGATACTGGGCACCTGGATCAGATTAATGGCGCCATTTACACCCCACATATGTGAGGAGATAGGGGAGGAAATAGATGGGAATTTTATCTCCCTGGCAGAATTCCCGAAGGCCGACCCGGCTCTTATAGACAGGGGCGCCGAGCTTGCAGAAGAGATAACAAGCAATACGCTCAGGGATATGGAAGAGATAATCAGGCTTATTAGGATAAAACCAAAAAGGATAATCCTGTATACATCAGCATCATGGAAGAAAATGGTGTTGAGGAGAGCCATAAAACTTAAAAGAGAGAACAAACTTGATATGAAGACCCTTATGAACGTACTTATGAGTGACCCTGCAATGAGAGGGCAGGCAAAGGAAATACCCAAATTCGCTCAAAAGGTAATTACAGATATCCAGGGAATGGAGCCTGAACTGATGAATTCACTGCTTGAGGTGGAGTTTGATGAGACCTCTGCCTTAAACGAAGCCAGGGAATTCTTAAGCCAGGCTGTAGGGTGCAGTATCGAGATATTTAGCGTGGATGCGCCTGAGTACGACCCTCAGGGAAAAAGCCGTTTCGCATCCCCGATGAGACCTGCGATATATATCGAATAATGCCTTAAATAATTAGGGAATCATATCGGTTATTAATTCGACAGAAAAGGAACTAAGATATTTATCTGATAAAGTTAAGTAGTGTATTAATGCTGGTGAACATGACTGCAACGGAAATGCTTGAGAAGATATTAAACGACCTCAAACACATCGGAGGTATCGAAGCCTCGGCTGTAGCAAGCAGGGATGGTTTACTTATCTTCTCAACTGTTTCCCGCAAGTTCCATGCAGATACGTTCGCAGCCATGGCCGCTACAATGCTGGGAGCCGCGGAAACCGCAACCACAGAGCTCGGGAAGGGCATTCCGGAAAGGGTTATCGTTGAATCAAAACATGGAAAAATAATCGCGACAGGAGCGGGTCCAAAAGCATTGCTTCTGGTTACGACCGAACCGAACGCAAGTCTCGGATTAATTTTGGTAGAGGCAGTAAAAGCATCTGAGAAAATAAAAGAAGTGCTTGGGTGAATAATATGAAACAGGTAGCTACAGGAGTAACTGGCCTGGATAATATCCTGGAAGGAGGGTTTTTGCGGCCATCAACTGTATTGATAGCAGGCACCGCAGGGACGGGAAAAACTACCTTTGTGATGCAGTCCATCTTTAATGCTGCCAGATATGAAGAAGTATGCATGTATATCACTGCGCTCTCAGAGCCTATTGCCATGATCAATAATTTCATGTCAAAATTCTCTTTCTATAATATTTCATTACTGGGAAAAGGCAATGTGAAATACGTGCCTATCGATATCGAGACGATCCATAAAGGCTCAAAAGCGATAATTGATGAAATGGAGAGGAACATAGAAGTAATCAAACCGGATAGAATCGTTATCGACCCTGCTAACGTATTCGTATACGGACTTGATGAAGAATCCCAGCGCCAGTTCTATTATGATTTCTTCACAAGCATGAAGGGCTGGAACTCCCTTGTACTGCTAACGGGCGAATTTACTTCTGATACGCTTGTTAAAAGCACGCTGAGCTACCTGGTCGATGGAGTCATACATATCAGCAACGAACCGTTTTTAGACCGGAATGTACGTTACCTTAATGTTCTCAAGATGAGGGGACAGGATTTTCACGGCGGTAAGCATTCATGTAAGATAACAAAAGACGGGTTCATAGTATTCCCCAGAGTGTCTCCGGCAATCAGGACATCCTTATCAAAAGAACGGTTATCCACAGGGATAAAAGGTCTTGATCAGATGACGGATGGCGGATTTAACCGGGGCTCGTCAATATTGATATCGGGTTCAAGCGGAACAGGTAAAACAACTATCGGAACACAATTCATCATGGATGGACTGTTAAAAAAGGAGACCGGGGTAATAGTCTCTCTTGAGGAAGATGCGCTGCAGATACGTGAGAATTCTAAAATGTTCGGCTGGAATCTGGAAGAGCATGAGAAGAAGGACCTCCTCAAGATAATATCCCCTGTTGAATCCGATGTCAATGAACTGGCGCTCCAGATTTACGATGCAATTGAAAAAATAGATGCCAGGCGTTTGCTATTCGACGGAACAGGCAAGCTGAACAGAATGATACCCCAGTTCATCCCGTTTCCGGAATATATGGGCGCAGTTATCAATAACATAAAAAATAAAAATGTAACAGCCATATACACAAATGAGACCTCGAACCTGACAGGAACCACACAGATCACAGGTACAGGGATATCCCCGACTATGGATACCGTTATCCTGCTGCGGTACGTGGAGATAAGAAGCGAAATGCGAAAAGCGCTCTCGGTGCTCAAGATGAGAGGCAGCGACCACGATAAGGATATAAGAGAACTTATTATCACTAAGAAAGGTGCTGAAATAAGACTGCCGTTCAGCGAATATTCAGGCTTATTATCAGGAAGCCCCATGAAGACGTTATCTGATGCTTTCGTAGAAGCTTTCAGAAAATAACCAGTATGTTAGACATTTCGCTCCAAAAAATCATTGAAATATATGCATGGGCATTAGCCGGCTTTATAATGATATTTATAACCGCAATTGCCAGATTTTATCAAAAAAAATTTGGCATAAAGACCTTTTATTATTTTTACATTTTTCCGATATTAGTTCTTTTTACAGCAGCTTTTCGCTTTTTTTCTTATAACTCGTCTCTGTCCGAATCAATAGAACTCATAGGCTCAATCGGTTCTTTCCTGGCAAGCTTTTTCCTGTACAGGCTTATGGTAGGTGTAAAATGAGCTGGGAACTACTCGATACAACATCCTTTTTTTTATTTACATTGATATTTTATTTTTTAGGCGTACTCAGTAAACGGCTGGGTGAAGTTATGGGGATGAAAAAATATTATTATATGTATTATTTAGGTATGGCTCTTATGTTATCAGGTTCGGTTGTAATGACTCCATTCTTCAATATTGAAAATCCCCGTCTGTATGGGTATGCTTTGTTCGCGCTCGGTTTAACTGCCGGATTGATTGCATCAATAAAATACTGGGGATGGTTGTTCAAGGAGCTTTTTAAAGGATAATCCAAATGAAAAACATATATTTAATAATTTTTATTATAGTGATTGCAACATCGGGTTGTATTGAAAAACATCAGATAGTGAACCTGAGTATCGTGCAGGAACCTGATATCAGGGAAAATGATACTGCAGTTATCGTTGCTATTGCCCCGGTGGTATCCCAGAAAGAGTCCTATATATATTATGAGGACATGATACAGTATATCTCCAGAAAACTGGGAGGACCTGTAAGGATAGTGCAGAGACGAACATACCAGGAAATAAACGATCTGATACAGAACAATGAGATAGATTTTGCCTTTGTAAGTAGCGGTCCGTATGTTGAAGGTAACTCGAAGTTCGGTATGAAGCTTCTTGTAGTGCCCGAGGTAGATGGAAAAACAACATATAATTCCTACATAATTGTTCCCAGGAACAGCAATTACACTAATCTGCTCGACCTGCGCGGCAGGAGGTTTGCGTTCTCAGACCCATTATCAAACTCTGGAAAACTTTATCCTGCATACAGGCTTTTTCTTATCAATGAAACGCCAGAATCTTTTTTTGGAAAGGATGAAAAAGGGAGATATAACTATTTTTACACTTATAGTCATGATAACTCCATTATTGCCGTGGCAGAACAACTGGCAGACGGTGCGGCGGTAGACAGCCTGACATATGATTATATGAAGAATACGAGACCTGAAATCATATCAAAAACAAGGATAATTGAAGTTTCGCCTCCTTTTGGAAATCCCCCTGTAGTAGTACCGAAAGATATAAATCCATTTTTAGAGAAAAGACTTAAGGATATTTTCTTGAATATTGATAAAGACGAAGAAGGTAGGGAGATCCTATCCAGGATAATGATAGATAGATTTGTAAATATAAATGATAGCGCCTATGATACCGTCAGAGGAATGAGGGAAGAAATCAAATGATGAGCCTGCGGTTCAAGATCATTATATCAACGCTGTTTATAGGGCTACTGGTGATTATAGGGTCTTATCTGGTTATCCAGGACCTTCAAACGGGTATCATTGAAAAAGAGTTCCATGAAAAAGGATTTTTATTAGCCAACAACCTTGCATTAGAAACTACAAATCAGGTTCTTGTAAATGATGTAGTAGAACTTAGGAATTCAATTAAAGATCTAAAGAACAGCTATCCGGATATTGAATATATTTTTGTAACCGACTCGGAAGGAATAGTGCTTGCACATACGTTTGATAACGGTTTCCCGAAAGCGCTTCAAAACCGAAGCATGCCTTCTAACGTGATGAATGAATCTGTATATACCAGTGATAGAGGGACTATACACGAATTTGACTCTTCCCTTTTTAAGAATATAGGTTACGTGCATGTGGGCTTATCTGAGAACAGTGTAAGAGCGCAGATCCAGGATACATCGCAAAGGCTGCTTCTTTTAGCCGTATCATCCATGATCCTCTGGGGGATATTCATTTACTTCACTGGAAAATGGCTGACAGACCCTATTCTCATGCTTACCAAAGGAGCTAAAAGGATAAATAACGGCGTCCTTGACCAGAAAATAGAGGTCAGCTCGAAAGACGAGCTTGGTGAGCTTGCATCCACGTTTAATGACATGGCATCAAGCCTCGACCAGAAAATCCGGGATTTAGTCGCATCAAAGGAACAGACAGAGACTGCGCAGAAATACCTGGAAACGTTATTTAACAGCATTGATGACGGCATAATTGTGTTGAACGCAGACCATAAGATCATCAAAATGAACAAATCATTCCCGAATATCATGAACCTGCCTCAGGAAGGGATTCTGGGCAAAAGCTGCCACGAACTGATCTTCAAAGCTGAGCCGTCGGAACTGCAAAAAGAGTGCCCAATCAGTTCGATTCTACAAACAAAGAAACCGATAAGGATTTTACATGAGACTTATATCAATGGAAACAGGAAACTCTTGGAGATCAACAGTTCGCTGTTCTCAGATAACACGGGAGAGCCTGAGGTTATCCTGGTATTGAGGGATGTTACGCAGGAGAGGATTCTGGAAGAAGAAATAATCAGGCGAAACCGGGAACTTACGGCGCTTAATGAGATATCCAGGGTTATAAGCGAGACATTTGATCTGGATAAAATATTATCAAAGACGCTTGAAAACCTGTTAAAGCTGGCCGGCATGGAATCCGGAGGGATATACCTGCTGGATGAACAGTCAGGGAAATTTACTCTTAAGATACATGCAGGCAATGAAGAAAGCATAATTCCTGAAATAACCCCTGCATATATACGTGCTAAAATACTGGTCTCAGAAGATATACAAAAAATACCTGAGTTCGCGTCAAACCGGAACCCGCGTTCCTTTTATGCCGGGATTCCTGTAAAGTTAAAAGACAGAATCTCCGGGATAATTATACTGCAGGGCAAAGAACCACATGTATTTTCAGCAAGGGAGGAGGAACTTTTCTTATCAATAGGCAACCAGCTCGGGGTGGCTATAGAGAACATAACTTTCTATAACAATATAAAATACCTGAAAGAATTCAATGAAGAAGTACTGAACAACATCAATCTTGCAATCCATGTTGTTGATAAGGATTTCAGAGTGCTTGCAGTTAATGATGAATTACTGAAACTTAATAAAGGTAAACTTAAAAAGGAGCGGATAGTAAATAAAAACCTTTTTGAAGTTTTCCCGTTCCTTAAGGAAAAATATATCACTAAGGAATACGAGTATGTTCTCAACACAGGGGAGCTTTTCCAGACAGAAGAACGGACTGAATATGAAAATGATGTGATCTACACAAGCACATCCAAGATCCCGATTAAGGATAAAAACGGAAAAGTTGAAAAAATTATCACTGTAATGAAAGATGTATCCAACCAGAAGAGACTGGAAGAAGAACTAAAAGATTCCTACGAGGAGCTCAGGCTAACATACGTGAAACTCAAGGAGCTTTACAAAGTAAAAGATAACTTCCTTTCAAATATGTCGTATGAACTGAGAACCCCGCTCACTTCCATTATCGGATATACCGAACTGATGCTCGATGAGGACGTAACAACGGAACAGAGACATAAACTTGAAATAATCCTGCGGAACTCACAGAGACTATCAAGATTAATAAAAGGATTACTTGATAATGCGCTCATCGAATCCAAGAATCCCCAGCTTGATATGCAGGCACTTTCGGTTTACGATATAATAAGCCGTGTAGCAGAGGATATGAAAACATTAGCATCCATAAAAAACATCCCAATAAATATCGAGGTCCCCCGGCGATTAATGGTTGAAGGGGACAGGGACAGGTTGATGCAGGTCTTTTCGAATCTGATAGACAATGCCATTAAATTCACAATAAAAGGGAATGTAAAAATAACAGCCGAAGAAGAGAATGAATCCGTGCATATTAAGGTTGATGATACAGGCATCGGGATACCTGCGGATAAACTTGATAGGATATTCGACAGGTTCTACCAGGTGGACTCGGTGAGTCCGCAAAAAGATGAAAGTGCAGGTCTGGGTTTATGGATTTCAAAGAATATAGTAACAGCACACCGCGGCAAGCTCTGGGCGGAAAGTAAAAATAGGGGAAGTACATTTCATGTTTTATTGCCAAAAAGGAGAATCCAATGATAGGTAATGTTTCTGCTAAAAAGGTGCTTGTTGTGGACGATGAGCCTGATACGCTTGAGCTTGTTAAATTAGTCCTTGAGAGCGCCGGTTTTAAAACAATGCTGGCTACGAGCGGTAGGGAGGCATTGAAACTGGCCCAGATATCAAAACCAGACCTTGTGCTTCTTGATATTATGATGCCAGATATGGACGGATGGGAGGTTTTCAGGAAACTGAAGGAGAAAGACCCGGCTATACCAATAGCTATTTTAACAGCTAAGGCACAGAATATAGATAGGTTGCTGGGATTGCACGTGTTAAAAGCAGATGATTACATAACTAAACCTTTTGGTAAAAATGAATTGATAGACAGGGTGAAGAAATTAACCGGTACGGTCACGGCGACCAAAAGTTAAAAAACCAAAGAGAACAAAAGGGGAAAACATGCAGGAACCAAAATACAAAGTTCCGTTCTATACTGAAGAACGATGGCAGAACTGGATAACCAAGGTAAAGGAGAGCGGATTTAAGCTCGATGACCAGGACAAGGGCGCGGTTTTCGTGTACATGGAAGACGATGTTGTGCTTGCATGTTTGAAGGTAATAGCAAAATATGATAAGAACCTGATATCTGCGGATGAAGCACTGCAAGACCTGAACGATATCAAAGAGATCGTCCTGAAGAAAGTCGATCCCATAAACGAGGATGTCGATATGATGATCGAATCCACGCAACTTGCACTGATGGGCGTTTTTGCGGCGTGCGAATGTTATGTTGAAAAGGCGTTTGAAAAAACGAAATCACTTGATAAGCTGATAAAGAGCGCAGTTGAGGCGGAAAAGGAAGAAAACATGGGAGCTGCGCTTGGCAGTATCGCAGAGATCGGCGCGAACATCCTTGCAGGCGGGAAGCTCAGTGATAAAGTTCTTGAAGATATCCCTGAAGGACTTGTTGCTGAATGGCTTGATGGTATTGATTCGATCAGTGCAGCCATGCTCGGTGACCAGAGTTACCGCGATGATGAACCTGATGAAGGTGATTAGAGGTTCAAGGAATCGTGGATATTAAACCGCAGATAAACGCAAATGAACGTAGATTTACAGTATCGGCTTTTAGCCGCATTTATTCATAGCTAAAGATCAATTCAAAATATGCTTATACATGATATTTTAGGTCTTGAGAGCCCGGATAACATATATTTTGTTGAAGAAAGCTATGCGGCTTTAAAAAATAACACATTATCCCTACGCTATTTGGAAAATATCCTGAAAGACCCGCCGGATGAGATCAACGGGATTGAAGAGGAGAACGGAAATACAATCGGGCTGGCTATATTCAATTCTGAAACCGATGAATCTCCTGCTTTTTGGGCTGTTTTTACAAACCTTGTCTCCTCCATTCCTGCGCCGAACGGGAGCTGCAGGAGATTTTCTGACCTTGCAGGCCGTTTAAAGTTAAACAGCGTAAACAAAACCACTTATAAAGAGTTCAACACCGCGATAATCGAGTATTATTCCCTGGCGCTTGTGAACAGGCAGTTATGTGAAGGCTGCCGCATATCAAAGGAACCTTACGAGACGGTTTATATCGAGAGCAGAAAAAGCAGGTTGACGGAGCTGCTTGGTAAATATAAATTGCGCGGGGATATAATAGAAATATGCTGCGGCAACGGCATGTCCACACTGCCTCTTCATGAACTGGGCTACAGTCCTTTAACAATCGATAATGATAAGTGCCAGATATGCCAGGGGCTTGAACATGAGGCATTGCGACCGGAAAGGACTATTATCCTTGACGCAACGAACCTTTCACAGTTTTTCCGAGAAGAGTCGTTTGACACCGTGGCGGGTTTCATGCTCGGCACGATATATCCTTTTAATAAAGATATATGGGAAAAAATGGTAAGCGAAGCGGTCAAACTCCTGAAACCGGGCGGGATGATGCTGCTGACCGTAAATAAAAAAGAAGAGATGGTAATCCTTAAAAGCGTACTTGATACGACAAAGATGAAAGGGAATATAATCGATAATACGGATGATAAGGGCATTTATGACCAGTGGGTATATGTTGGGACCGGTTAAACACGGACATAACTATGCCGCGCGACCGAAGGGATTATTTTTACAGGAAAGCCAAGGTAGAGGGCTACCGCTCCAGGGCTGCTTTTAAACTCAAACAGATTAACGAACGGTTCAACATAATCAGGAAAGGGGATACTGTTGTTGATCTGGGTGCTGCCCCTGGCGGATGGCTCCAGGTTGCCAAGGAACTTTCAGGCGGCACGGTGGTCGGTGTTGATTTACTGCCAATAGAGGAAATTGAGGGCGTGGAAACGATCAAAGGGGATATCCGTCTTGATACTACGGTTGATAAGATAAAAGAACTAATACGGAGAGACAGTAAAAAAGAAGATGCTGATGCTGTTATCTGCGATGCTGCACCCAATCTCTCCGGGAACTGGAGCTATGACCACGCCCGTTCCATCAACCTTGCCACCTCTGCCCTTGAATGCGCAAGGAAAATCCTGAAGCCCCGCGGCAGGTTCGTGGTAAAGGTCTTCCAGGGGGATATGTTCCCGGATTTCATGGATAAAGTTCGCTGTTCTTTCGTTAAAGTGCAGGCTTTTTCTCCTGAAGCTTCGCGGAAGCAGAGCGCAGAGATATACGTTATTGGAAAGCAGTTGCTGCCTGAGGCGGTAAAGCTCGGTGAGGAGTATATGGTGACCATTGAAGATGTCGGGGCGGGCGGAGATGGAATAGCCAAGGTTAATGATTTCGTTGTGTTCGTAAAAGGCGCGGAGAAAGGGGAAACACTTAAAATCAGGGTACGTCATGTCAAGCCGAACTTTGCTTTCGGGGAGAGGGTTGAATAAAATTGACCTGTTTTTAGTGCAGGAAATATAAGATACAGGAATAGAAAAGATAAAAAAGTTTAAAAGCATATTAACATGTATGTTCACTAGCAAAGACCTTCGGGTCATTGTAGTTTTTATAATCTCGGCTGGCTTGTTCATAATGTTCGCGCCTCCTAATGCAACGATAGTCAGAGCAATATTTGGCGTTCCACTTGTATTATTCCTGCCGGGATATGCTTTAATTGTAGCTCTATTTCCGGGAAAAAACGATCTGGGTGGCATAGAAAGATTCGCATTAAGCTTTGGTTTTAGCATTGCTATCGTTCCACTTATAGGTCTCGTGTTGGATTTCATATCCTTGGGCATCAGATTGATACCTGTTCTTTTAAGCATCTCTTTCTTTACTTTAGTCATGTGCTTAATCGCATACTTCAGGAGAATCAGGTTACCTGAAGAGGATAGGTTTGAGATTCCCTTTTCATACATTTACAGTTCTTTAAAATCGGAGGTGCTCAATCCAAAGTCCAGAGTTGATAAAATCCTAATGATAATCTTAGTCTTATCTGTTGTTGTTTTAATAATCGCATTAACATACATCGCGGTTACCCCCAGGCAGGGAGAAAAGTTTACCGAATTTTATATACTAGGAGACAAAGGGAAAGCAGAGAACTATCCAACCCAATTGAAAGCTGGAATGAATAGCAGCATAACAGTAGGCGTAGTAAACCATGAATATATACCGACAAGCTATACACTGAATATAAAGCTTGAAAACGATTCTCTAAGTACAAACAGTATTCATTTGGCATACAACTCAACATGGGAAGAGAAAGTCTTTTTCATACCTAAAAAAACAGGCGATAATCTGAAGCTTGAGTTTCTATTGTATAGGGGAAATTACTTGAAAGTACCTTATAGAGATCTATATTTATGGGTAAACGTTACTTGAGATATAAATCTCCAACTATGACTATGCTTATGTGTGCACCGCAAATATAAAGATAATATGTTATTTGAGCACTGGATATACTCAACCGCGATTGCAATAATTGTGGGAATGATTTACCATAAGCTCACAGGTCGCGAGTATTCATGTATCATTATTGGGAGTGCTTATGTGCCGGATATTGATACAATTATAAATGTTACAATCAAGAAAATTGGCATAACCGCGCTTGTTTATGGCTATCATGTAAGACATGGTGATTTCCATAATATAGCAGTACTGCTTCTTTTTGCAGTTTCAGCCGCATTGATATTACAAACCTTAGGTATCAGGTTCTTGGATTCTTTCATATTCGCAAGTATCGGGTTTAGTGCCCATATGTTGGAGGATGCATTGGTGTTCAATCCTGCATATAGCTTCTTTTGGC
>OBLY010000070.1_pt1 | contig 14193 bp, 18 predicted proteins | sample 1539041 | NCBI WGS metagenome assembly OBLY01 (sample SAMEA2690973, study PRJEB22502) | sediment metagenome | biome: Billabong; feature: Tropical; material: Sediment | place: Australia | collected 2013-05-14 | depth 1 m
TATCGTGAACAGCAGCTTTGCAAACCCCATTATCATTATGCTGCCTGCGCTGCCGTTGCTCCTCACTTCCGGCACATTCATCTCCGGGCTTCCCGGCGCGTAGCTTCCCATTATTCCTTCGTATTCGGCGGGATGCTCATGGCGCATCTCCTCCTCTGAAACAGTGCCCGTCAACCAGGACAGGTTCAGGAACTTCCCCAGGTGCTCATCGTAGAAGTGTCCTATGAATATCGCAAGCGATGCAAGGACTGCCTCCCACGTATGGAACAGGTTGGCGATCTGGATGACGCCCAAGGGGAAATATCTCATGGCTTCGAAAGGATGCCACATCAATATCCCCGTGAAACCCATGATAACAGCCCCGAACGCAGCCCCGAAATATTCGAATTTCTGCTTCCAGGTGTACCTCCCGGCTTTCGGATGCTCGCCGGAAAAACCAAGAGAATATTTAACCTGCTGCAGGAAGTCGTTAAAGTCCTTCGGATGGAACAATATATCAAACCTTGGCTTCTCCAGAAGATGGTATATCACATGGTAGGCGCTCACACCGATCATTACAAGTCCCGAGTAATGGTGTATCAGCGTCCTGTTATCAAATCCGCCCACGGACGCGATCATCCATCTTGACCACCACTCGTCCGGGAACTTCAGAGGGAACCCGGTGTATGCGAGCAATATAAAGCTTGAAAAGAACAGTATATGCTCGATACGCTGGTTAAGGGTAAACCTCTTGAATTTTAATTCCACCATTGTTATCTCCTCCTTCTTATATCGAACTTTGAAGTAATATCAAGCCCTATCAGCCCCAGCGTGAAGACAAGTTCAAAGAGTATCATTGCTATGTAGAAATATGTTGTAAGCTTCTTGGCATCAATTGAGAGCAGTTGAACGGACTGTCCTTCGTGAACCTTGCCGCCATAGATAACTGCACCGCTGTCCTGATGGCAGCCTGGTTTCCCGCATGTCAAAGCCAGGTTCGCCGGGTATATTGCAGATGCGGGGTCGCTCTCGTTCCTTGTATTATGGCTCTCATGGCAGTCCGTGCAGGTTGCAAGCCCCTTCCCGCCTGAGAGGAGCGCTTTGTAATGATAGGATCTCTTATATGTATCAAACCTGTCAGTTTTGATACCGTAATACCATGCGCTCATTTTCGTTTTGTTCTCATGGCATCCTGCGCACAGCACAGGCACATTCTCAGGATTGACCGATGAGTTCGGGTTTGCAGCAGGCAGGATTGCGTGCACGCCGTGGCAGTCGGTGCATGTAGCCGCTATTGTGACCCCTTTTTTGAGTTCTTGCCAGTGTACGCTTTCCTTATATACACCAGTGACTTCACTGTGGCATTTTGAGCAGGTGTCCGTTATATTGATGCGCGCCGGAGCCCCCCTGAAATTCGTACTCATGACACTTACAGATACTGCCGCGCCGCTGATATGAGGATCGCCGCCGTGGCAATCCGTGCATGAAATGTTCCTGTCGTAGTGTACGCTTTTCGCAAACTCCTGTACCTGTGCTGAATGGCAGTGGACACATGATATGTCTTTGCTCTCCCCGGATGCAGCGGTAACCCCTGCCGCTATTAAAAAGAACCCGGTGAGAAGCAAGAGCTTTAACCTCCCGGCCCATGCCGTCTGCCGGCATGAAGGCTTTTCTCTTATAGTATTCGTATTACCACCTCACAAAAATTATCCCCGTGTGTTAATAATTTCTTAACCTCCAATTCCGCCCTGTTATTGAAAACATAACTCAGCGCCCCCTTGAACGCTTCTCTCGCAGTACGGCAGATGTATGTAGCCGGCACATCCCCTCCCGCAGCTATGTTGCATTTTTTGATCGTGTACAGCAGATTCCCTCCTTCCAGTTTCCAATAACTTTCCCGATGAAGCCTTGAATCGATCAGTTCAAGAGCCTTCTGGAAATTCTCAAGGGTCCAGCTCTCAATCCTGTTTTCCTTTTCATACTCCTGCATCAGGGACGTACCTATCTTCCTGCCCAGTGCCATCATGGATAATGGTATATCGGGGATATCCTTTAATCCCGCAAGAAAAGCCATGAACATCACAAGCTCCTGATCCACGCTGCTGTCGCTTGTTTTAAGAGTCTCCACGATTTCGTTTATCTTTATACCCACATCAGACCTGTGCGTCAGCACTATCATGTTGGCTGTTGATCTGGCATCGTAGAAGTTGCCGGTGGCTTCTAAAAGTGAAAGAAGGATTTTTTTGAGTTTTTCTACTGCCGCTTCATTCCGGTAATTATGGAACAAAGTTATTTTTTCCTTATCGATCTCAACCCTGCCCGCGATCCCTGAAGTCTCATAAACCTTTTTTATCAAAGGGAGCAGTTCCCTGAGCGGTATTTCCCGCAAAGGTTTTTTTGCCAGCGCCTCTATTGCTATTTCTCCCGACGGTACCTTATTCGCCAGCAAATCCTCAAAGTAATTCCTGTGAACAGTGACCATATTGTAGTCGCTTGAGATGTACTCATCTATTACAGCCTTCCAGAAAACAGGACTGCTCTTTATTATTTTTACCACCCCGTCCATTCTTCCGAAAAAGGAGAGCAGGCTTTTCTGAGCTTCCTTCCTGTTCGACCTGGATAACTGGACTCTTATACATTCACTGAGGTTAGCAACAGACCTTATCCCGACAGGCACCTTGTCAAGTGAATTTTTCACAAGGTACTGGGAGAGCATGCCGGCAGCGAATTTTATTTTCTGGGCAGGACCTCTTATTTCTACCAGCATTTCTGAGGGGAACGTATCGCTGTCATATTTGAGGGAGAGGTTAATGCCCCAGTCAAGCTCGCCAAAGCGCCGGTTAAGATATTCCTCAAGTTCCCCGATAGAATTTATCAGCGTTGGATCGATAAATTCATCCAGGACATTGTCAGGGACAAGCATACCCTCTGTCTCTTTGAGCATCCAGTTGAACACGGATAATTCCATTGCTGACGAGTTCATGCGAGGGCTGTATCTCTCAGCCCGGTACACGAGTTCCCTGATTGCTGCCCCGAAGTTGCCGTTATGTTTTTCTACGTACGGTCTTATCTTCCTGACGTACTCATCGTCAATGGATATATGTCTTGTAATGTTCATGCTTTAACCCCCGCTCCGGCATTTTCCCTCTCCCGCCTATGCAACCTCGTTCTGTTTTCATTGGGCTTCGGTGTCCTTTGCCACTTTCTGGAGCATGTACACGAATATCGAGGTCGGGACAAGGAACAATCCTGCAGCGAAGAACGCCAGGAAAGTTTCCGCCGGCAGATAGTACGCTGCTGCCATAAATGCTGCCGCCACAATGGCAGACACGATGTACTTTATTTCATTCTCCATGGTTATCAACTCCTCAATCAAGGATATATAATGACAATATTAAAAAATGATTTGAGATTATTTTGTTGGGAAAATGCCCTGTGCCGCCACGCGAGATACAACGTGGATTTTAACGAACAAAGGGTAAAATAGAATGTAATTTATAAATTAAATCCTGCCAGGTTCCTGCTCTTATGGCTATAGGATTCCAGTCAGATTTGACCTTGGCTCCTTCAAGCCATATATGTACAGATTTGCAGGTTAAATATCTCTGAAATACCATTGTGTTGGGAGGATTGGTCCGATCAGAGGATTACAGTCTGATATCCCCGTAAAATTGACAGAAGAGGATTTTGGTTAACCTGTAGTTTTCCCTGATTTTAGAGCATGCTGTGAGTACTCATGCCTGTGCTTCCTACATTTTCTTTATTTTTCATTTAATTTTTAAGTTTTACCAGATATCTATCGCTACACAATCCCTTGTTTCCTGAGGGTCAAAAGCTGAAACAGATTGAATCCAAATGATGCAAAGACCATTTTAACAGCTACTCTTGCAACAGTTGTAACCATGGTGTGCCCTGATTTGAATACATTTTTAATCACTGCATAAGGTCTTTCACCCGGTGCTCTTTTCATACTAATCCGTTTATTACGCATAATATCCCTGATGCCAATAGGATGGCATCTAACAGACCGCTTCATTGTAGCACTATATCCCTTCGACGGTATCCCTTTGACGGTGCTCCAAAGTATCCCTTATCTCTGTATGCAACCTCTCCTTTTTTTGTTAGATCGATTTGGCTGTCATGAACTGATGCGGTCGTAGTTTCAATATCTCTTATGAGACCATAATCGATATCCGACTTTGAGTGAAGCTTATAACCGAAATATGATTTACTGTTCTTTTTCGTCCACGTACCATCTTTGCTTCTCCGTGTTGCGTGCCTCGAAGCACAAGAAAGAAAGCCAAATAACAGGACACCCGAAGAAAACGCTGGGAAAAAAAACGCAAACAACAGCGTGTGTCCGCCGGGTTAAAATCCCTCCATGCGGGTCTGCTCCTGCATAATTGTTCAACGCAGAAAATCACCAGAAAATTCTTATAGCATGAGATATAGAGTATTAATCGGGGGTAACTATAAGTCGATGATATTAAGTTTATATCATCGAAAAGTAAACTCGAAAGAGGGAGTGATATAGAATGGCACAAAAAGAGAAACGAGAAGAAGAGAAAGCAGGTGAGGAGAAAAAGAAAGGCTATACCTATGAGTTCTATCATGAGATAGGTAAGAAGGGCGGTGAAACAACAAAGGAAAAACATGGCGATGAAACCCTTGAGGAGCACATGAGACAACACGGGCAAGAAACTGAATCCAGGGCTAGGTCAGGAAGTGAATCTGACCTTCAGAACGCGGATGCTGTAGTTGTACGTATTATTGATATAGTATATCCCGCATCTAGGGAGGATCTAATTAATTCTCTTGAGGAATCTGGAGATGTGGAACAATCAGATAAGGAATGGGTATCAAGGAGACTACAGGATAGAACATATAAAGATTCTAAAGATGTAATGCGCAGCTTGGGCATTGAAGAGACAAGAGGTGCAAAAGGTGGGAGAGCCAGAGGCTCAGCAGCAAGGGCTACGGAAGAAGCGACTTAAGATTAAAAGCCTATCCGAAAAGTTAAAACCACAGAAATTTTTAAACACATCTCCGTGTCTGGTATGAAAAAACTGATTACCTTCAACCGGCAAATGCGTGCTCACAAAGCAACAATTTTAAGATAGATTTTACGACATGTACAATTTTCAAACAAATCTATTAAAATAATACTGAACGTAATCTTTATTTTTTGTCTCAAATATATAGCAGCAGCTAATCATTAATCATTACGGTCAATCAGGATATTGTCGTTCCTATTCACTAACTGTTCTAAAGTCTTTTACTGGAATAAATTTTGGAAATAGTGACAATCTGGTATACGTACTCAAAGGTACAGTTATCTATTCGCAAGAAAAGGACCAGACTTTGCGACAGGTTAAAAACCCAAAGGCGCAATTGGTCTTCTCTGCTCTTACCATAATACAAAAAGGCAATTTAACAATTATTAGTTACAGAAGAGATTATCCTGATGCGCAAAAGGGTTTCACTGTACTGCGCTGCCGCTCTACTTCCTGACATTGATTTTCATGAATTCGTACGGGTTCATATTAGTTCGTTGTTTATGTTGCGCTATTTTCTAATGAGAAATGGTCGCTTGGGGAACATATCAGCGCCAGAGATTTAATAGTTTAATGTTCATAATTTAAAAACAAACAGGCGCGCTATATGAGGATTTCTTGAATTTTTGAGGTTGATAGTATTGAAAAGCAGGGATAAAGTATTTTTACTCTCGTGCCGCCCTAATACCTTCCTTTAACTCCCTCGCCAGCGCCTCAAGCCTCTGCTCCACATCTCTCCTGCTCGCGATAATATCCACGAAAGCAGATCCAACAATCACTCCGTCAGCCCCGGCGCGGATTATCTCAGCCGCCTGCTTCCCGTTCGAAATCCCGAATCCGACAGCTTTCGGTGTTGTTGTCTTTACCCTTTCTATTAGCTCGCGCGTCGAGCCTGCAACATCCGCCCTTGCTCCTGTGACGCCAAGGCGCGCTACAAGATAGATAAAACCCGTTCCCTGCGCCAGTACCCGCTCCATCCTGGTTTCAGTAGTAGTAGGAGCTACAAGAAATATGAGATCGACATCATGTTTCCTGCATAAAGCTCCAAGCTCTTCAGATTCTTCAGCAGGCAGATCGGGAACTATGATGCCCGATATTCCTGATGCTTTGCAGTCCTGGACGAATTTCGGAAGCCCTCTTTTGAAAAGAAGGTTATAATATGTCATTACCACAAGAGGGGTGCTGACATGGAGAGCACTTGCAGTTTTGAAATAAATATCAGGCGTCATTCCCCCGTTCAACGCCCGCTCAATTCCCGCCTGAATGGTAGGACCATCAGCCACAGGGTCTGAGAAAGGCATGCCAAGTTCGATGATATCTGCGCCGCCCCTGATAAGCGATGTCACATACCTCTTTGTCTCCTCTGGCGTAGGGTCTCCCGTGCAGATATAAGCAATAAGTGCGCATTCATTCTTCTTCTTTAGCTCGTTGAATTTTTCACTTATTTTCATTTGTTCATCCCCAGCACGGTCTCAAGGTCTTTATCGCCTCTTCCTGAAATGTTTATCACCACAACATCGCCCAGTTCCCCGGACGCGGCTGCTTTCTTGACATATGCCACAGCATGCGAGGACTCAAGAGCAGGGATTATGCCCTCAAGCCTGCATAGGTCATGGAACGCCTCAAGCGCTTCGCTGTCCAGCGAATAGCAGGGCTTGATTCTTCCGATGTCGGCAAGATACGCAAGTTCAGGGCCAACGCCTGCATAATCCAGCCCTGCAGCTATCGAGCTTGATTCAAGTATCTGCCCATATTTATTCTGCAGGACTTTGGTGCGTGCGCCGTGAAGCACGCCCTCCTCGCCTGCGCATAGCGTAGCTGAATGCAGCGCCTCTTTGTCCGTGGTTTTCAAGCCGCCTCCGCCAGCCTCGACTGCAAAAAGCTTCACGTCATCATCCACGAACGGATGGAAAATACCCATCGCGTTACTGCCTCCGCCCGTGCACGCCACTATGGAATCCGGGAATCTCCCTTCTTTCTCCATAATCTGCGTTCTCACCTCTTTGCCTATGACGCTCTGGAAGTCGCGAACCATCGTGGGGTAAGGATGCGGCCCGACTACGGAACCGATCATATAATGCGTTGTTTCCACATTGGCGACCCAGTCGCGCATAGCTTCGTTAATGGCATCCTTCAGGGTCTGCGAGCCGCTTTTGACGGGTATCACCCTGGTGCCCATCAGTTCCATCCTGTAAACGTTCATCCGCTGGCGTACCGTATCTTTTGCGCCCATATAAACTTCAGTTTTGATGCCAAACGCGGCACCGGCCATTGCGCATGCAGTACCGTGCTGACCGGCGCCAGTCTCCGCAATAATCCTTTTTTTCCCCATGTATCTGGTCAGTAGCGCCTGTCCGAGCGTGTTATTTAACTTATGCGCACCGCCGTGGACAAGGTCTTCGCGCTTGAAGTATATCTTTACGCCGTATTCCTTGCTCAGTCGCTTTGCATGGTATAAAGGAGACGGGCGTCCTGCGAAATCCCTGAGATAATAATTCAACTCCTCGTTAAAAACAGGATTGTCTTTATATTTCTCGTACTGCTCCGCTAGCTCTTCAATGGCTGGCATCAGTACTTCGGGTACGAACTGCCCGCCATATTTGCCGAATTTGGTTGATTTAAGTTCCTGTTTCATATGTATCCTAGCTTCCATTCAATGCGTGTACTAATTCGTAAGTCTTTTTGTAAATATCTCCCTGCATTATAGATGTTCCGACAAGGATGGCATCTGCCCCGGCATCAATCATACGGGCTGCGTCCTCAGGGGTGGATATCCCGCTCTCACTGACGATTATTTTACCGCTGATAAGCGGAGCCAGCTTCTCTGTCGTGGATATATCTACCTTCATCGTAGTGAGGTCCCTGTTGTTGATTCCTATGATATTTGTATGCGTAGAAATTGCGGCTTCAAGTTCAATTTTATTATGCACTTCTACAAGCGGTTCGCAGCCTGAGGATAGAGCTTCATTAACGAAGTAATTTAATTCATCCCCGAGGACCCCTGCTATAAGCAGGATGAGGTCGCTCTCAGCTTCATGGATCTGTGATTCATCGATGATGAAATCTTTTCTCAGCACTGGGACTTTTACCATATACCTGACGGAATCCAGGTTATCAATACTGCCCTTGAAAAATTGCGGTTCTGTAAGCACGGATATAGCCGCAGCACCCCCGGCTTCCATCTGTCCTGCCATCCCAGCAGCGTCCTGAGGGGTTACGCTCCTGATAAACCTGGTCGGAGATGAGGGTTTGACTTCTGCTATCAGGGGAACAAGGTTTCGCTCTTTTCTTGAGCTTATGCTTTTCCTGAAATTTCTCGAAATAACTTTTCTCTTTTTCCCGATGGGAGGGAGCCTTTTTCTGGTAGATTCAAGTATTTCATTGATTATCTGGTGCATAGATATCCTTGGTTCTATCGTACGTTTTAGTACGTTGATGTACAATTATGTTCGTTATATATATAAGGATTGCGGATTATCTTTCTGTGCCGATTATAGCCTACACAAATACGTATCCTTCCAGGTTGTAATTTTCGTTGGGCTCGACTTTAAAATTATTCAGGTATGCATGGAATGTAGAATATGCAGCTATAATGCTGTCAAGTGCATCGCCGCCGCTGTCATCTTTTGCCGTTGAACGAATCAGTCGCGGAATCAAAAGTTGGTTTGTTTCCGTAAGCTCATCAAGAATCAGTCCGCGTGCCTTATAATGCTGATCACTGGTTCCTTTATACGAAGGCAGCTTCTTTACCTGTAACAACTTTTTCAATGTCGATGCAGGGCAGATTTCCAGAATCCAGGGTTTATCAGGTAAAGAGTTCTGCATTGGTAGAACGCATGCCAGATGTTCCTTCACCAGCGGATGCAGTACATAACGAATCCCATAATAGGTCTGGCGATAGACACGCAGATTATAGGGTGAGAACGGGGCTTTACTTTCTATATCAGCGATTCGTTTGAGCTCCCGGCCCATTAGATGCTTTCGGCATTTTGACCTGAACTCGCCAGGATCCGGATAGTTTTCCGAAAAAGAGAGAATAAAATCATCCCAGTTTCTCTCTTCGATAAGTTCTCGCGGCAATCCGAAAGGGAAATCAAACCCGAAGACACCATCCTCTTTTCTGGCAACAAAATCCCGAAGTGCTTCAAGGCATGCATCAAGTTTAATATTTGCATCCGGAAAGTCGGAGGTTTGATCACAAAACTGGATTTGCAGGAGCCCTTCCTTAATTATGCCGCCAGAAATCCAGATTTTCCTGCCAGCGTCCGACGCGCCGCTAAAATCTATGCCAAAGACCCGGCGCGAGAGGTTGGGTGATTCTTCTTTCAAAAGTCTTCTCACGGATGACATATCTGCGATTTTATGAGGGCAGTATCAAGTACTCCGTATAAGTTCCAGTAGGTATATATCTGATTGAGTATAACTCAAACCCCCTGTTCAGGTGATACTATGAATTTTATAGTGAAGGGAACTTTCAAAGCCGGAGAAAAATGGGAACGCTTTACAAAAACTGTGACTTCCCAGAACAAAAACAACGCATTTGAGAAGGCATATTCATTAATCGGCAGCGAGCACGGATTGAAGCGCACTCTGATAAAGATTGAATCTGCAGAAGAGGAAAAAGCATGAGCGACGGAAAATTAACTCAGCAGCAGCTTCAGGACATGGCTGCAAGGCACCAGCAGTACCAGTACCAGGGGGAAGCTATAGCACAGCAGATTAACATGGTAAAAATAACAATCAAAGACGTTGAGACAGCATTAACGACCATTATATCCTTAAAAGACGAGACTGCCGGAAAAGAGATACTTGTGCCCATCGGATTCAGTTCATTTGTCAATGCGACACTTACAAGCCCCGATAAAGTGGTGATCGGGATCGGAGCAGGCGTAAGTGTTGAAAAGAAAACGGATGATGCAAAAGCCTTCCTTGAGAAAAGGAGGGATGAACTGAATAAGTATTACGAGCAATTGAACAACGCACTCGGAAAGCTTGCCGGGGAGATGCAGAACATCGAGAAAGTCCTGCAGAGCCAGGCACAGTCCCAGCAGCCTATGCGCGCAGAGTGAAATTCGGGTTGGGGAGTCTGTTCACTAATAATAGATCCCCATATGGGGAATATTGGTAAATATGTTCGATAAACTCAAAGAAAAGCTTGGAGGCTTTAAGAAAATCCTCGGAGGTGCGATAGAAAAAGAGGAAAAAGAAGCCATTAAAGCCGAGCCTGTAAAACCGGAAATCGCTGTAAAAAAGGAAGCGCCGGAGCCTGCAAAACTTCCTGAGACAGCCAGGGCGCCTGAAAAAGCAGGCATATTCGATAAAATAAAAGCAGCAGTCCTTGAACAGGAATTCATCATAGAAGAGAAAAGCGTGAAAGAACACCTGTGGGAGCTTGAGATGGCGCTTCTTGAGAGTGATGTTGCGCTGCCTGTAGCCGAGAAGATAGTAGAGGCTGTAAGGGCTGAGCTTGTGGGAAGCCGCCGGAAAATCGGCTCTGACACGGGTAACATAGTCGAAACCGCCCTGCGGCAGGCTATATTAAAAGTGATTTCTGTCGATTCTTTTGATTTCGATGCATTCATTAAGAAATCCAATAAGCCTGTGAGCATTGTTTTTGTAGGCGTGAACGGCACGGGCAAGACTACGACCATAGCAAAAATGGCCGAGCGGTTCAAAGAGCAGGGTTATTCCGTGGTAATAGCAGCAGGCGATACCTTCCGTGCAGGAGCCATCGAGCAGATCGAAAGACACGCCGATGCCCTGGGCACAAAGCTCATAAAACACCAGGAAGGAGCTGATCCTGCGGCTGTAGTTTACGATGCCATCCAGTTTGCAAAGGCGAAGCATAAGGATATAGTGCTTGCCGACACAGCGGGCAGGATGCATACTAACATCAACCTGATGGACCAGTTGAAGAAGGTATGCAGGGTGAACAATCCTGACCTCATCATCTTCGTGGATGAGGCTGTAGCCGGCAATGACGCGGTAGAGCGTGCGAAGCTCTTTAACAGCGCCGTGGCTTTTAACGGGAGTATACTGACAAAGCAGGACGCAGATGCAAAAGGCGGCGCAGCCATATCTATAGCATATACAACCGGTAAGCCGATATTGTTCCTCGGTATTGGTCAGAGCTATAAAGACCTCGTAAAATTTGACCCAAACTGGCTGCTTGACAGGTTATTTGAATGACCTTGATTACTTTTTGAGGACATACATAAATTTCGTACAAAAACGAACATTATTTATATTACTACGGCTATTTAGAAATCATGGGTCATGTACGGAACACTATGATTTTCTCTACTGACAATGGTATAGTGGCTCTGGACAGCCCGGTCAAATTGAAAATACTTGAACTCCTCAGGAGAGGTGCGATATCTTTTGATGAACTCGTAGAGCAATCTAGGAAAGCTAAATCCACCATCTCGGTGCATCTGGATGACCTTCAGGAATTAAATCTAATACAGGAAAAAACATATCCCAATGATAAACGGAAAAAATACTACGTGCTAAATTCCATCTGCCTGGCTTATTCAGAATTACCGCTGCGCAGGCAATATAATGAACACCTTGATAATATTGCTATTGTTGGAACAAATTCCGATTCTTTCATGAGGCATCTTTTCCAGACGGTCAGATTCGGCATGGAAGCATATGGGTTTGATCCGAAACCTATCATGAAAAGGCTCGGGAACGATGTCGGGACAAAGATAGGTCAGAAATTCAGGTCAGATGATAATGAGGGGATTTTGAAAGAACTATCTGTTTTCTGGAGAGAACACAGGCTTGGGGACATGAAAATTCTCCAGGTCGATAATCCTGCTGTCCTTGTCAATAATTGCTATCACTGCTGTAAGATGCCGAATGTCGGGAAAACATTATGCTCTATGAATGAAGGGATTATCGAAGGTATTTTTTCAAGCAGGTTGAACCTTCACTATGTTGTGAAGGAAACCGAGTGCTACGGAACAGGGCATAACCACTGCAAATTCGTAGTTGAAGAGCAGGTTGAAAGGCTGAAAAAGTGATTGCTAATTGTCACTAATAGGATGCTAACCGGATGCAGGTAGCTAAACGGATTATTTTATATTTTTCAGTATATAGTCAAGTGAATCTTTTAACTCCCTTATAATACCTGCCACGTGACCGGGAAAGCTGAATATGAACGGCTGGGCGCGGTCCCACCAGAGCGGAACAGAGAGCCCACCCAGTACGATGAGCAGGAGCAGGAATAATACTATTATTTCGCTTATTTTCATAATCATAAGTATCATAATCTGATGCTTATTAAACTTAGCGATAGTTTAGAATGGTTTCAGACAGTTTAGAACAGTTCACGACTATTTTTAAAATTTAGAAAGTATTTAGACTATAATATTAAATACGGCTGTGACTTCATTATCAATAGAAGTTACTTCCATGGCGCCGAAGGTCTCACCAACATTGATTTCAGTTGTATTCTGCGACCTGAGCCAAGTATATTTGAATTCTCCTGTATCTTCATAAGGGCCTCTATGTATGCTGGATATGTAAGTTATAAAGATTGGGGAATTATTTGTACCTGCTAAATAGCTATACAGATATCTATCCGGGAAAACTTCTTCATCAAGTTTATTTGTACCATTAAGTAGCTCTATCCACGCCTCTCTTTCTAGTGGGGCTTCTATCGAGTGTGCTAATAACCTGTATCCTTCTCCAAACACCCATAAGTACCCCGTTCGTACCTCTTGCCTTTTAAATATGTGTCATCGGTCGCTATCGTCGTTAACTCTGCTTTTTCAGTCTCATTGATAGGAGGAGTTTTGTCCCCGAAGTATCCGGTATTCCATGTATTTTCAGTCATGGATTTCCCCCCGATTTTTTTCCCGCCTTTACCGATTTTAAAAGATAGTACATTGCCCCCGACTACCCAGCCTTTGTATTTTAGCGTTATATTTATGAAATAGTCTCCTTCAGCAACCGCATGGCATGTGTTGATTGTTAACCCAACCTTCGCAAAATTATAGGGTTTAATCAGATTTTTTAAGACTCAAATTTCTTCTTTTTTTCTGCTCTTAATGCTGTTTTCAAAATTATATCTCTATCTATATTATAAAATCTTCAACTTATTACGAAAAGGCAAACTTGTAGACAAAGTTTCTGTAAATGAGGTTTTATTGGAACTTTCAAAAGTATATGAAATCCATCTTGGTGATAAAAGGATATTGAGTGAGATTCCAGACAAGGTAATGAGGTTGGCAGACTCTTTAGAACTGAATATATCCCCTAAAAAATAGCCCTTATAAATCTTTAGTGCAGGATAGCATACTCCTGATGAGTTCTTTTTATATTGCTCAGATGCCATTTCTTATAATATATGCCAGATGAAAAACCCCACCCCAAGATCCTCCTCCACATCGACATGGACTACTTCTTCGCCCAGTGCGAGGAAAGAGAGCGTCCCGAAATAAAAAGCAAGCCCGTGGTGATTTGCGTCTATTCCGGGCGCGGCGGCGATAGCGGCGCGGTAAGCACGAGCAACTATGAGGCACGAAAGCTCGGAGTAAAAGCCGGAATCCCGATCTACCGTGCGAAGAAGTTGGCTCCTGATGCGGTATTCTTGCCTGTTAATATGGAGCTTTACCACAGCATCTCTGATGAGGTAATGGAAATATTAAAGAATTATTGCGAAAAGTTCGAGCAGGAAAGCGTGGATGAAGCTTTCTGCGAACTCACAGGAAAAGTTTCTGATTTTGATGAGGCGCGGTCTCTCGCAGTGCGGATAAAAGATGAGATAAAACAAAAAACAGGATTGACCTGTTCGGTCGGGGTAGCGCCGAATAAGCTTGTTGCCAAGGTTACGTCGGATTTCCAGAAACCTGATGGGTTGACAGTCGTGAAACCGGAGGAGGTATTGCAATTTTTAGCGCCCCTGAAAATCACAGACCTCGTCGGTGTAGGGAAAAAGACAGGAGAGAGATTGAACGAGCTTGGAGTGAAAACTATCGGAGACCTATCAAAGCTATCAAAAGATAATCTTATCAGAGAATTCGGGCAGGCAAAAGGAGCATGGTTAAAGCAGGCATCGCAGGGGATAGATGATTCACAGGTAGAAGAGCGCGAAGGCACTGATCAGATAGGGCGGATAATCACATTGAAAGAAAATACAAAGGAACTCCAG
>OBLY010000071.1_pt1 | contig 14186 bp, 19 predicted proteins | sample 1539041 | NCBI WGS metagenome assembly OBLY01 (sample SAMEA2690973, study PRJEB22502) | sediment metagenome | biome: Billabong; feature: Tropical; material: Sediment | place: Australia | collected 2013-05-14 | depth 1 m
GACATGACTTGTTGCCCATCCACCACTTTAATGCCTTCATTCTGGAGAGCGAAAATAATAGGCACTTCCGCCACATCCACTCCCAACGGTTCTTTATCCAACCCCCGCTGTTGCAGCTCAAATTTGATTTTCTTGGCCACATCCTCCGCCCGGCCCATTTCCGGGGTCATGGCGCCACGCAGAAGGGAAATGCCCGCCCGTGATCGTCCATCCCCCAGCCAAGGCGCGTAGAGTTGATGATGCCGGGCCGCCGAGCCGAAATCCCACAGGATCGGCTCATCGTCCTGCGGCAGGAGGGTAAAGCGATTGACCTTGTCTTGCGCCCAGGTGCCGATGTGTGTGGCCGTAATATAGCGCACATTGTTCATGTCGAAGCACAGTAAGGCGCCCATGTCGGTCTTTTTCAGTTGTTCCTTGACCCGGTTTAGACGCTGTTTGCGTAGCCGATCGAAATCGATGCGCTGCTCCCAATCCACAGCCATCGTTCCATAGGTTTTGATAGCCATATTAGTTTCTCCCACAAAGAGTTTTTGCCGTATTAAAGACGGTCTCCTCGTTGGGAACCGTCAGGTCTTCCAGCGTCGGTGAAAATGGAACGGGCACATCCATGGCGCCCATCCGCTTCACCGGTGTGTCCAGATAATAAAAAGCGCCATCAGCGATAACAGAGGCAATTTCCGCCGTGACGCCGTAGCGCTCATAGCCTTCATCAATCACAATGGCCCGGGATGTTTTTTTGGCTGATTCGATGAATGCTTGCTTGTCGAGAGGCACAGTCGTGCGCGGATCGATAATTTCCGCTTCGATGCCAATCTCAGCCAGTTTTTTCGCCGCTCCCAACGCCACTTGTACCATCGAACTGGTCGCGACTAGGGTGATGTCCGTACCGATCCGCTTCACGTCCGCCTTGCCAAATGGGATGGTATATTCCTCTTGTGGAACTGGCCCTTTGAGTTTGTACATCATCTTGTCTTCGAAAAAGACAACCGGATTTTGTGTCCGCAGGGCGGTTTTAAGCAGCCCTTTTGCGTCATAAGGCGTGGAGGGAATCACCACCTGCAGGCCGGGAATATGGCTCACCCATGCGTGCAGGCTCTGCGAATGTTGGGCCGCAGAGCGGCGGGTGGCTCCCAGGGTGGTACGGTACACGATGGGTACTTTCCATTTCCCGCCAGACATGTAATGCACCTTGGCGGCCTGATTGGCGATTTGATCCATTGCCAGGGTTAGAAAATCGCCAAACATGATGTCCACCACCGGGTGCATCCCGGTCATGGCGGCTCCAACTCCCAGTCCGGCGATGCCGGCCTCGGAGATCGGCGAATCGATGACCCGCTGTGTGCCGAACTCCTCGACCAACCCGGCAAGGACCTTGAACGGTGTTCCGGCTTCTGCCACATCTTCACCCATGATATAGACGGTCGAATCCCGCCGCATTTCTTCCGCCAGGGCTTCCCGGATCGCCTCGGCAAAAGTCAACTCGCGCTCAGGCATAAACATCCTCCGTAACTTCCTTCGCATTTGGGTAGGGAGCCTCCATGGCGAATTTCACCCCGCCTTCTACCTCTTGATCCACCTCACGATCGATTTGATCCAAAACGGACTGGTCTGTCAAATGCTGAGAGAGGAGCCTTTCGCTGAGGAGTTTGAGCGGATCGTGCTTCTCCTTCCATTCCTTTTCCTCTGCCTTCGAGCGGTAATATTCCCGGTTAATGTCGCCGACGTGATGACCATAGTAGCGGTAGGTCTTGCATTCCAAAAAGGCAGGCCCTTCTCCGCGCCGGGCCCGTTCTACTAGGTATTGCACTTCTGCATTGACGGCTTGCACATCTTGCCCATGCACCGAAACGGCATGGATGCCCATCGCTTGAGCGCGAGCCAGGAGATCGCCGGCCAGGGTCTCACTGAAATGGGTATATTCGTTATAGAGATTGTTCTCGCACACATAAATGACCCCCAGTTTCCATAAGGAGGCCATGTTCATCTCTTCATACAACAATCCTTGTCCCAGAGCCCCTTCTCCGAAAAAACAGACGGTCACCTGGTCGGTCCCGCGCATCTTGGCCGAAAACGCCGCGCCGGTGGCGATGCCGGCGCTGCCGCCAACGATGGCATTGGCGCCCAGGTTGCCCGAATCTGGATCGGCGATATGCATGGAGCCGCCCTTGCCTTTGCAATACCCGGCTTCCTTGCCCAGCAGTTCTGCGAACATCCGGTCAATGGAGGCACCTTTTGCCAGGCAGTGACCGTGGCCTCGATGGGTGCTGGTAATGTAATCGTCTTTCCTCAAGGCCTCACAAACGCCCACGGCAACCGCTTCCTGGCCAATATAGAGATGCGCCAATCCGGGCATAAGAGCCTTCATGTAGAGTTCATTCACTTTTTCATCAAATTTACGGATCTTCACCATCTGTTCATAGCAATGAAGCCAATGTTCGACATTTGCAGAATCCAAGGTTTCATTGACTTGTTTGGCTCCGACCGTTTTTTCCTTCATCGTTTCACTCCGGATAGATTGGCGATCACATCGAACATGACTGCAAAATCTTGTTGTTCTAATCCCAGGCCGCGGGCGGCAGTGAGGATCTCATTGGCAGTAGCGGTCGCTGGCATAGGCACATTCAAATCCCGTCCCAATTCCAGCGCCAGGTTTATATCCTTCTGCATCATATTGACATTGAACCAGGCCTCTTCAGGCATCTCCAGGACTAACGGACCGCGGTATTTCACCATGGGTGAGGCGATGACGCTGTTGAGTAAAACCTCAACAGCGATTTCCCGTTTGATTCCACTTTTCTCTGCCAATAGAACTGCTTCACTGAATGCCAGCATCTGGACAGCCAGGTTCAAGTTGGTGGCGATCTTCATGGTTACCGCGAGACCGTTGCGGCCGACATGTGTGACCTTCGGACCGATATCGAGCAGAATAGGTTTTACCTTCTCAAAAGCCTTGGGATCGCCTCCGACCATGATGGATAATTTGCCCTCTTCAAGTGTGGTCACGCTACCAGAAACGGGGGCATCCAGCATGATCGAATCCTTCTTGGCAGCTATTTCACTCAGATTTCTACTGTAAGTCGGGCTGACGGTGCTCATGTCTACATATATCTTTTCTGCATTAAGTCCGGCCAGGATTCCATCCGGTCCTTCGGCCACAGTCTGTAAAGCCGCCGTGTTGGTAACCATCGAGAAAACAAAATCACCTGCTTCGGCAGCGGCTTTGGGCGTATCAGCCCAGCTCATGCCCGCTTTCAGCAGGTGATTGGCTTTGGCATAGGTCCGGTTGTATCCAGTGACTTGGTGACCTGCTTCCATCAGTCGTTTGGCGATCCTGCTTCCCATTACTCCCAAACCAATAAATGCTATTCTTGCCATACACCTATTCCCTTTTACCTATAATTTATTTTTTGATTTGGATTGGAGCAATCGAATCTGACCTTACCTGATCAAGATGATGCTGCATGGCAGCCCTGGCAGCCTGAGGGTCACGGCGAACGATGGCGGTCATGATTTTATTATGATGGTATTGCCCGCGCCGCAAGCCGCCTTCCACCATGGCCGTATGCCTGCGCTGTTCGCGCAGAAGACCAATGATCGTATCCATGAGGGCTGGGATGAGAGGATTTTGGGTTGCCTGAGCCAACGCCAGGTGGAAATCCAGGTCTGCTTCCACAAATTGATCAGGATTTCCAATGGAGGCATTCATCGTATTGTAGGCATCTTGCATGGCTTGGATATATTCTTCTGTGATTCGGCTGGCGGCGAGAGCGGCAATTTGCGGCTCCATGATCTCGCGCACCTCGACTAAATTCTGGTATCCATCCATAGAGCCGAATTTCCTTAGCATATCGAACGATTGTTGCAAAGCCAACGGTGTACCATTGGTGACAAAGGTACCTTTGCCGGGTAGTATATCGATCAATCCCTTTTGACGCAGGATCTTCACCGCTTCACGGATGGCAGTCCGACTGACTTCGAATTGTGCGGCCAACTCGAATTCGGAGGGTAATTTTTCGCCAACCTTTAAATCGCCCGCGGCAACCCTGGTTTCGATTTGATTCACAATCTGTTCGTAAAGACGTTCACTCTGTACCGGTGTATATCTCATCGTTTTGCCGTGGATGAGTCGTATAGTAATATGATGTCTAAACAGTATAACATGATAAATATGAGCGTCAATATCTTAATTAATCCATTACTCATTTATACAGATTTTTTATTTAAAAAGAGAACAGGCTTTTAGCCTGCTCTATAAAATAAATTCAGACAGCTGTACCTACTTATTACTTCCCCGTAGCTTTACATCGATGGTGCAAATGTGATTATCCACCCATTTTTCCAGTTCCATTTTTAGCGATACAACTTCCACAGAGGATGGTCCAGCTTCTTTCATCCACCTACTGATCTCAGCTAGCTTGTCTCGAAACTCCTGGTGCGCTTTTTGGTTCTCTGGTAATACAGATAACTGTAATCGCGCCATGGCTTCTTCTTCGGTTTTGAAGTGGATATTCGCATATTTGGTTAAGAAATTAAGAGTTTCTTTGATCGCCTCTTCCCCCTCGCCTATAAGGATTGCCGCGTCAAATTGATTAAATCGTTGAATCCATTCCTTATGCTGGGCATCAATGATTGGCTGTCCGGTTGCCATTCTTTCGCTATCCCATTCTAAGGCCATATCTTCATTCCTTTCCCAGTATTTTATGGCGAATCCATTAATAAGAGCAAAAATATCTATTTTGTCTACTCATAAATATACCATTAATTGGTTTGGAAAACATTAGAAATAATTGGAAAGGACAAGGAGGAAAATCAGACAATTTCATTCAAATGGCGTGAAAGCGATTGAAGCGCCCGCATCTGTAAGGCCTCACCGTACCAGTCCTTTTTCCTAATTTAATGGCGATCTCTTCTGTAGACATTCCATGTATAAATTTGAGAACAACCACATTCCTCTGCTCCTTGGTTAATCGTTGAATGGCTTGCCGAAGTCTTTCTTCTTCAAAATGAGAAACACTTAATTCCTCGGGCGAGGAGTGGTCGCTGGTTTCTTTGATTGAAGTGTCCAAGGCAACTGTTTCCTTGCGTGTCCGGTAATGGTCGATGATAGTGTTGCGAGCGATAATGAAAAGCCAGCTTACATACTGATCCTCTATAATTTCATTGCGATGGATCTTTTCCCAAGCTTTCATAAAAACTAGAGAAGTCAGGTCTTCTGCGGTCTTGTCTTCTCCAACCCTGTAGAGGATATACCGGAATATCTTTCCACCATAATTGTTATACATGGACGAAAAAGCTTCGATTATAGGATGATTGACCTCCTCTCCTTGTTGGGGAAAAACGTCAGTGGAAATTTGTATAGAGGGCGTTAATTGTTGTGCTAAACCATAATTTGTTGCCATTAAGGATTGCCTCATATCATAAATTGGCGTAACTTATTCTTGGAAAACATCCAAAAAGTGAGTAAAAACGCTCCAGAATCCCTAAAGCGTAATAAACATATATAGTTAATGTTTTCATCCATCAGGAAAGCACAATTACTATATTTCCCTTCAAACATCTTTTCCATTGGGGCTTTGCCTAAAACTTCATAGGGATTTCCCCACCATTAAACAAAGAAGGAAGCCGGCTTATTTCTAGTCAGCTTCCTTCTTTAAAGTTCTTGCCAAGGCATACGGAAACTTATTACATCCCCGAACCTTGTCCGCTTGAAGGCCTCTCGCCTTCTTCCATGGCTGATTTGACATTCACATTGTTTTCGGCCAGGCTGGTAAGTTTCTGATCGGTTTGTTTCTCTTCTTCCAGGGTCTGCTCCAAAAGGTTCACCGTGCTTATATACCCTAGCTGACGCGCATGTGTACGGGCTGTGCCATAGGCAGCAATCTCGTAATGCTCCACTCGTTGTGCAGCACCGATCAATGCAGCTTTGAGTGATTCTTCATTCGAATCCGCGGCCAATAGCTCCTCCCCCTCTTTTACGATGCCGGCCATACCCACGCACTTTTTTCCTCTAGGATTGATATTCAGTTGGTCGCAGATGGCCTGAATCCGATCAGAATGGATCCGTGTCTGCACCAGATGGTCCTCAAAAGCGTTGCGTAATTCCCCATCGGCTGCTTTGGCCATTTTCGGCAACGCCTTAATGAGCTGTTGTTCTGCGCTATATATGTCTTTCAACTCATCTGTCAAGACATCGTCTAGATTTCGGATTTTCATAACCTATCTCCATTCGAAGGTTTCGTCACAAAGCCGATCTGTCTAGCCGCGTACGGTTCCGGGATGGATTAGGTGCAGAATCCAAACCAGGACAACACCGCCAACGGCTGCCACGAGGATCTGCCCTAGCCAGTTCGTGGGAGTCAAGCCGACCAGACTGGCGATGAAACCTCCGATCAAACCACCGATCAAGCCAATGATCAGGTCACCCAAAAGGCCGAAGCCGGCGCCCCGAACAATTAACCCCGCTATCCAACCTGCAATAATCCCCGTGATGATCCATATGATGATTGACATTTTTTCTCCTTTTTTGAAATGACTGATTTGGCCCCGTAGATTACTTCTAAGTGGCCAATTTTATCTGGTCGTATCAGCGTTCACATCTTGATTCTTTAAAAAGTTATCTACTTCCATCCGTGCTCGGTCGACTGAATACCCGTACTGCTCTTGTAATATACCGGTTAATCGATCGTAATTACCGTTGACTTGCTCAATCTGATCGTCTGTCAGTTTACCCCACTGTTGTTTTACTCTGCCGCGCATTTGTTTCCATTTTCCCTGTAGAACATCTCGGTTCATAATGATCTCCTTTCGGGTTATATTTACTGACCGATCAATACACTTGGATTTTTTTATCCTTATATATAAACGAACCGACAAATAAATTGTTATGGTAGCCTGGCTCAATTACTCTAATGGATGATTTTTTTAGTTGTCTATACTTACTGTCATGGTTCATCCTTAACGAACTTTCATTAAAGTATAAGAAACAATTAATCTTCAGAAACTATAATTTTTACTGCTCATAAATAAAATGGAAAGAACCCAATGAATGAAAAATATCAAAAACTCACAGAGGTAGACCTTCGCAGAAAATTGACCCCTTTGCAGTATCAGGTCACCCAGCAGGAAGGAACAGAGCCGCCTTTCCATAACGAATACTGGGACAACAAGCATCCAGGCATCTATGTGGATGTCGTTTCCGGTGAACCGCTCTTCAGTTCGCTGGATAAATATGATTCGGGCACTGGTTGGCCTAGTTTTACCCGAGCACTTGAGCCAGAGAATATCGTCACTCGATCCGATTTTCAGCTGTTCATGAGCCGCATCGAGGTTCGTTCGAAGCACGGAGATTCCCATCTGGGCCATTTGTTTGACGACGGCCCGGCTCCCACCGGCATGCGGTATTGTATGAATTCCGCTTCACTTCGATTTATTCCATTCGAAGATCTCGAGGCTGAAGGTTATGCAAAATATATCCCGCTTTTTCACAAAATGAATAATTAAAGTGTGAGTCACCAAGAGATCGTCTCATGAAAAGAGGTAGGTTTAATGAGCATATTATCCCAGGAACATTGCGTTCCAATAAATGCATCCACCAATAGATTGACCGAAACTCAAGCTAGAAAGCTTTTAGACCAGATCGATGGTTGGAAAATGCTGACAAAAGAGAATGAGCCTCGCTTGGAAAAAACTTTTCAATTCAAGGATTTTCAAGGAGCATTGGAATTTACAAATAAAGTGGGTCAGTCAGCTAATGTAGAGGATCATCATCCGGCTATTCTGACAGAATGGGGCAAGGTGACTGTGGATTGGTGGACGCACAAGATCAAAGGGCTGCATCAGAACGATTTCATCATGGCTGCCAAAACGGATGAATTGAGCCACTAACCCCGCATAATATTAAATCCTTCTATTCGTCTATATATAACTCGTTTAAGAGGATTAGGGCCTTGGATTATGGCCGTCTTTCTTCATGGGTGGATGTCTCGGTAACTTCTTCCATCCGTTCTCGTGGTCGGTAAAAGATGACCCAGACAAGCCGTTCCACGACCCATGCGAGCAGTGCGTAAATCAGCAGAGCGATAACGGAAGGGATTTCCAGGACGAAATTCCCCATGGATGGGCTGATCGTGATGCCTTGGAAGGGCCATAGAAATAGTTCCGTAAACCCATATATGACTGTGACCACCAGGTTGTTAGGATTGGCGGCGATCAATTTCAGACCGATCCGTAAGGCAATCAGAGCTTCCAGAATTCCAAAAAGCAACCAGACGATTTGTGTTGCTTTGATGGCAAGTAGACGGTCCTCCCGTCCAGGGTTATCGACCGCGACCCTTTGCTCTGTTATCTTTCTTTCTATTGGCATTTTATCAACCTATAATTATGGAACACAAGAAGGCTAAAATCCATTTGGTTATGGCGAATATTTCTGATTAAAGAACTCGCAGTAAGTGAAGCACAACTAGGATCAGGGCAATAATAATGAGTGTATGCACCCAGCCACCAGTCCTGGGAAAGCGCGGGTGAATACTTCTCCCTAGAAATCCTAAAAGCCAAAGAACGAAAAGAATGACAATGATTAACCAGATCATTTGCTCTCCCTTATGTTCGTATATGATCATCTGATCACATGACGAAGACACATTTCTAATTAATTAAACGAATCCCGGTGTGAATCTGTTATGAAAACCATATCACCCTATTAATAAGCAAAAGGAGTGCAGGCTTTTATATCGTCCGCTGCACTCCTTTTACACCGGTTTTTCTTATTCGATCTACTGTGGTATATGCCGTCGGATCTCTGCAACTACCTGCCGATCGGTCATCTTATCCATGGTCTTTGTTTCCAGAACCCGGTCTTGGAGGCCTGCTTTTACCAGTCGCGTTTCTAATTCTTTCTTGGCTTCGCCGGGGCCATAGATTTGGATGGTTTGTGCTTGTCGGAGATGGGGAATTACATCCCTGTAGAATTTTTGGACTTGGTTTTCGAACTGCCGGTCGACCGCGTCTTGTTGTGAGGCTTCCCAGGGGGTCTTTCCACCCGCTCGGATATGTTTTTGGATTCCTGAAGAAATTTGTTTAACTTCTTCGCCCTTCTCAGAAATACTCACAATCACGGCTTTCCGGTGGTCTATCCAGAGGCCAACTTTCTTCATAACACTTGTTCCTCCTTCTGTCTCCTGTAGTAAAGGATCATTAATACATTGTAAATCATACAGCCTCAACGTGAAGATCCGATTAAACGCCGCATAAGCATCCCCGAGATTACCATAAGTACTAATCCAATCCCAAGTAATCCTCCCAGCAGCAGCCAATCCGGCCCATATCCTCGCAGTTGAATATTCCGTAAAAGAATGGTGCCATAAGTGGTGGGAAGGAGCCAGGAGAGTATTTTCACCCCATTGGACAATCTGTCCAGGCCCATCACAAATCCACTAAAGAAGACACTGGCTAGCAGCAGGATCATGCTGTATTGGACTGCCTGACTGTCGGTCTGAGAGATTAAGGAGATCACAAAGCCGAAGCCCAGCGATGTAAACAGCAACACTGCCACAACCAGCGCCTCGAACCACCAATTTCCTAGCATGCGAGCGTGGAGCCCGAATGCCAGCAAAATAGCCAAGATAAAGGCGATGAAACTGCCGAAGATCATATAGCTGACGTACTTGCCGAACAAAACCTCACCAGCCGATATTGGCGAGGCTCGGAAAAGCTCCACAGTTCCCACATAGCGTTCCCGGACGATGGACAGTGCGCCAAATGTCACGGCGATATGCTGCAGGAGGAGCGCCAGAACGGCCGGCACGAAAAAATCCAGCATGGTGGGTTTGAAATTGGCAACGCTCTTGGTGTTATTCGAAAAAGGACTCACAATCACATTCGGTTGGATACTTTGCAGGACGGTAATTTTATTATCTAAGGAGATGATATCCTTATCCATTTTATCCAGTCTGGTCAGGCGCTGGTCCGTAGGTTCGTTGTTCCTCAAAGCACTGGAATTCTGGTTGAGATCATTCACTGTAGTTTGTACCGGAGGTCCGCTGGACCCATTCGATCCATCGGTTGGCTGAAGTGAATCAACAATCCCAAGGCTCGATCCGGCCATAGACGCGATCGTATCAATATTAACGGCCAAATCCTGTTGTTTTTGCTGAGCAAGAGCGTTATTGCCACTTTGGACGGCTTGGCGGACTGCAACGATATTCTGGTGAGCCTCCTGCAGGTCATTGTGCAATACTTGAGTGTTCTTCTGGCCTTGTTCTGTGAAGTTCAGCAAGACTTGTTGGTTGATGGCATTGACAAATAGCCAGCCTAGGTAGTCGATATAGTCCGCCTGTGTGGGGTCAATTTCGTTGTGATAGATTGTGAACACAGCCTGGTGACTGGTTTTGATATCGTTCATCGCATTGGGTGGTTCGGCAATGACCATATCGATTTTGCCCTGGTGAAGTTGAGTGAGTGCAGAGTTCAGATCGCTCGAAGCCCCAACGATATTGAATGCGCTGATCATGGTTTCACTATATCCACGGATCTGTTCAGCAGAAATGGCGCTGCCTTGGGGGACTACTATGATCGCGTTCAGAGTCCGTGTCTGATTTTGATATCCGATCCCGAAGAGGAATAGGATCAAGAATGGACCTAATACCAGGCTGGCGATCAGCCTGGGTTGGCGTAAGATCTCCAAAACCTCCTTGGACAGGAATGACGAAGAACGGATAATGCTGCGGAAGAGTTTACCCATTCAAGTTATCCCTCCTGACAAGTTCGACGAAGACATCTTCAAATGACGGTAAATATTCTTCCACCGTTTTCACCTTGATCCCTTCCTGTTGAGCCCATTCAATTATTCTTAACGTGGCTGTGCTGGCCTCGTCCACAAGAATCCTTATGCTGTTAGGTCCTGTCCTGAACGTTCCTTGCCGGACAAATGATAGCATTCGCAATTTCACTTCATCCTGGTAACTGAACGGTTCGGCGGTATTGAAATCCAGCATATCTCCCCCATAGGCCCGGTGTCGAATGCCCCTCGGCGTATCAACTGCGATCAACTTGCCGTTATCCTGCACGCCTACAATGTCACAATACTCAGCTTCGCTGACGTATTGGGTTGTGATGAAAATGGTCGTCCCCTCATTTTTCAACTCGCGGAAATGATCCCAGAATTTTCTTCGCAAGATTGGGTCGATTCCAGCCGTTGGTTCATCCAGGAAGAGCAGCTTTGGATTATGGACTAAGGTGGCAGCCAGGCTGAGACGCCTCTGCATTCCGCCGGAAATATTTCTGGCTAGTTCATTCCGATGGCCGTATAGTTCGACGAATGTCAATGCATTTTTCAACCTTCTTCCTCTGAATGGGCTCATCCCATAGAGCGATGCCGCGAAATTGAGGTTCTCCCATACGGTTAGATTCGGATAAAGGACAAAGAATTGCGGCATATAACCGACGCGGGATCGATCGCCTCGCTTGAATTTAAGAGGATTCTTTCCCAAGACAAGAATTTCCCCTCCCGAAGGCCTGTAAAAACCGGTCAACATTCGAATGGTGGTAGTCTTCCCTGATCCGCTTGGACCGATGAAGCCGAAAATCTTGGAGGGGGGAATATCAAAGGAGATGTTATCCACTGCCATCTGATCGCGAAAAGTTTTGGTTAGGTTTTTTACATGAATGGCCGATTCAATTGCGGGCTGCTCTGCTGGAGCAGATGCAGGCGTGCCTGCATCTGACTCCATTTGATATCGATCATCATTTATATTCATAAATCCTCGCCTTTATCAATGTTATTGATCACATCGTCCATTTACTGGATCATCACTACCCCATGTAACCACGAGATTGTCAGAGTCAATATGAGCCAAACGAGTTCAAAGGCTAGGCTCCGGGAAGCTGTCCAGAACCATTTGATGATCCCCGTTCTGGTATCGACTATCAACAAAGAACTAGATGCTTTTTGAATGAGGACCGGCTCACCGCGTTCAGCCGCCGAGACTGTCATTCGCGCCCGGTTCTTCCTTTGCTTCTATCTCTTTGTGTTGAAGATTGGTTGCAGCTAAGTTCGTGCCAGGAGCCTTGCTTCTCCGATTGATCCCTGTTACGCTCCGCCTTTTAGATGGACGGCCGCTATGCGTACTCGAAGTTTCAGCAATCTTTCTATTCGCTTTGTCTTTTTTCCCTGATTCCGCACTCTTCGTTTTCTGGGATGAGATCAAATAAGAGACTCCCGCACCCGCGAGCACCCCTCCCAGCATCCCCATGCCCAGGTCTAGGAGTCTTTCTCGAGAAGGGTTATTCCCTTTGCGAATTGTTTTGGCCATTTTAACCTCCAAGAGTTTCTTTTACCCCAATATGGGGAGACAATAAGACAATTATAGTCTAAATATTCATAATAAAATTAATATTCCTCACCCTTGGTTCCAGAGTGAGGAATATTTTCAGATAGAGTTACCGATTGTACTTTCGTGTAATAAGCATTCCCTCAACTTAATGATGCACGGCATTTAAGTGTCCAACCCGAGTTAGAAATGGGGTGGATACCATGATCAATTTCTGCTGGTTGACCAATATCTCGCTGCAAGTGCGGAAACCATCGGAGTTGTAAGGAATGGCATCTTCCCAGCCTCGTTCGATATGGTCGGCTCTCTTGGCCGTGCACTCAAAGATATCGAATTTGGCATTGGTGGCCGCGACGCATGCATCCGACTCGTTTTCCCCCATGACATACAATGTCACCTTGACGCGATAAAGTTTCTTTTCCATTTTCCATCTCCTTTTGAGATCTGAGTCCTGGAACTATACACCGGGTGACTATCCCCTTTGTTCACCTTCTCATTTACCTTTTCGTTTTTCTCGTAAGGCTTATTAGCACTGGCCTCATAAGCATGGAGTGTGAAATAAAACACACTTCCTTTTCCGGCTTTGCTTTCCACGCCTACCTTGCCCCCCAGCTTCTCGATAATATGTCGGACAATAGACAGTCCAAGACCGTGCCCGGGACGATAATTTTGCGTGGATTGGCTAAAGGGCGTAAAAAGAGCCTCTTGGACTTCTACGGGAATGCCATAGCCATTATCCAGCACCCAGAAACTGATCAAGCCATCAGATTTCTTTGTCGCGCCTAGCCTGACGATTGGCGGCTGACCCCCATATTTCAAGGCGTTGCTGACATAATTGGCCCACACTTCCTCAATCCACGGTGCGTAGCCGATTGCAGTGGGCCAGGTTCTGGGAACCAGGATGGTCCCATTGTATTCTTTCACCATGTAATTTAGTCGTCTGCGGATATTCTCTACGATCTTGCCCATATCGATTGGCTCAAAAGGCACATCCACCTTCCTGACTTCGGAAAGGAGGAGTAGGTTATCGATCATGTTGTCCATCTCATAAGCTGTAGACCGGATTTGTTGCATGTATTCATGCAGCTCATCGGAGGTCAGATCGTCAATATCTGAAATCGCATCTGCCGTGATGACGATAACAGAAAGTGGATTCTTCAAATTGTGCGCTACAGTATGTGCATAATCTTCCAGTTCTTTACTCCGGGTTTTTAGCGAGGCTACCTGTTGCTGCAAGCGATCATGGCTCCGCCGAAGAACTTTCAATTCGTTCTTAAGAGCGATATCAGATGCCTCCGTCGCATCCATTTTCTCCGGGAGGTCTATCCCGGGCTTTAAGTATAAAAGCTCCAGGGAAAGTTTCCTTTGTTCGTTGGGAGTCACCATAAAAGTATCCTTATCGATTTACCCATAAAAATCTTCTACCGGCTTGTAATACCACCATCGAAGTGAATTTCCAAGGTTATTATAGGAGAATGCCTTAACGGTTGGCATTTGAAATAATTTGAAATGATTGGTGAAAAAAGAGGAAAAATGAAAAATTGATTTGAAGGTTATAAAACGATTTGATGCCGCATCGCCATCGCGACAGCTTCCGAACGACTGGATACCCCCAATTTTGCCAGGATATTGCTGACATGCGTTTTAATAGTGGACGGTTTTACTTCTAATCTGGCGGCTATTTGTGTATTGTTCAATCCCTCAACAATCAGGCCCATAACCGCCCGTTCGCGTTCCGTTAAATCCGACCCAACCATGGTCGGTTTGTTGATGGAATTCATCAGAGATTGTGTCGCCGCAGGGGATAGTGTTATCTTCCCATCAATAGCGGCTCGAATGGCCTGGGCTAGATCTTCAGCA
>OBLY010000072.1_pt1 | contig 14186 bp, 14 predicted proteins | sample 1539041 | NCBI WGS metagenome assembly OBLY01 (sample SAMEA2690973, study PRJEB22502) | sediment metagenome | biome: Billabong; feature: Tropical; material: Sediment | place: Australia | collected 2013-05-14 | depth 1 m
CCGCCGCGATTACGGCGAACATTACTGAGACTTACGCGCATGGGGATGAGCATACTGGCAGTCGCATAGCGATCAATGATCGTATTGACATGGAGTCTTACTTGGCGAAGGGTCAAGAACGCGATTGGGCGACCGGCATGCGTATGCTCGCGGAGTCCGATAAAGATGTGTATGGCGTCGTGACTCACGAGCTTGGGCATGCGTTCTTCAATGCGCATGGAGTGGACACGGAGACTTCTGCACGAAACCTCTTGGAAGCCTACGATATGGACCCGTACGAGTTGGGTCACTCTGTCTCGGGATACTGTGCGTCCAGTTGTGTGGAAGCGCTGGGTGAGCTTTACGGAATGGCTAACGCTCGCGATGGCTCGTTACTCCCTGACTCGATTGATGCGAAGTTCGGTGGACTTGTCACTGAGGTTGAGTCTCGGCCTATTGTCACTGAGGATCACTGGAACCGTGATGAGCAAACAGGGTTGCCGCTGAAGCATGATGATGAGGGAATTGACTTGCAACTGTTCGGACCTGACTCCGGATGGTGGACTGTGATCATGCGTGCAGCCAGGGCGAATGTTGATGCACACAAGTGGGTGGCGACACCGGCACTGCCTCCTGTTACTCCCCAGGCCGACCACCAGGGAGCGCAGGGCGGCGAGTCCACGACGAGCCGCGACAGCGCGACCCTGATTGAGCACTCATCCTCTACCCCACTTCGACGTATCCAGCTTCGGTACTCAGATGACCAACCGCGTGATGATAACGGGCGGTGGACTTCCGGAGGTATTACCAAGGATGACCTAGATGCTATGCCGGTCGGCACTTACGGTAATCCATCGAGAGTTCAGATGGCTAGCGGCCATGACTCTGGTCCGGCTAGTGATGGGAAGGTGCAGGTGCAAAAGGTGTTTGACGATATGTACAACGTCACACTTTTGCGTCCGGACGCTTCTCCGTTGACCTTTCCGAACATGCCGGGTGATACAACCCTCAAGCTGCTAAACGATAGTGATGGCAGCCACATGGGGCACGGCCAGTTTTATGTCAAACCGGAGGATCAGCTTGCAGCATTTAGGTCGCTGAGGTATTCAGACGATCAGCCTCGTGACTATCATGGTCGTTGGACGGCTGGTGGTGATGACACCTTTAGCACTGAGGGTCAGGGCGGCAGTAAGAACGTTTCGGGTATGGATGAGAAGGCGGCAGTTGATCGTCTGGTTGAAATCTACAACCGCAATTCTGATGCTGAGTATGACGGCAAGTGGTATGAGCGACAGCATGATGTCATTGCCAGCTTGGCCGAAGAGTTGACCAACCAGGGCTTCAAGGATATTACGGCTGAGCGGCTGGCTGCGTGTGTGGCATGTACATCACCGCAGTGTGCGTGGGATACGAAGAGTGGTACGACGCCTAACTTTGATCATGCCATCCAGGCAGTCATCATGGCGAACGACCATCCGGAGCTTACTGACATTCACTCGGCGCGCGAGTTTGCTGCTTCCTTGGATCATCCAGGGTTCCCGTCTGCCTATCTTGGCAGTGCAATTGCCATGGCGAACGGTGCCAGTTTTGAGGATTACATCAAGAACGATGCTGAGTCGCCTAAGGTGGCTAGTTTCTATAACAACCTCGTGGCTCCTGGTGAAACAAACTCTGTGACGGTGGATACCTGGATGTGTCGTGCTGTGGCTGGTATGACTAGTACTGATGACTACAGGGGTAGTGAGAAAGAAGTCTTAGGGTCACATAACGCTGGCTATCAGTGGGTTGCGGATCGCATCCGTGAGGCTGCTGATCGAGTGGGTGTCAGGCCGGACGAGTTTCAGGCTGCTGCTTGGTGTCAGTATCGTGGTGAAATGGGCAAGTTCTCGACCAAGATGTGAGGCTGATATGACGTGGACAGCTAAACCCGTCCCGGTCGATGAGCATGCTAGTGCGTTGCTTGATGAGCCGGACCCCGCGCAGGAGAAGCAGGCCCAGGAACATTGGGACCATATGACGCCTGAGCAGAAGGCGTATGTGCACTCGGTGGAGGCTAGGTCACAATCTATCTTGACCAAGGTGCTTGGCGCACAGGAAACACGGTCTGAGTCGCGTACGCAGATCAAGGCGTATGATGGTAAGACTGGTAAGGGGTTCCTTGATGGCACGTCAGTCATTACTTGGCAGGTTGACAAGCATCCACGGGGTGCGCCGCACCATAAGGATGTGAAGCGCACACTCGGGGTTGATCATCCTACGGTGGACTTCCATCTGTATCCCGATCACACGTTTGCAATGTGGGCGCACAGGGGTCTGGTGGGCGAGCCTGCCGACGCGGCAAAGGTCATTGCACGCGCCACAGGTTACAAGTGGCTTGGTAAGACCATCGAAGAGGTTGAGGGTGTCAATGATCGACAGACCGACAACCCTAAGATGACTTTCGGTGCTGACTCCGCGAAGCGTGGTGACGCTTGGGTCGATGAGCCTCGTGATCCGAATGGTGAGTGGACGACCGATGGCGGTAGTGCCACTGCTACTGCGGATGAGGAAAGGCCAGAACACCCTGATTATCAGCGCATCACGGTGGATGAGGCGCGTGACGATAGTCGGCGTGTGAGTGTGGAAGAGTACGACCACCTGGCTGCCGAGGGCAAGGAAATCCTTGCCACGAACCACCTGGCAATTTCTGGTGTCAACGCGATTGCGGATGAGGATACTCATACTGCCTTTCAAGAGTGTATGAAGTCTTGGGGTGGAGTGACCATGGATGTACACGGCGGTGGTATTTACAACACCGACCAAGAGAAGTACATCATGAGTGTCAAGACGCCTGGTAGTCCAGGCACATTGTCCATTTCCGAGAAGGCCACCGAAGAAGAATTTGCTAGGGCGATGGATCAGGCGCAGGATCGTTTCTATCACGATCTGCGTTATGACTCGACTTACCTGGGCGTCTTCCACGACGACGATGAGCACCGCATTGACTTCGATCCAGTTACCATTTTCGACAGTCAGCACGAGGTTGAGGCTGTCGGTGCGTATACGCACGCGATTGGTGGAGCGTATGACACGGCCACTGGTAATGGTGTGTTTCCGCCTCACGTTGGTAATGAAGAGCGTGCCGATAAGCCTAACACACTGCTTGGCAAGCTGATTCACTTCAGCGGCCTCGGTGCGTGGTGGCACATGGTTACGCATCCGATGGATTTCGAGGTTCGGCGCTCGCCGCTGGCGAGGCTGAAGGAACGTCGTGATTGGGATGAGGCACAGCATCCTCGTGGTAATCCGGGGAATGCGGGCCAATTCAGCGCAAAGCCTGATGCTGGTAAAGATGACACTGGCAGCACTAAGGGTGCTGCTGATAGTGCGTCTCAGCCTCAGATTCAGTCTCTTACTGCGAGTTTGACAGGTCGGATTGAGGGTGGCGAGGTTGTGCATGTCCCTCCTGAAGTTGCACAAGACCTAGTGCGGTCGTTTGCGGATCGTGACAACCCGATCAACATGATGTACATGCATGTTGACGGTGCGGGGAACGAGAGGCTGTTTGACACCAGTGCGCGCGATATTCCGCGCGATCAGATGCCAGTTATTCCGGGTCAGCCGGACGAGGTTCAGCAGTTTGCGGATCATCTTGCAGCAAACGGTATCACTGCTTCCTACGAGCTAGTGGACCCGCGTGAGTTGACGGCAACGCAGAACCAGCTTGACGGTGTGAAGGTGGCTGGTATTTATGGCAGCATGGTGCAGAATGGTGGCGCGGCTATGCCGACACTGGTCACTGACCAGGAAGGTAACTTGCTCGACGGTCACCATCGATGGGCTGCGGAGGCGATGTACTCGATTGACCATGTGTATCAAGCACCGATCCTACGTTGTAGTACTGACATTGACACGCTTATGGGTATGGCGCATGAATGGGATGCCTCAAAGGGCATCGTAACCAAGCCGTTCGGCCAGCGGTCGATCTTCGGCACTCAGCCGCGTCGGCAGCCTCCGACTGACAATGAGCCATGGTTGTGGTTCAACGGTCAGTGGATTCTGTTGGCAACAGATGATTCTGACGGCGTGCCTCGTAAGCTGGACATTCCGCCGCTGAAGAAGTGAACCGGGAAGGGAGGTTCAATGACACTGTACATGGCGTTGTTGAACCTCCTTGGGTTCGCTATCAATGGGGCAGGTTTGTGGGCTACCTGGCTGTGCGGTAACCATCACCGTATGGGTTGGATGGTGAATGCCGTTGCCCAAATCGGTTGGGTTGTCTATGCGGTGCTCCTGTTTCAGTGGGGATTGATCCCCGGCACGATTGCTTGGGGTGTCATCTACTACCGTAACTGGAAGAAGTGGAAGACTGAGCATGAAGAAGGAACCCGGCCGTGGCGGGTCGGCATGGAATAGAGTGCGGCGGGAAGTTCTGCGGAATGCCACAGTTTGTTGGTACTGCGGATTACCTCTCGATTGGAACGCGCCTCCAAAGTCGCGTTGGGCACCAAGTGTCGATCACATTATTCCGATCAGCAAGATGCGGGGTTTGCCAGAGCACGAGCGTAGACGGCTTCAGCTTGATAAGCAGTACTTGCGTCCTTGCCATTACGGATGTAACTCGAAGCGCGGGAATCGTACGAAGACGAGTGTTGTGTTCGAGCGCGAGCATACGCGGGAGTGGTAATGAAAAGTTCGGTTGTAGAGGCAGTGACTGCCATGCTGGCTGAGCGCGACTTGGACACCATTGGTGATGTTCGTGCGGAAATGGCCTTGGCGCTCGCTGAGAAGATTGATGAGTGTCGTCACCGCGCTGGTGACGATAAGGCACAGGGGTCAGTTGCGGCGGCGCTGGCAGCTTGTGTGAAGCAGTTGGAAGAGTTGCTGCATTCGATTGAGGCAGTCAGTGAGGAAACGCAGGCGTTCTGCGATAGCTTGATGACATTGCCCGACTAATACGTCAGGGAGGGGTCATGCACCGAACCTGTGAACCTCGGTGGGAGACACCCCGCACACATAGCCGGAAGACGCTGGGTCCGCTGGTGGCGAATGTCGCTGCGCAGCTTGGGACGCCTCTAATGCCCTGGCAGCGGAAGTATGCCGATGTCGCGTTGGAGATTCAGGGACCAGATGAGCCTGAGCCGGGTATCTTTGCATATCACGAGTGTGGGCTGACGGTGCCACGTCAGAGCGGCAAGACTTCACTGATCTTGCCTGGTGTGGTGGCACGCGGGATGCTGACACCGCAGTATATCTTCGACTACCTTGGTAAGTTCGGCATGACCAAATCGAACTTTCGAGGCAGGGTAAAGCCGTTTCAGGTCATAGCGTACACCGCGCAGAATGGTGTGTATGCCAATAAGAAGTTTCGCGAAGATTGGGTGCCGATGCTGTGTCCCGATGCCACGCGAGCCTATCACCCGATGGTGTTGGGTGGGCACACGATTGGGCACTTGTCACTTGGCAATGGTCACGAGGGCATGCACTTCAACACTGGCTCGCGGATGGGCCTGTTGGCTGGGACGGCGATTTCTGGTCACGGTTCTACGCTTGACTTAGCCATTGTTGACGAGGCATTTGCTCAGAAGGATTGGCATATCGAGCAGGCGATTGACCCTGCACTTACTACACGGTGGGCAGTGGCTCCGGGTTCACAGAAGTGGTTTGTCAGCACCGCTGGCACGCCAGAAGAGTCACCGTTCCTGTGGGCAAAGGTGGAGAAGTATCGGGCGCTTTGTGAGCAGGGTGTGAATTACGGTATCTGCTACATGGAGTGGTCGGCTGATGATGACCTGGACCCGGCTGACGAGTCCACCTGGTGGTCATGCATGCCAGCGCTCGGTATTACGCAGACGGTCGAGGCGATCCGCGCACGGTATGAGTCGTTTATGCTCGAAGGTAAGGTAAACGAGTTTGAGCGCGCGTATCTCAATCGGTGGAAGTCGGGTACGCTTGATCCTGTCATTTCGGCACAGGTGTGGAAGTCGCGTGAGCGTCCGCGTGACGATTGTCAGATGCTCGATCCGATTGTCTTGACGTTTGACATTGCACCGTCCGACCGCAGCAGTTCGATTGCTGCGTGTGGGCGTCGTGCTGACGGTAAGTTTGTTGTTGAAGTGATTGATCAGCGGCCACACTGCGATTGGGTGCCGGACAGGCTTCGTGATCTTGTCAGTCGGCATCAACCTGCGGCAGTGGTAGCGGATGAGCGAATTGGTCTGTCCATTCTTCCTGATTTGGAGCAGGTTGGTCTTCATCTGCGCACTGAGAAGGCGCGTAGCGAACTCCTTGTGTTCACTAAGGGTACCGATATGGTGTCTGCGTGTGAAATGTTCTTCGATGCTGTGCAGCCACATGGTGAAGGTCGGCTGGTACATCTTGCCGATCAGGGTTTGGCTGTCGCGCTTGATGGAGCAGTCAAGCGTGAGTTGGAGAATGGCTGGGCGTGGAGTCGTAAAAACTCTGCGGTTGATATTACGCCACTCGTTGCCTGCACACTCGGTGTGTGGGGAGTCAATACACAGATTCAGGTTGATCCTCCTGAAGTGTATGACCTGGCCGAGATTATGGCGCGACTTCAGCGTGAGAAGCAGGGCGTGCACAGTACTCCGGTCACTGACGACGACGAGGTTGAAGAGGAAGCTCCGCAGCAGTCCGATGAGGATGGGGAGTTTCTTGGTGACTTCCTCGAAGAGTTTGATCTTGACTGAAGGGTGAGCGATGTCTGAAGAACTCATTGACCCAATTCTGCTGACTGCCATGCGTAAGCTGGTAAGTAAGTTTGGAGCGCAGGCTGTTCGTGCTGCGATCACTGAAGTCGATCCGTTTGAGACAAAGGAAATTCCGCTTGAGGAAGCACCAATTGGCGGGCTTCCTGCTAGCCCGTTCGGCTCCTTTGGTGTGAGTCCGTTTGGGTATTGAAAGGTGGCACTATGACGATTGGTGATCTTCTTGAAATTCTTGCGGCGGCGTGTGCATTTGTCGCCTTCTTTGTCTGGTTTGGGGTTGCGGCTGCACTTATGACTGCATGTGTGTTCTTTGTCTACGAGGCACAGTGTTGGGCCGCACAGCCGTTGCCGAAGATTCAGCGTGACAAGTTGGTGCAGACACGCAAGCGTGTCGCGGTTACTGTCCGAAAGCCGCGCGTTCTTGTGCCTCGGGCACTTCGACGGTGGTGGGCAGCCTATCGGATGAGCCTCCGGGCTGTGAAAGTCGCTCAGCAGGCGAACCAGGAGCAATGATGGAAAGTGACCCCTTTCAGGAAGGGGGGTGAATTAGCTGATGACACTAGCTCGTATACAGGGAGCGCACGCCTCGACCTATGAAGTGCGTGCTATCAATACCGCCAAGGAATTTGCGGAAGCCTGGGCCGATGGCAGTATCCAGACGCGATCTGCGATGATGGCTGCGTGGCCTGGTGGTTGGGGCTGGTCCGATCCATCAGCAATTCCGCCTCCTGGTTTGTTCTCTATGCAGCGGGCGGGTGTGCCCGTCACTGCACATACATCGTTGCAGGTTGATGCGGTGCATACAGCACTGCGTGTAATTTCCAATGCGATCATCAAGCTTGGTGACTTGCTTGCTTATACCAAGGTGGTCGATCCTAAGACCAACTTGATGTACCGCGAGTTTCTAGCTGACCAGCCTGACATTCTCACTAACACCTTCGGTCCACTCTTTCAGTATGACGGTCGCCGTCGTACGATCATCAGCCTGGGGCTGTTTGGCGAAGCCTTCTGGTATGTCCTAGACCGTGATTCACGGTTCCAACTGCCGACGGCAATCGAGGTATTGCACCCGGCGTTTATGGAAGTCAAGGAAGACAAGCAGACGGGCCTGCCGATTTACAAGTATGGCTCGGGCTTGGATATGCGCGAGCTACCGCGTGACAATGTGATTCACATTCCGTTTATGTCGATGCCGGGTGGTCATCGGGGCCTCTCTGCTATCGAGTATGCGGGCGTGTCATTCGCCCTGGCCCTCGCGGCGATGGAGTACGGTCAGCGCTGGTTTAGTCAGGGTGCGTCACCTAGTTTCCTTCTCTCGACTGATCAGAAGCTTGGTAAGCAGGAAGTCGAGCGGATTGCTGAGCGATTCTTGATTGAGCACTCGGGTTTGCAGTCGGCTCACCTTCCGCTAGTTGTGGACAATGGACTCAAGGTACAGAAGATTTCTTCGACTCCGGATGAAGCGCAGTACATCCTAACCTTGGAGCACGCGCGATCCTGCATTGGTGCTTGGTTTGGTATTCCGTCTCACCTAATGGGTGGGAGTCAGGATAAAGGCATGGTGTGGGGCCGTACGGTGCAGGAACAAGGGTTCCAGTTGGTGGACTTCACCTTGTCTGGTTACACCGTGCCGCTCGAAGAGGCACATTCAAAACTGTTGCCTGCGCACCAGTATGCAGGCTTTGAAGAGTCGGTTCTTCTGCGTGCGAACGCGGCCGACTTTGCGGCAGAGACTACTGCACTCAGGCAATTCCAGATTGCGACACCTAACGACATCCGTGTCCGTAAGCTGAAGTGGGCACCGATTGACGGCGGCGATGAGTTGAACATTCCGGCCGCTACAAACGTCGCGCCTGAGCAGGCTGCCGATGTGGCAAATAAGGTTGACAAGAAAGCGCAAGCAGAGGATAACGCCTCTCAAAACGCGGCGATGAACGCTGGTAATAACCAGTGACGCCGGGTTGCGTTACTTACGAGGTAACTCATGGATACTGAACTCATGTATTGGGAGACACCTGAGTATCGCAAAGACTACACTGACAAGGAGCGCGAGCAGGGTGCTAAGGACGGCTGGGCAATGCCTGACGGTAGTTACCCCTGCAAGACTCCGGACGACATTGACAATGCGGTCAAGGCAGTCGGACGCGGTACCAATAACTCTCATGACGCGATCAGGCGTCACATTATCGAGAACGCGCAGCGTCTTGGTGTCTCCGAGAAGATTCCAGAGAACTGGAACAGTGACGGCAGCTTGAAGGCAGAGGCAAAGTCTGCTGCTGTTGGTGATGCGGCTGCGGCGCAGGGCAGCGAGAAGCGTTGTCCTGACTGTGATGGCACTGGCAAGGTCGATGGTGAGCGGTGCGAGCGTTGTCATGGCTCGGGCAAGCTGATAGAAACGGCATCTAGTGACGACGATGAGGATGACGAGGAAGAGCGTGAAGTGATTGCGGAAACTACGGTGCGGACTGCCGCTGGTGATACTGACACCATCTTGCGGGCTACGCGCAGTAAGAAGCCGCGTCACCGTGCGCTTCCTCTTGTGCCTGAGCTTCGCTTCCGTGATTTCCAGCTTGCCAACTTTGAAATGCGGTCACTGAATCACGGTGAGCTTGTCGAGATTACCGGCACGCCGATTGTGTACAACAAGCCTTACACCGTCCGCGATATGTTTGGTGAGTTTGAAGAGACGATGGCACCTGGTGTTGCTACTCGACTCATCCGGAATAACGAGGATGTGCGGTTCCTGTTCAATCACGATGGCCTGCCTCTGGCGCGGTCGGTCAACGACCGTGGCGCGAAGCCGACTCTCATTCTCGAAGACACTCCGACGCAGTTGAACTTCCGGGCGTTCTTCGATATGCGACAGCAGCTTGCGAACGATCTGGTTATCGCGATTGAGCGTGGCGATGTGTCACAGATGTCTGTTGGATTCTTGACGGCGCGTGATCATTGGGCCGACGACGAGCATCGTACTGTGCAGGAGTTTGAGCGGCTGCTGGACATTAGTGCGGTCACTTATCCTGCTTCGCCTAGCACGAGTCTTGAGATTGCACAGCGTATGGCAATGGCGATGCCGCTAGAGTCGCAGGCGCGCGTGCGCAAGCTCGCGGGCGAGTTGCGCTCTGGCAAGGTGCTGTCTGGCCCTAACCAGGAGAAGGTCATGCAGGCCGCGCAGTTTATGCACGATCTGCTCGACAACGCTGGGGTGAATCCGCAGGATCAGCCTCGGTCGGGGCAGGAGCCTGAACCGGCACAGCAGGACATCAATGACCAGGAGCCGGACGATGTGACTGATGCGGGAACGTCGGCCGATCCGAATGCTGGTGAAGACGGCACCCAGAACAGCAATGTTGGTCAGCCGACCACATCGTATCAGGATGGCACCGGCACACGGTCAGATGACACTGAGGCTGAAACCACTGAAGAGCCTGAGTCGGGTGAAGAGCGTACTGAAGAGACTGAAGAGGTTGATCAGACGTTCCTCGAACTTGAACTCGAACTTATGCAGTTGCGCGCTGCGGGTAAGCGCCATCAAACTGCATCGGAGTGAGGTAACTCACTCACCCACTTACCCCCTTTGTAGTACCGGCTTACTTGGGTTCGGGAAACCTAGTACCACTGAGTCGGCATCAGGGAACCAGAGGTTGTAACAATCAAACCACTATCCCTTTGAAGGGGTAAACTACTATGTCCGATATTCTCAAGAACCTTCTTGACTCTCGGGACGCAGCGCAGAAGGAGTACGAGGATTTCGTTACTCCCCTCATCACTGAGCGGCGTGCGCTGACTGACGAAGAGGCTGAGAAGCGTTCCGCGCTGAAGTCTGTCGTTGACAGGATTGACGAGCGGATCGATGAGGTTCACAAGGAAGAGAAGCGTGACGAGAAGCTTGCGAAGCTTCGTCGGGACGTGACTGCTCCTGTGGACGCACAGGTTACTAAGAACGAGCGGATGTATCACGAGCATGGCGAGTTTTCATACTTCGCTGACTTCGTGCGTGCATCCAGCCCGGTGTGGCCTGGTCATCGTGAGGCAGTCCAGCGCCAGCAGCGTCATGAGTATGAGGTTGCTGTCGAAATGTACCAGGGTTCTGCTGAGGGTCAGCGTGCCGAGGCTATGCTGCGCGAGGCGCGGCGTACTGACAACGGCATCGAGACTCGTCGGTACCTTACCGAAATGCGGGAGCGTGGTAACGCTGGTGCAACCGGTCACGCTGAGTATCGTGTTGGTATGGACACCACGTCCGGGTCTGGTGGCTCGTTCGTGACTCCGCAGTACTTCGTCTCGAAGTACGGGCCGTACCGTGAGCCTGGTCGTGCATTCATCGATCAGTGCAACAAGCAGGTTATGCCTGATTACGGTATGACCGTGTACGTGCCGCACGTTACGCTGGGTGCGCTCGTTGGTATTCAGCCTGGGCAGAACCAGGGTATCTCTGAGCAGGAGCTTCAGGCGGGTTACCTGTCTGCAAACCTCACCACTGAGGCTGGACAGGTTGTCATTTCGCAGCAGCTTCTCGACCGTGCAGGGCCGAACTTTGCGTTCGACGCGATGGTCTTCGATCAGTTGCACCGTGACTATGCTCCGAAGGTTGACATTCTCATCCTGAACACCGCCATTGCGGCTGCTGCAAGTGTTAGCTCTGGCCTCAACTGGTCTTCGGGCACCTTTGCTCCGATTTCCGCCACTGTTGCTAACAGCTTCTACAGCAAGATCGCTGGTGGTAAGGCTGCGATTCGTACCGTCCAGGGTACGATCATGAACCCGACTCACCTGTTCATGGACCCGACTCGTTGGGAGTTCATGGCTGGTACTGGCGTTGACACGACTGGCCGTCCGGTGATCGTTCCGGGTTATGGTGTGCCGTTCAACGCTGCCGCTGCTGGCAATGCAAGTGGTGACGAGGGCATCGAGGGCGACACTGGTTACAAGTGGGTCGGCCTCCCGGTGTTCACTGACCATAACATCCCGGCTCCGTCGTCTGGCAATGACCAGGCAATCGTCGGTAATCTGTCTGAGGTTTATGTGTGGGAGGGGCCGCTTACTCCGCGTGTCCTGCCGCAGACCTATGCAGGTAACCTGTCGGTTCTGCTTCAGTTGTTTGCCTATGTGACTGGACTCGTTCGTTATCCGGCTGCCATTTATCCGATCTATGGCACCGTGATGGCTGCGATGACCTTCTGATCCTAACCGGGTCATACAAGTTATAGGAATACGCTCATGGCATTTCCGCAGATTCAGGCGGGTCAGCTTGTCATTGGTGGCAACGTTGTTGCCCGTACGAATGGTGCTGTTACTCTCACCAATGGTGAGTGGACGCAGGCCACTACTGGTGCCTCTGACCTGACTGCTACGCTTCCCGCCGTTGCGCTGGGTGGCGTCGTGATGATCACCAAGCTCGATGCTGGTGGCGGTGGCAAGATTACTGTTGCTTGCCCGTCCGGTGAAGGCTCGAAGCTTGACGGTACTGCACTGTCTTCAGCGCAGACTGTGTGTGTCGCGTCGGCTTTCCACACCACCGTTCTGGTGTCGGATGGCTCGAATTGGTACACGCTCATCAAGTGATTCTTGAAGGTGGCAAGGTGGCAGTCATTCCGGTGGCTGCCACCACCACCATTGTACAAGCTCGTTAGGAGCTATTCATGACAATGACTATTACGGAGCCGCGTACGTACGGCCCTCATTCCCCGTGGAGCTACTACCGGGACTTGTGCACGCGCGCTGTCGGCTCTGGTGTATCAGGGTATACCGAGGCGCTTGAGCGCCTTGAGCGTCATGCGCACGAGGTTGCTGTTGAAGTCCAGAGTGGCAGTGCAGAGGGTCGGCGTGCACTTGCACTTATGCGAAATGAGTTTCGTGGTGAGGATAAGCGCGCTGTGCTGGCTCGTGAGAAGGAATACCGCACTGGTGCTACGTCAGCAACGGTTGCTGGCTTTACGTCACCGTATTGGGATATTCCGCAGTATGCACTGTATCGGGCTGCTCACCGGTCGTTTGCTGATCAGTGCATGCCTGTTCCCCTTCCGCCCTATGGGCTTGAGGTTCACATCCCGTCGTTCAGCAGTGATGTGAGTGTGACTCAGCAGGCTAGTCAGAACCTTGCTGTAGCGGAGGTTGAACCTAGCGGTGCTGATCTTGGTGCTTCGGGCACGCTGCCTCTTGTCACCCTCTCTGGTGACGTGGTTGTGTCGCTGCCCATGTTTGAGCGTGGCGGGGCTGATGGTGCAGGTTTTGATGTGATCATTGGCAACCAGTTGCATCAGAAGTACAACGAGTCGTTGGACAAGCAAGTGCTTGCGCAAGCGCTCGCGAATGCGACTTCAGTTACACCGGCTTCGACTGGAAACTTCATTCAGAAGCTTTACCAGGACATTAGCAGTGGTCGTGAAGGATTGACGGATACGGCTGGTGTTCGCGTGCGTGCTACTCACATCTTCTCTACTTCTGATATGTGGTGCTACCTCTCTGAGCAGGTTGATACCACTAACCAGCGCCCGATCATTGTGCCGATGTTGCTTCAGGGTGTACAGCCACCGTGGATGGACGGTGACAAGTCAAAGTTTGCCCGGTTCACCGGGTACGTGCATCCAGGCGGCATGATGTGGTTCGAGGATGACAACATCCCGGCCAGCGGCGCGAATACGCAGCTTATTGTGTCTCGGCCTGACACTATCCTGCTTTATGAGGGTGATCCTATTGTCGCGCCATTCGTACAGACGCATGGTGAGACTCTGAGTGTCATCCTGCGTATGTACGGCTACGTCGTTGCAGTTCCTCGCTTTGCGAAGGCGCACAGCACGATCACCGGTTCTAACTACGCGCTGACGGAGAAGTGATGTCTGAGAAGGTTGATCCGCGCCCTGCGCGCACGAAGGCGGCTGTTGTTCGCAAGGTCATACGTCTTCGCGGCAACAAGCTTGTCGAGCAGACGGCTGCGCCGAAGCGTGAAACGAGGTAATCATGGCGTTCACTTATCCGACAATCACTCATCATTTTGTCAACGCAGATGGGACGGCTGCCTCGGGTAAGGTGGAGTTCTCACTCTCTAAGCGAATCGCCAATTCGGGTGTGTCTATCTGTCCTGGTGTGGTGCCGGTCGCAATGCCTTTGGATGGCGCTGGTGCCATTTCAGGCACGCTGGCATCCAACATTGACACGAGTACTGATCCCCAGGATTCGTTGTGGCGGGTTGACCTTCACATCCTCGGAGCCGGGGATGAGTCGTTTTGGATTCAGGTGCCCACGGGTACCGGTCCGTTTGATCTTCTGTCTCTGATGCAGGAACCACAATGACAGACATCAGTGAGAATATGTGGAACGCTACACCTGAGTGGGTGAGCTTCATTACGTTGGCTGACGCGCACAAGTGGTGCAATGTTCCCATGGATGACGACAAGTATGACTGGCAGCTTGAGCTTGTGTCGGAGGCAGTGTGTGACTGGATACAGGATTAAGATCGGAAGAGCGTCGTGTAGGGAAAGAGTGTAGATCTCGGTGGTC
>OBLY010000073.1_pt1 | contig 14177 bp, 9 predicted proteins | sample 1539041 | NCBI WGS metagenome assembly OBLY01 (sample SAMEA2690973, study PRJEB22502) | sediment metagenome | biome: Billabong; feature: Tropical; material: Sediment | place: Australia | collected 2013-05-14 | depth 1 m
CTTCGTGAGATTGAAGCCCGGCTGCGGCGTTGGAGGGGAGTGCATAGGCGATGTTGATTATATGTTGATCGAAACGGCAGAGAAGCTTGGCGTTGATGCCGACCTGCTGCACAGCACAAGAGAGATGAACGAGTCAATGCCTAAGTTCACTGTTGATAAAATGATCAATGCCCTGAAGGAAAAAGGCAAAGACCCCGGGAGTTCAAGGATAGCGGTGCTCGGATTATCGTACAAAGGCAATTCTGCCGACATACGCAACTCACCGGCTCTGGAAGTTGTAGAGGAACTCAAAAAAGCAGGGGTCAGGAACTTCGTGACTTATGATCCTTTTGCGAAAGTGAGTGCGGTCAATCAGATTACATCCCTGGATGATGCGATATCGGGAGCTGATTGTGCTGTTATCGCCACTGACCATACAATTTTCGGGACGTTGAAATGGCATGAGGATATGGTGGTGGTGGATGGGAGGAATATGCTTAATGGGCAGATCGCGAGGGAGAATTATTATGGGCTGGGGAGGGTGAGGAAGGGGAGAGAGACAGGCTATAGAAGTTCTTTATAGATACCACTCTTTTAGGGAAGTACATATAATCTAAAAAAATCTAAAAACAGGGTCCAATAAGGATGCATGAAAGATAAAAACCGGAACTACAAGCTAACATCTGGCATATTCGCCTGTGCTGTAATAAAAATACCGATGCAATATGGAATTTTAACGCAGCATATGAGTTTTTCATGAAAAAAAGAGAATGATTTAAAATGAAAGTTCTTGTGCTCACAACTACCTTCCCACGATGGAATGATGATCCTACGCCTGCATTTGTGTATGAGCTATCTAAAAGGCTAAGAAATGAGGGTATGGAAATAGTAGTGCTGGCTCCGCATCATGAAGGAGCTAAATTCTACGAAGAGATAGAGGGATTGAAGGTATACAGATTTCCTTACTTCTACCCGACAAAATACCAAAGACTCTGCTATGAAGGAGGAATACTGCATAATATAAAAGGAAGCTGGCTTGCGAAGATTCAGGTACCTCTTTTATTTTCGTTGGAGTTGATTTTTGCATGCGGAATTATCTACAAAGAGAGAATCAATATCATACACTCGCATTGGATTATTCCTAATGGTTTTGTTGCTGGTATAATAAAGAGATTCTGGAATATTACACATCTTTCAACCGCCCATGCAGCAGATGTTCTTGCTCTTGAGAAGTTGCCTTTCAGAAAAGAACTCTCTGGTTTTATTGTACAAAATTGTGATTCTTTGGCAGCCTCCAGCAATTATATAAAAGAAAAGTTGGAAAAGAGCATAGCTATCGAAATGAGAGATGTTATAAAGGAGAAAATTTTTGTGCAACCGATGGGAGTGGATACCAAGGTATTTGAAGGACTTGATAAAAAGTTATTACGCCAGAATTATTCCTACGGTAGTAGTTTCATTATACTATTTGTTGGACGGTTCGTTGAGAAGAAAGGTATAGAATATTTGCTTGAAGCAATAAGAATCCTAGTATCCAGCTCTGAAGATATTAAATTATTATTAGTGGGTGACGGTCCATTAGGAGAGAAATTACGAAAGGATATCAAAGAGTTAAATATGGACTCGAACGTAGATTTTATAGGGAAAGTTAGTACGAATAAACTTGCACAATTTTATGTTCTATCCGATGTGGTGGTGGTTCCATCTATAGTCACTGCATCTGGGGATACTGAGGGAATGCCTACGGTCATAGTAGAAGCAATGGCTGCTGGAAAGCCAGTTGTTGCAAGCAATGTGGGCGGTATAAAAGATGTGGTTTTAGATGGATTTAACGGATTCTTGATAGAGCAGAAAAAACCGAAAGAAATTGCTGAAAAAATAGTAGAACTAAAGAGCAAACTCTCTTTGTATAAGAGGCTTTCTCAAAATGCCCATATCTCAAGTAAGGATTATAGATGGGAAGTTGTTGGAAAGAGATATGCTGAATTAATTAGAGGAGGATGATGGAAACCTTAAAGGTATGTCTTTCAACTGCGGATTTCCCACCATTTGTAGGAGGTGGATTAGCAAGATATTCATCCGAATTATTTATAGCGCTTCAAAATTTAGGTTTGGATGTAACTTTAATTACGTCAGTGCCAATAAAAAAAATTAATTATCTAGAACCAAACGTAGTTGATTTTTATCAACCTTTTTTCAACAGCAAGGTCTTGAAATATCCCGTTTTCAATTTAATATCATTAAAGTATAAACTAAGAAAAAATTTCGATATAATTCATAGTGTAAGTACCCAACACGAGGTGGGACTTTCAAGAATTGCGACGAATAATCTTGTTCTAACAGTTCATAATACATTTGCACAACAGTTAGATATGTCCTATTCTAATCATGGTATTGACCTGCCATTAAGACGTGGTTTTTATTATTATATGTACCTCTGGGAAAAAATTTCTTGCTATAGCGCCAGAAAGATTGTTGCAATAAGTAATGGAACCGCCGAGAGCCTGATGAAATCATATAAAATCCCTCATGAAAAAATAAATATAATTTACAATGGGATTGATATCGAAAAATTTAGTGGAAACCACGAAATTCCTGATAAATATGCCTTAAAAGATGGTAAGGAATATATCTTATTTGTCGGCAGAATAGTACCAAGAAAGGGCCTAGAATATTTATTACATGCGTTCAAGATTATAGCTAAAGAAAAGCAAAATTTGAATCTTTTAATTATCGGAAATATAGGAGATGAAGTATATTATAGAGAACTAATCCAGCTTTCTAAGTTGCTTGAAGTTTATGATAGAGTAAAAATTTTAGAAAATGTTCCTGATGAGGATTTGCCTGCATTTTATCGTTCATCTCTTTTTTTTGTATTTCCCAGTCTTGTAGAAGGTTTTGGCTTGGTTTGCCTCGAAGCAATGGCATGCGGTAAAGCTGTAATTGCATCAAATATAGCAGGTGTGAATGAAGTTGTCATTACCCAGGAAACTGGGTTACTGGTTTCTCCCAAAGACCCGATTGGGATAGCAGATGCGATGCAGACCCTACTAGGTGATGAAAAACTGCGTAAGAAAATGGAAAATGAAGGGCTAAAAAGAGCGAAACTGTTCTCATGGGAAAAGACTGCAAAAGCAGTTTATGAATGTTATAAGAGAGTTTAGGAACTTATGAAAATTGGAATACTTATTCGATCCACACAGGGAAGATCAACTGGTATAGATAGGTATTCCCAAGAGATTGTAAAATCTATGTGTTTGAATAATACTCATGAATATAATATAATCAGCAATGAAAAAATAGAAATAAAAAATATAACTGAGAATAAGATTTTTCCGGATGTTTCTCCTTTTTTAAAAACTTACTCATGGTATTTATCAATGCCCTTCAGATTAAAAAATATGGATGTTGATATTATACATAATATGTCGCAGGCTCCGACTTTTTTTGGCTTTGATACACAAAATATACTCACGATTCATGATTTAACACCATTTATTGTTCCAGAATATCATCCTTTATCCCGTAGCTTACTCTACAAAGCATTACTTGGGAGAACTTTAAAATTTGCTGACCGAATAATTGCAGTTTCAGAACAAACAAAGAAAGATTTAATTAATGCAATGAACGTCCCTGAGGAAAAAATTAAAGTTATTTATGAAGCTGCCAATGAACAGTTCATGCCAATGGATAAGGCATATTGCAGAAATTCATTGAGTAGATATAATATTACTGATCCGTTTATTCTCTATGTAGGTACTTTAGAACCACGAAAAAACATTCCGAAGTTAATTAAAGCTTTTTATAAAATTAAAAAACTTGGAATTAATCATAAATTAGTTATCGCTGGCAAAAAAGGATGGAACTATAAGGAAATATTCGAAACAATAAAAAATCTAAAGCTTCAAACAGATGTATTATTTACAGGTTATATGCCAGAAGAAGATCTACCTATTTTGTACAATGCTGCCGATTTATTTGTCTATCCTTCTCTGTATGAAGGTTTTGGCCTTCCACCCCTGGAAGCGATGGCATGTGGTACACCAGTGATAACCTCAAATACGTCTTCTTTACCGGAAGTTGTAGGAGATGCAGGAGTTATAGTGGATCCATGCAATGTGGGTGGACTGGCTAATGTTATGTATGAAGTTCTAATAAATGAGAGCTTAAGGGAGGATATGAGAACTAAGGGATTGGAACGAGCGAGGATGTTTAGCTGGGAGAGAACTGCAAAAGAGACATTGCAGGCTTACGAAGGATTAAAAAATGAATATTAGTATTAAGTTATGATTGAAAAAATTAAGATAGATTATTTTGGCTCAGACCTTGTTGCTTCTAACAAAGTAAGCGGAGTAAAAAATTATTTTAATGAAATTTACAAAAAAATCGAACTGGACATAGATGGCCAAAAGATAGAATATATTCTCTACAATTTGCCGTTTTTTAAGTATGAAATATCAAATAAATTAAATTCCCTTAGACTTATAAAAGAACGAAGAGGAGATAGCATTGTACATTTTATCTCACAAAACGATATTTTCGTTCTTAATCTCTTATCTATTAAAGGGAGTATAGTAACTTGTCATGATTTAATACCTTATATTCGTAAAGAATATTCGACTTTAAATAAAATTTGGCTAAAAGGTCTTAGGAGAGCAGAATGTATTATCGCTGTATCATATTGTACTAAAATGGACCTAATTAGATGCTTCAACATTCCATCGGAAAAGATACATGTGATCCATAATGGTATTGGAAATGAGTTTAATCAGACTTCTATATCACTTGAAGATTCTATTTTTTTAAAATATCCAATTTTGAATAAATACAATCATAACAAATTAATATTGTATGTTGGAACCGAAGAACAACGGAAGAACATAGAAGTTATACTTAAAGCAATCTTAAAATTAAAGGTAGAATTCAATCAAGATGTAGCTTTTATAAAAATAGGTAAACCGGGTTGGAAAGATGCGCGAAAAAGATTAAATGATTTAGTAAGTTATTTAAAACTTACTAAGGAAGTGATTTTAATTGATTATGTTGATAATAATGAACTAAAAAAAATTTATAATATTGCCGATGTTTTTGTATATCCCTCCTTTTACGAAGGCTTTGGTTTACCTCCTTTGGAAGCTATGGCATGCGGCACACCTGTGATAACATCAAATACATCCTCTATGCCTGAGGTTGTAGGAGATGCTGGTATTATGGTTGATCCATACGACGTTGATGCTCTAACAAAAGCAATATATGAAGTTCTGACGAACGATGGATTACGAGAAGATATGCGAAAAAAAGGGCTGGAAAGAGCTAAACTATTTAGCTGGGAAAAAGCCGCAAAAGAAACACTCAACGTCTATGAGGAAATAATATCAAGATAATTTTTTTATCCTCTTAATTTTTTCAATGTATTTAGCAATTGATATTATTGAAGTGACTTTTTGTAAGTCCCTTTCATCCAGAATAAATACTAAAATCAAGACAGAATAAATTAACACAAAAATTCCGCCTGATACAACCAAAGTTGCTAAGCCATATTGAGGCAGCATTATTTTAAGTACAAGTACACTAAGAGTTGGGGGAATGCATACTAAAATAGGTTTAATTATGGCACGAGATAGAAAGCTAATTAATCTAACTTCAAATATGTTACACAAATGCGGAATGAAAAAAATAATAAATATAAATTGGGCTAAAGTTACTCCAAGAGGTACGCCTATCAAACCGAAATTCTTTAATAATAAGTAGCTTAGCACGATTGTTAATATTGTATTTCCTATCGAATAATAAGCGCTAATATTTGGCTTTCCTAGACCTGTGAGCATATTTCCACCTATATGTTGTAGAGTTTCTAATAATACTCCCAGAAGCAGGATTCTAAACACTATTACACTTTCTTCGAAGCCTTCACCCATCCAGATTTGCATAATATTGTCAGCAAATATTCCAAGGAAACAAACACTCGAAATATTTAGCAATGTTAAATATTTTGTTCCCCTTAAAAAAAGTTCTCTTATAGCATTTGTATCTTTTTTTGCAAGCAATTCAGAAGAAGCTGGCATTACAGGTGAGGCTATTAAACCAGAAAATCTGTAAATAAAGCCTGAAAGCATAGTCCCTATTGCATAAATCGTTACGTATTTTACTGGTAAAAAAATTCCGATTATTAGCTTACCAAAATTTTGATAGACTAAAATCGCCACTTTAGTTGCAAAAACATACATACTAAATTTCAAAATGCTTGTAATATAGTTCTTATCAAAGAATTTCGGTATAAAGTTGAGTTCAGGCATAATTCTTTTCGAGATATACGCACTTACTAAAACTCCGATAACGCCATTTGCTGAGCTTAAAATAACTACCTCTTTTAAACCGTAACCAAATCTGAGAAGCATAACTATCCCGACAACATTTAAAATACCTAAGACAGTAGAGATTTTATTTGTTAAATCCATCCTCTGAAGCCCGATGAGAATACTAATATATACACCAAAAACAAAAGTAAAAAAAAATGCAAAACCTGCAACTGTAAAAGCAAATATAGTATCTGCTGTTAAATAATCTGGAACTTTAAATAAAGACGTGGCAAAATATTCTCTAAACACTATAATAATTAAAGCTCCTATAGCCCCCAAACTAAGATACAGAATAAAAGCAGTGCTCACTAACCCATTAATCCTATCGTACCTTTTCTCGACATAATATTCTGATATAAACTTTGTTATTGAAACCCCAATTCCCAATTCAAGTAAACTTATGTAGCCGATAAAAACAGAAATAAGCGCATACACTCCATAGGCATCTTTCCCAAGGGAGCGAACAATATAAGGAGTTAAAAAAAACTGTACTGCAACAAGCATTAAAAACCCCGCATAGTTATATATAGCATTTCTGATAATTTTCACTGAGGTTGATTCACTCATATAATCTCTCTGTATCTACCCATATCTTCTTCTTTTGCGTAATGGACTGAGATGTTTTTAATCAAAGCTCCTTTGCTTACAACAAATCTGTTTTCAATTTTTTCTGGGGTAATTATTATTGATAAAGAGTAATTTTTTAAAGGAAGATTTACTTTAGATCTTGATGCGCTACTATAAAAAGTAAAACTACTCGTCGAATTTCCTGCATATGACATGTTTAAAATTATGCTGTTATTCCAGATAAGAGACTTAAAAGAGCATTCATCGGCAGCACATGATAAGTAGTTTTCTTTTCTTTCCCATCCATCCATTAGAGAGACATTTTTTCTGAATAATTCTAATTTGTTATTTTCATTGTATACTTTAAAAATAAAAAATTCATAAGTATTTATGCTAATATTCGTAGGAGGTGTACCTTTGCTTTTCTCTTCAATCCATTCGTAGGTGATCTTAGTTTTGCCTTCTCGTATAGAATCTGGAATAGGCGTTTGATACTCTAATATGTCAGCAGTTAGCTCTAATTGTGGCACTTGTATAGTATAATTATCTATATACTTAAAATCAAAAGCGTTAAAATAATTTTCATACCAGCCTTTAGGGATATCTTTTCTTGGAGAAATTAAAATTACTTCTTTATCATTCGGAACAAACCTAGAAAGCTCTTCTATTGTAATTACTCTCCATTTTTCCTGCTCGATTCTGTTATTGATAACTGGTCTATCAAATAAAAAATGCATCGGGATTAAGAATCTGGCATTTGCTTTGGTATCCATGCCTAAAATATAAACATTATCAGGTAACTTTTTATCTAAATTATTTAACTGCTCAACTAACCCTCTATCCTCTGAGAATAGAATTATCTTACTGCTGTACATCAAATTGCTAATGAGTAAGAGTATCAAGACAATAGAGAATATGAATTTCCTTTTGCTATCTTTTAAGTTCATATTTCCTATAATTATCGAAGGGACCAAAAACAGAAGAACAACTATATGCGGCCAGAATCTTCTCATAAACCATGGTTGGTCAGGTGAGTTTGAGGGGTTAATCAGGAAATAGAACGCTGGAGATATTAGAACTAAAATTAAAATAAAAGTAAAATCATAATGGCGCTTCAATAAGTAAATTATAAAAATTATAAACAGAGGTGTAAGTAAGTAATATGTAAACATCTCAAATGTAAATTTATGTATATTTTGAGTGAAAATTTCTCCGAGAGTTCCAATCTGATCCGTGGCTGGAGCTAAGACCTGCTGGGATTGCGACCTCAGGAAGGGTAAAGATTCCTGAATAACCCTGATAACTGTTTCCCTTGTAAAGTCTGATATAACTAGTGGAGCCGAAAGAAATGCTAACGTGGCTAATGCCGGCAAGATATTTTTCAAATCTCTTTCTCGTAAAAAAAGGAACAATAGGGCCAGTGAGAAGGGTATATAATATAAAAATCCCTCTAACCTGACGAGGGGGATAATGCTCAGCGAGAATAGCGACAGATAGAAGTAGTATTTTTCCTTTGATTTATAACCTTTCAAGAACAGATAAACCCCTAACCACAACAGAAACATAAAAAAAGTCTCATTGTTTGTTCTTCTTGTAAACCAGATAGTCAAATAATGGGTTGAGAAAAGCGCAATAAAGATAAGCCCAATTTTTTTACTGCCAAATTCAATTCCCATCAAGTACATTACTAATAAAAATAGCGAGAAAAATATTGCATTACTCCAGAAGATACCATAGATTCCAAAAAAGGAATAAATAAAGGCAAGAAATGATGGATATGCAGGAACTGGCAGGGAGATTATTTTCCCGGCGCGTATGAGATAACTGGGATACGTATGCATATAATCTTCTTTAGCTTCGAAGAGTCCAGTCCTTGCTATGTTTATTGCAGAAGATATGTATGCCCCCGGGTCCCTCCCATGATCTATGGTCTCATGGTAGAAGTATCCATTTGCAACAGCAAGCAAAACAACAGAAAATACCAAGATTATTTCGTTTCTGGAAATTGAAAAGACCAGCTTTGTTTTCAAAACAAAAGCGCAAAGAAAAAATGCTATAATGATTAGAATTGGAATTAATAGTTTGAAAGCTCCCAATACTGCAAGCAAGCTTCCGAGCCATGCGATAAGTACTATATATAGTGAAGGAAAAACAATTAAGTTTTGAAGGTTAATATTTATTTTTTTAATCTTAAACATCGAACTCCAATTTAAATTTGATAAATCTCATTTTTGCTCGCCAACAATTATGAGTAATATTTAAAACTCTACTGTAAATGCAACAATGGTCGTCTCCTCATCCATTATATAGTACCTCAATACCCAATAACAAATATTCCTAAATATTTGCGTCTTAAATGCAATCTAATGCAACTTAAATGCAATCTAATGCAACTAAGTCCTTTCACTAAGTATCGTATAAGCTTATATATCTTACTTAAATATCATTATTATACTCTGCGTGATGAAAGGACCAGGAAAATAGCAAATCAATGCACTTTTATGAAGGATAAGGTCTATATAATAAATATTGTTAAGTTGCATTAACATTTTCAGTCTTACTTCGGATGGTTCCTTACTTTTTAAAAAAGATTTTTACTATATGTACGCCTTTACTCAGTTCAGGGAAAACTAATTTTTTATCGGTAAAATAATTATAACTAGTATTGTCTATATAAGCTTCATTAATACTCTTGTTATCCATTAGTTTTAGCGTAAAGCCTGCAGGCACTACATAATTTGATTTTAATTCTATTGTTGCGCCTTTCCCATCTATTTTCCAATCAATTCCCAATCCGGAAATTGAATGCAAAAACTCCGCTAATTCGGTTGGATCAGGATTCCAGACTTTGTATCTGGATACAATATCGTATTTATTCTTAGAATTCAATGATACATTTTTATCAAAGTAATGACCCCAGTTTTCAATTATCCATCCGCTACTACTTGCTCCACTTATCAACCTGTTAAATTCTCCTAAGTTATTTAAATTATCAAATTGTATCCCTTGAATAATAATTACATTATCTAACATGAAAGGTGTATAAGTGTTCCCTTGCTCTGGATACAAGCTGTATACAAAGAGACCCTGTTTTTTAAATAAAGTCAATGAACCATATTCATCATCTGAAATATTTTTGCTAAAGTTATATCGATATTCATTCCAAGGGGTCGCAATATATCCAGGATAGTATCCAAATAACCCGTAGAATCTTTCTTTTGATTTTCTGAGTATATCCTCCTGAAATGCTTTATCATCTATTTCAAATTCTGGGTGTATTCCATCTGGTTTATCGTGTTTCCACCCATGTAAAGCAATCCATCTTCCATTTTTGTATCCTCTAAGATACGCCAAAACGTCATCCGCCCCTTGAGTACGATTTAATATGACCAAATGATTAACACCAAAACCGTAATTATCTGCGAGTTTATCGAACTCCAACATACTATTCCAGTCTTTTTCCTGCTTAAGCTTTTTACTTTGATCGCCTACATCATCGATTCGTATTATGTATGTAAAATTATTTTTAATGTTATCTTTTGTATAAACTGTCTCAAAATGCGGTTCATCAAGATATATAAGGGATTGTATTAATTCTGGCGGTAAAAGAGTAAGATACGAACCGCTGTAAATAATATAATGACCACCTGATGGGAAATCCAAAATATATGCCACAGGGACCTGGGTTCTATTAGACAAAATAAAATAATATTTATTCCAAGCCTTTATGTTCCGTGAGCCAAATTCATTTAGCTGGTATATCCATTCTTGATTGTATTGGGTTGTAGGAATAGTTAATTCGCTTGTGTTTAAACCCACTCTTGCTTTTACAGCTTTAGTATCCAAATTAATAAAAGGTGTATTCGAATACCTATCCTTTTTCCACCCAGCACTCAATCCAACAGGTGATATAAAAATCACATTATTCCCTTTTTTCTCAACAAAATTACGTATACTATCTTTGTCTTTAATATCTACACTATCTGAGGCATAGTCAAACATTACCACATCTGCATTATTCAGCATATCAGATTTATACTGGCTTGCTTTGACGATCGTTAGATTAAAACCCATGAGTTTGAGATGATCAAATTGAATATGCCCTTCTCGCCATTTAATATCACTAATTATCGCAAGGATTCTTTTGGAAGTATACTCCACAGGCTCTTTTTTACTGGTTAATAAAGAATTATTTTTATCATCACCAGGTGCCACGTTTTTTAAAAACAAAACAATTGCACTAATTACAATTAAAATAATAATCAATAGTATTATCTTGTTTGGTATTGTCTTTTTTGACATGTTAACTCACGTGGTACACCAGATATAAATTCAATAGTTCTTTATGCTTATGGTCATTATTAATACCGGGCTTTTATCCCCAAACATTAATAAATCTTGAAACCATTTCAACTGAAATCATGAATAACTTTAAGATCATTCAATGTACTACTTTCCAAAGCGCTTCGCAAATCGTTTTCGTCAATTTAGGATATGCTCTGAATAATTCTTTGAATGATTGTGGACCCTGCAAACAACAGTATTTTTGTAATAATCTTATCAATTAATTTAATATTGCTATTTACTTTAAAAGAAATAAATAAGAAGATATTATAAAGTATTTGGCTTGACTGGCTATGTTATGGAAGAAAAATATAAAAAAATAATAGAAACAAGCTATATCCAGCTTGCGATAATATTCACTATAACAGTATTTTTAAAAGAAATCGGTATTTTGTCCGTATCTTCCATTGATTTCATTCTTTTTGCGTTTATCCTGCCGATTTTCGCTATCGCTGCTTTACTTCGCAACAAAGAAAATGAGATGCATAGAGTACGCTATGCTACTATTATTGTCCTGATAATAGTATTATTTGTATTCGCAGTACGGCTAATCCCATATTCTGACAACAGCGTGCCCCTCGGATATGACCCTGGAATATACAAATATGCTATGGACACTTATATTGGGTCTCTTCCCCAGATACCTGAAGGGAATTTGCCTCTATGGATCAAAACCACGTTTGAGCAGGGTCTTCTTGTTTTGATGGATGTGATGCATATTTTTACCTCCATAACGCCGCAGGATTCTTTTCTATCTCGTATGCCGTCTTCTGCTTGAAAAAAAAAACTTCCCCTGTTCATACTTACAAGAACTATCTTTAACGAATCTGCCGCCCTGATAGCATCTATCCTGTATGCGGTTTCATACACACAATACACAGCATACACCTATCTATATTTTAAAAATATCATCGGTCTCTTCTTTCTTTTATTAGCGATCTATGTACTGGAGAAGCGAAAATATATCCTATTGGGCATTATGTATGCTGCCCTCGGAATATATCATAGACCCGAATTTCTGTTATTTTCCCTTATCCTGATACCCTACTTCATCAAAGACAGAAGCAAAGGAATTATTTATGCTACACTTGGTGCTGCAATATTGATTCTGCCTTTCTGGTTAGAAAGGTTCATGATAAATCTTGAGATGATATCAGGTGTAGGGCAGACGTTGATTTCCAGCCTCCAGGGAGAATCTATAGGAGGAGGGACTTTTTTTGGGCCTGAAGAATATAAATGGTTTTCCCTTGCCTATCTGCCCTTTGGTCTAATAGGTACGTTATATCTTTTAGTCCAGAAAAAATGGAACGCTGTATTATTTTATCTTCTGATAAACGGGGTAATAGTTGTATTCAAACTATTTTTCTATAACCGCCTCATAATCTCGCTTGACATAGTGCTTATTATCCTGGCATCTGCGGGCATATACTATGCCTTTTTACAATCAAAGGACATGCCGCGATACGTCACAGTAGCGGCAGTATGTTTACTGGTTTTCGCAAGCGGCATCATCACATTGGAAAGTGCCTATACTTCGAAGCCTTTGATCAACGAAAGGCAACTGGACGCAATAGGGTGGATCAGTTCCAATACCCCCCCGGATTCTTATGTTCTCGCAACCAGCTATGACGCGCCGTGGGTACTGGGATGGAGCAACCGGAAAGTCCTTGCCCCGGGCATGTTCGAATGGGATAATAGCGGCAAAGAAAAGTGGCTGAAGTTCTTAGCTACAAACGATTCTTCCGAAGCAGGGGACTTCTTAAAAAAACATGATGCAAAGGTTTATATATTTTACTCATTTAACAAGTTCAACTGGATGAATCTTGAAAAATTTAATAACGCATCTTTCACCAAAACCATGATGAAGGGCGCTGTAGTTTATCGCTACGATGGAAATGAGTAAATTAATTCCGGTATGATTCTATTATTAAAACACATCTTAAGATCCCCAAAAACCAAAACAAACAATACTAAACCATAAAAATTGATAGAAACTATAGATAGATTATTGTTTAGTCACGATGCTAATGATAATCAATATAATAAGAACTGGTGGATATGCGAATTATATATACGATTCCATTTATAGCAGTAATCTATATTTTATATTTTAATATATATATTCCAATGTTGCCTAATAACCCCTCTATTCCAACAGAATCAAATTCAACTGCCTATACGATAGATATGGGAGCATTGAATAATACAGGAAATGCTGCGCTTCGGGGACCTTTTGACAGGATATCAGAGCCGCTAAGCAAGGATAATATCACCTACAGGCTCATTGAAAAAGATCTTGTTTACTTTAATAGTCCAGTTAAACAAAATTTCAGCAAGGTAAAAGTTGAAATGAAATTTATAGACACAATACCGCAGGGCTATGATTTGAAAGTTGGAATGAAAAATAAAAATGAGTGGAGCTATATATGGAATACCCTTTATAACCCCTTTTATGCATCTCTTGGAGCGTTTAATCTAACAGGGGAAGATAGCCAAATCCGAATTTATTCGCTGAATGGTAATGTCACAACCCCATTCTCGTCTTTTCTTAGCTCCCTTCCTGAAGGTTCTACAATAGCTACGGATACCCCTATCGAAATAAACAATAACCCCGGTGCCATGTATAATGAATCTAATTCAAGTATCGGTGAACTCAGGGGGGATCATACATTCTATATTTTCACTAAAGGGGACCTGAACTTATCAGTGATAAAACAGGACCTTAACTGGTACAACGGCTCGGATGCCCTTGATATAAAGCTTTACTCTTCTTCAAACAAACTGATAAAAAATATAACCATTCCGGATGACGGGAATACAGGAAACAATCGCAGTACAGGGTATTTGCAAAAGGGGACGCTAGTGGCTAATGTTGAAGAGGGCGTTTATAAAATAACTATGACCGGCGGGAGCGGCGATCTTCTTATT
>OBLY010000074.1_pt1 | contig 14101 bp, 11 predicted proteins | sample 1539041 | NCBI WGS metagenome assembly OBLY01 (sample SAMEA2690973, study PRJEB22502) | sediment metagenome | biome: Billabong; feature: Tropical; material: Sediment | place: Australia | collected 2013-05-14 | depth 1 m
CGAAACTGTGGGATGCTTCCAATGATATTATGCGCTTAAGTTTTGAGCTTGCTAAGGATGCGGGCTGCGCTGTGCAATTGCATACCGAAAGTGCCACTGAGGAGGGGCTGGCGGAGATAGCCGGATTTTCCAGAGATGCGGGACTGGCACCCGAAAAGGTCGTCAAGCATTTTTCGCCGCCGATGATTAAAGTATGTGAGAGAACCGGTATTTTCCCGAGCGTGCTGGCAGGGGAAGACGCGATACAAAAAGCCCTCGGCGAGGGCGCGCGCTTTATGATGGAAACGGATTACATCGATGATCTGAAAAGACCTGGCTCAGTCCTCGGACCAAAGACAGTCCCGAAAAGGACAAAGCAACTGATACCGGAGTGGGGCGAAGATGTTTTCTGGAAGCTACACAAAGAGAACCCTGAAAAGGTTTATGGCATAGAAATTGATATTTAAACTTATAACGCTTATTCCAGCAGGCACCACGCGGACAGCCATTTCCGAGAACTATATCGTAATATTTATTAACCAGCTTGTGTATTTATAACCATTGGGAAAAACGGGTGGAATAAAAGTCTGCGTATAGGAGATGAATCTATGTTAGAAACATCGCGGGAGCGAGTGGAATTACTAAAAGCAGGTTTCAAGGGAAAAGAAATAGAAACGCTTTATCTGTTATATAATGGTTTTACAATAATCAATAGTCCGCCGTTTTTTAAACCTGCTGATATTAATAATGAAAATAAAAACAATACTCCCATACATCAGGAAGCTGCGTCTGAATTGAGCTTATAGGATATGATAAATGGATTGGATAGGAGTGGGTTTATCGTGCCCGATTCTTGCACCAGTAAAGTTTTAAGAAAAGTGCGGGAAACAGGTACAATTCCCATTAATTAATCGCTATGTTTATAGCTATCTTCTTAGAATTAAGCCAACACCATATGAAGCGGGATTACTTAACGGTTGATGATATAAATCTTCAAGGCAAGACAGTTTTATGCAGGCTTGACCTGAATTCGCCAATGGACCCTAACGGGACAATCCTTGATGATTCACGTTTCAGGAGCCATCTCGCGACCCTGAAAGAACTTGATGAGGCAAAGGTAGTTATTTTATCCCACCAGAGCCGCCCTGGAAAAAGTGACTTTACCACGATGGAGCCGCACTCAAGACTATTATCAAAATTAGTGCGCAAGAACATAGATTATATCGATGATATATTCGGCACATATGCCATTGAGTCCATCAAGAAAATGCAGCAGGGCGATATTATACTACTTGAGAACTCCCGCTTTTATTCGGAAGAATCGCTTGAGCGCACACCAAAAGAACATTCCAGAACCCATATGGTAAAGCGCCTTGCGCCTCTTTGCGATGTTTTTATGAACGATGCCTTCTCCGTTTCCCACAGGTCACATCTCTCAGTGACAGGCTTCACAGAAGTATTGCCAAGCATTGCGGGAAGGGTAATGGAAAAAGAAATAGACTTACTCTCAAGAGGATTATCCTGCAGTGAGCGCCCGTGCGTATACGTGCTCGGAGGCACAAAAGTCGATGATTCAATCAAAGTCACGAAGAACGTGCTCGAACGGGGGTGCGCTGACAGAGTGCTGGTCACAGGCGTTGTCGCCAATGTATTTCTTGCAGCAGCAGGCATGAATATAGGGAAAGTAAATATGGGCTTTATTGAAAAACAGGGTTATCTTGACCAGATAGATATCGCCCGTGAGCTGCTTGCGCGCTTTAAGAAAAATATAGGGCTGCCTGTGGATGTGGCATTGAATAAGAATGATGAGCGCATGGAAGAAAAAGTACCCAAGCTGAATACGGAGTTGCCTATCCATGATATCGGGATAGAGACAATGGTCAAATTCTCCCAGGAGATAAGCAGTGCAAAGACGGTCGTAATGAACGGTCCTGCCGGTGTATTTGAAAAGGATGCTTTTGCGCTTGGAACATATGAGCTCATTAAAGCAGGAACCAAATCAGGATTCTCGGTCGTCGGGGGAGGGCATATTGCTGCTGCGGCTGAGCAGCTCGGAGTTTCGGGTGACTTTTCTCATGTAAGTACAGGGGGCGGTGCATGTATTGATTTCCTGGCAGGGGAAAAATTGCCGGGAATCGAGGCTTTAAAGGATGCTGCCAGGAGATTCAGACAAAAATAAGACTGCCGGTTTTGATTTTACCGGCAATATGACACTGCTTGTGGAAGATATTGTTAAGACCCATCCCTATTTCAGCCATATAAAGCCTGAGAACATACTGGTTGTGATGTCGCCTTCCAACGGCAGCAGTCATGGTGTAGTCGCAAAGCTGCGCCCCCTCAGATTTGGTGAAGGCTCAAAAACCAGGACAATCCGGGGGAGCGAGTACATTGCCCCCGAAATAAATATTAACGGAAATAACATTTTATATGTGCTGTATTTTGTTTTACCGCGGTACCTTAACTACGGGAAGCTTGAGAACAAAGTTGCCACCGTACTTCATGAGCTGCATCACATATCCCCTTTGTTTAACGGGGATATAAGGCGCTTTGATGGCAAAAACTACGCCCATGGGAATTCCAGGAAAAAATATGATGAACTGATTAATATCTATACCAGAGAATACCTTGGCTCAACCGCCAATCCAGAATTAAATATATTTTTAAACTACAAATACTCCGAACTTCGGCGCAGGTACGGTGCCATTTACGGCAATATGATACGCATCCCCCGCTCACGACCCGTAAATAGTATTAAGCGATATCTTTTGTAGTATCTATCTGGATTCCGTCTCCAACCTTGAACTTTAACATCTCTGTTGACGGCACCCTGCCTCTCAACTTGGGTATTGATAGCAGGCTGGAGATTTTTTCTGAGCTCCTTTCGATATCGACCTCAAATATGACATCGCAGGATTTTAAGAGCTCGTTCTCAAGGTTTCTCTCGTGTGTGTCTTTCAGACCGTATAAGAATGACATGCAGTTCAGGTTTTTTGTAGCTTCATAGATAACGTTCATAAGCCGTTTGATCACGCCCGGGTTCACGTTCAGGTTAAGGTAAAAAGAGAACGAATCAAAAATGAGGTTTATATCTGCGCTGCCATCTGCGGTTATTTTTTTCAGGTTGGACTCTGTGAATTCAACGACCTTGGCATCCACGAACTCATTTCCTACGTTATCGACCATTTCTCCATGTGCTGTCAGATAATATGCGCTATAAATATCCACGAAAATTACATTGTCTGTCTTAAACCCGTAGTTCTTGATGTCACGCATTACGTATTTAGGATGCCTCTCATTTGAGAAATAATAGGTTTTGCGGGCCTGTGTGAACTGGTATAAGAACACCTCTGCCATGGATTTGGCATCGGCGAAAATATAAACAACCGAGCCTGACGGCAATCCCCCACCCAGGGTACGGTCAAGTATAGGTATTGCAGTAGTCCTGTTCACCTGTTCAACTGTAGCTGCCACTTCCGGGGCGGCGGCTGCTTTAGTTTGCTGCGGTGCGGGAGCCTGTACTAAAGTGGCTTTTGTCTCATCTGCCATTATATACCCTTAAAATAGTATTATATTTTATTATTAATAAAGTTATTCATCATCATTATGAGCTTTATTAATGGTTCCCGTACAGATTTTCACGCCACGCTTTGCGGTCTTGTTTCCAGGGTTTAACTCAAGCGCATCCCTGTAACACTGCAATGCTTTCCCGATATCCCCTTTTTTATAAAGAGCACTGCCTTTGTTGTTCAGTACCACATAATCCTTTGGATTGATAACAAGTGCCCTATCATAGCATATGATGGCTTCATCGAACTTTCCTGTTTTGCTGAGTGCCAGCCCCTTATTATTCCATGCGGTATTATTTCCAAGATGCATTTGCAGCGATTTATTAAAGCATTCTATTGCATCCTCATATTTTCCCTGCGAATAAAAAGTATTCCCCATAACCAGTTGTTCTTGTGATTTTTTTACCTTTTCAGGCTGAAGTGCTTTATCAGGCACCGGATTTGACCTGTATTTATCTTCTATCTCCACCAGTCTTAAAATATCGCTATCAATAGCTGGAGAGGTTTTATTTTCTTGCTGTGAATTGGCACCTTCTTCATCTGTTTTAGTAATAGTCTGGTCCGAAGGAGGCTTGCTGATAAAAGGATTTACTATATATGTATCAACCGGTACTGAAACCAGGTATTTTTCGTTTATATCCGCAATTTCCGGCGATTTTTGTTCAAGTTCCCCCTTAGGCGGGGTGATTTCCATCTGCCCGGGGACAGTATTTTCGGCAATCGGAGCTGTTTTAACCTCATCTTTGATTGCTTCTGTCTGGATGACAGGAGATTCAGTCTCCTGGTTTACAGGCTGTATTTGATCCTTTGGGAGTGTTACGGCTGCTGAGGCTGCTTTATCAACCGGGAGTGACAGGAGGTATTTCTCTATGTCTGCTATCTTTTCATTAGCTATCGATTCTGCCTTTTCGATGGATAGCTCAGGTATAGATCTTTGTTCATCAGGTTTAATTCCCGCCTGCCCTGAAGGAGAGGCTACGGTTGCTGAAGCCGATGCATCAACCGGCTGCATGGAGGTATCTGCCTGGACATCGGCTGCCTTATAAATAGCATCATTGTCCTGCATATCGGGTATAATATCTACTTGTCCCGAAAGAGGCGCTTCGATAACAGGAGCCGTATTAACCTTCTCTGATATCACCTGATTGTTCAAAGGGGTATTTTCCTGTTTAGCAGGCTGCATATCCGGCTGTCCTGTGGTTTGTATATTAACTGCGGGTATTTTATCTTCCCGGGGCAGGGTAGCTGCAATTTTCTGCAGATCGACCTTATCCTTGCTCTCCTCCATTTTTGCGATAGCCAGCCCTTTATTGCTCCAGATTTTCTCAACTTTTGGGTTTATTTCAAGCGCCTTGTCATAAGATTCTATCGCCTCGGCAAAACGGTTGAGCTTTACGAGGGTCATTCCTCTGTTATTCCATGTTACTTCATCCTTTGGATCTATCTCTATTGATTTATTGTAAGATGCGAGAGCTTCTTCATATCTGCCGCTCTCAAAGAGCACATCGCCTTTGCTGCACGAGGCATCAGCATCCTGGGGATTTACGGCCAGCAGCTTGTCATAACACTCAATGGCATCTTTTGACTTTCCGAGCAGAGCCATTGAAATGCCTTTGTTATATATGACCTCGCTATCGCCGGGGTCGATCTCAAGCGCTTTGTCGTAGCACTTTATAGCCTCTGCCATCCTTCCCGTCCTTGCCAATGCAAGACCCTTATTGTTCCAGGCTTCTATTAATCCCGGATTTATCTCGATGGCCTTATCATAGCATTTGATGGCATCATCATACATACTGCTCTGGACCAGGGAATTGCCTTTATTACCCCACATTGTGGCATCTTCCGGTTTAATATCGGGAACGGTTTTCTTTTTACCGAGTATCATATGATAAGGTACCTTATTTCAGTCTCTTATGATAATAATGATGTCCTGGTATTTAATACTTATTTTTAGGCATGAACTATGCAAGTTTACCTTATGTCTGCATTGATATTACATTCTGAGATCTGAAGGAATCTGAGGGTGCCTGTGGCATTATAGCCAAGAATTATAGTGGATTTGGGTTCCTCCGGCCCGTTTTCGCCATTCTGACATTTATTAAAGAAAAAATCCCCGGATTGCGCCATTAGCCATAAGTAGTGCTGGGTCACATTGTAAAGCGACTGCGTCTTATTTGCATTAGAGTCGGTTATATAAGGGCTGCTCCATGAGAAAGTAGTATCGTTAAACTCCTGCGACCCGCTGATTTTATCGACATATTGGCAGCCTGCTCCATTATTATTGCCTCCAACATTATTACCCACTTGGGATACAGAGGTATATGTTAAGTTAATACTTTTGTTCAGCAAATCTATATCAACATATTGATTCGGCGCCGTTCCTTGAATAGGAAATGAGGCGCCAGATAACCATGTCTCAGCGCTATCATCATATCCCTGACCATCATCCTCATAACCGACTTTAACCGTTGCATATGTATTAGTTGCTGTTATCTGGTATATTAATCGCTTATTTCCGAGAGAACTTGCACGGATATCCCAGTTAAGACTATTAAAATGATTGCTATATATTCTGAAGCTCCACTTATCCAATGGCGTATTATCATCTGGAAGTCCCCACATATTAATAGGATAGGATATGGGATTACTTCCTCCTAAGGTAGAGGGGACAACCTTGAGTTCCACATTTGTCTTATGGTTTACCGGGTCTGTGCTTACGCCTGTGTATAACAGGTCTCTTGCATAATCAGCCCATGCATCATAGAAGTCGCTTGTTATATTCACATAAACCTTTCCACTGAGGTTATAGCTCAGCGGATTTGTCCTATTTATGTCAATCGTAGTATTCGGGTATAATACAATAGCCGAGTTTTTCTCAAAGATGATTACTGCAGTTCCTTTTCCTGCAATGCCGGCATTTCCGTTTATGGTTGATACCGGCAGCGTCAGCGTCTTACCATCATAATGGAATTCCGGTGGAGAGATCATGACAGAACCTGTAGGATATTTTGACCAGACACCTCCCCCTTCATAAGCCACGATCCTGTCCCCGAGGCTGTATTTTACCCTTCCCATGGGGACTGTGATGTTAAAGGTGTTATTTACACTCTTTATTACCATATAACTCTCCCTGCCCGTACCATTGGGCTCAACAACAAGACTCCCTCCTCCCAGATTCACATTAATTGTCTTCATCGGGGAATCACCGATTATCGTACTACTTACGCGGGAATCTAATGTCGCAAAGGTCTGCTCCGTGTTTCTAACATCCGCCATATCTTCAAGTCTTTGAATCGATGGTAAGCCGAGCAGTGTTATTGAGGCGACTCCAATAATGGTCAAGGCTAATATGAAAATATTGCCTACAACCTCAGAGACCGCCTCGTCGGAGTTAAAGAACTCCATATAATCACCAGGTATATCGGAATGTTAAAACGGCATAGTATTTAAATTCTGTCATGCGTGTTATTATACGAATAATGGTGTTATCAAACGGCTTCCTATTATAACGGGAAGCTCATGTTATTACAGTATATATATTTGACTTCAATATATAAACATTTAGATTTCTAGTGTTCAATCCGGCAGTATAACCTCCATCTGTACTCTTGCTCCACTTCAGAGTGTTATTGAAATAATCCTGCCATCCGGAGGTGTAATCCCCCGTGATTAGTACAGTAACATTACTCACATTGCTCCAGTGAATAATCCTCGGTGTCCCGCAACCCCCCTCTTCCGAAGTGATTTCCTGCTGGCAAAATGCTATTTTGCTCATACCTGTGCCGGCTGTAGACGAATTGCCATTGAGGGTTATAAAAGGTATGATGAGTATATCACTATGGTTAGTAATAAGCGGCCTGTAAACATTTAATACGTAACCTGTCGGGTTTTTTACCCATACCCCGGTTCCTTCATAAGCAACCACCGTGTCACCAATGGAACTTTCAATCCTCCCCATATCTGTTTCCATTGATACTTCCTCTGAGCTATGAGTGGTCGAATTGTAGCCGGTTGCATTGATCCGAAGGGTGCTGCCTCCGGTAACACTCAGACTCCCGCCGTACATTTTGAGGACTCCCTCATGAGAAGGCGACTGCCCAACCGCTACTTTATTAATATTATCTGCCAGAACAACAAAGCTCTGTTGGGTATTTTCTATATATCTTGCCTGTTGGGCATTCCTTAATGCCGGGTAGCCGACAAGCCCTATAAGGCTGAAGGAAATCATAAGAATCCCAAGTATCGTGACAAAGTCCAGAACTTCAGACACTGCATCCTGAGATTCCAGGAAATACTTTATTGGAGCCATCTTTCTAAAAATACACTGTGTTACATAGTATTTAAATTCTGTCATAATAATACTGAGGTTATTCTTCCACTATATTGAGACTATTGCTTGGTTTGTCGTATGTGATTTTGTAGTTTTCTGCTCCGCTGTATATATGTACCGCATTAAAATTAGTAGAAATATTTAACGTAGTAAAAGTTATTGCGCCGTTACCCGACTGTATGATTATTTGATATGTGGAATTGGTTAAATTTACCGAGTAGCTTTTATCCGCTACAGATGCAGGCATTGAGAACTCATATTCAAGAGAATTCACTGTTCCTCCATACGAGTTGATTATATTGGTCAGGGTATCAACAGTCGTTATCGTGGTGGCAAGTCCTGCCCCGATGATTTTAAAGGTTGCACCCATAACTATTTTTTCGTTGGAGTGGGAGAGATTATAAAACGATATGATAGTTGCTAAAAATATTATTACCGTGATGGAAAACATAAGTATGAATCCGATTGAAATGGAAACCGCGTCTTCGTTTTTTAACATGCCTCGAAAATCCATAGCATCACCACGGTACAGAGATGGGTATCGTAATATCGGCTTTTACTCTGCCTGTTGAAAATGTCATATTGGCGTACAGGATATAATCACGGACGCGGATGAATGCTTTACCGGAAGCGGTGCCATTAATACTGTAGTTGCCGGTTGCACTGGCGGTATCTAGAAATGTAATGGAATAGGGAGGAGGTACATTAGATGAAATATTTGTGCTATTAAAAGATTTATATCCGCCTGATAGGGTAATTGTCCAATATTTACTGGTATTTGTTGTATTTGTTATATTCATAATGAACGAACCTGTCGAGACGTTCATCGTAATATTGCTGCTGCTTACATTCTGGATTACAATCCATTTTGCTGCGCCGTTTACCATCCCGTTATCTGTAAAATAAACATAATTGCTATTGTTCCAGTTGCTGATATTCCAGCTCAGGTTCACACCATCTCCGTTCAGTGCATAAATCGTTGACAGGTTGTCTCTGAAATTTTGTGTCTGGTAGATGAAATTGGCAATTGTTTTATTCCTGGGCATGCTGGTATTGGATGTATTTCTATATACTGCTGCAGTCTCATCCTTCGTAATCTGTATCAGGTTTACCATCTCGTTTTTTGATGGATCATTCTCTGCTCCGATTGCCATATTGCCCTCCAATATGACGCTGTTAAGCATGACGGTGGTTATTACAAGCCCGATAGCAATGATAAAGCCTGCAAGAAGCATAAACTGAGCATCATGGTTTTCAATTAGTTCCATCATGTCCTCCATAAAATAAGTTTAATATCGATAATGTTGTAAAGGTTGGTTGAGGGATCAATATCCTTTACAGGATTGCCGGGATTATTTGAGTCTGTGTTTTGTAATACAATTTTCCTTGAGACCACTACTGCGCTGAATGAAGGATCACCATTGTATATCATATTCCTGCTAACCGGCGTGCCATTATCAAGAAAAGTAATCGCTACATTATGGGCAATACCTTGTCGTGCCAAGGTTGTAGTCAGGATCGCAGCCAGACTGCTGTTGGTAAGAGGACTTGTACCGCCTTTTATTATGTAAGCAGAACCGTTCCAGATATATTCACTACCATCCCACTGCAATATGCTATTTTTAAGCACGGAGTTATATCCGGGTTCTGCATAATCCATCATATTCAGGACATCCTGTCCCAATGTACGAAGTTCGGTTTCCACATGCAAACTTGATGTTGATGAGGTCAGGGGCGTCATGGATGTTGCGTCTATAGCATAAACTATAACCAGAAGCAGGATAGTTGCTGCAGCCACGCCCTCAAGAGTATGCAGTTGTCCTTTTTCGTCGAACATTACCACACCCTCACCGACAGGATAGCATAGCTCTGGTTGCCGTTCGTAGAATTTACAATCAGTACAGCCCTTCTTGTCTGGCCTATATCAGTATTTTCCGGAAGCGGACGCCCCCCCTGGATTATGAGCCTGTTGGACGTGAGATTTACAACAGATACGTTTAAGTCAAATGCTACTGTTTTTGTGGCAAAAAGACCGATATCGTTAAGTGCATCAGTCTCATTATTTGTTAGTTTACTGAAAAAATTAAATAATTTTTTTTCATCAATAACATTCGCCGCTCTTATATTATCGGCAACAAGCAGGCGATCTACAAGTATTATGCTTGTCCTGTCGGCAGCCAGTGTAACATCATCCGAGCCTGACTGGAATGGTGCAAATAGCCCGTACATGAACTGGAATACAAAAGCAACCGCCAGTAGAAAGATGCTCATACCGGCAATATAATCTATGGTTAGCTGTGCTCTTTCGCCTTTGACATTATTAATTTTGTTGCCTAACATGTTAAGACTTAATAACAGATTCTTTTAAATAAATTTCTATAATTGCCATGTTGCACTTTGCATGCGGGATTATTACATGGCGGGCAACAGGTCTACAGAGACAGGCTCTTAGAATTCTGAACTTAGCTTACAATTATCTTGCCTTTGGGTTTTACTACAATCACCACATTGCCCCAAACACTATTATTTCCATTGCTGCCAATAGCATTTATGCTTGCCATGCCGGCAGTGGTACTTGTGAAATTAACAAAACCTGAGCCGCTCACTGTCATGTTATTTAATGGATTCTGTAAGTTGTTGAAATATCCAAGATTGGCATTTAATGTAACATTGGCAATTGCTGGATTATCATCTGCATATGTTGCTATCACCATTATATTGGATGGCTCACCGGTAAACACCACATGAGGATTTGGACTTAACTGTATATTACCAAGCGATATGTAATCTACCCCTGCAGCAGACCCGCCAACATCTGAACCAGCATAATTGGTGATGGTAATTATGACTGTCTGATTTGCTTCCATATCGAAAAATGTTATATTCGAGCCAGGGAGAATAAGAGGTACATATCCAGCGCCCTCGACTTTTAACTGATACCATAAGCCCCATTTATCACCTACGGTGAGATTAGGTAGATTCCATGAGAGCTGAGTTATGTTTCCTATTGGAAAACTAATGGGTTCAGCATTTCCTTTTCCCGGATAGGTAGGGACATTGAAGTTTTCACTCTTATTTTGCGTAGAATTACTGCTGTTCGTTATATATGTTGAAGTTGCCAGCGAAAGACCGGAAATATAGTTTTTGGGTAATAGAAGGTTCAGTGTCATGTTACTGGTCGTAAGGTTTGTTAGATTTGAGGCTATACCGCGGAATATGCTCTTTAGAATGGTTGTATTCGGTGCAAAATAATATTGTCCTCCTGTAGTATTTGCTATCTGAGAGAGTACGGGATCAATCTCTGATTGATTATTGCCAAGACCAATGGTGTATATCACTGTATTGTTATTCACGGCACGGTTCACTTCACTGAGTAATGACCTGTAACCCGCATTATCAAGACCGTCAGTCATCAGAACCATGGTCGGGCGTATGGAGTTATTGGGAAATTCGTTATTTGCCGCATATATACCTTCATCTATGGCAGTGAGCCCTACCGCCGTCATTGTGTCTATTGAAGTGTTGAGCGTATCGAAAGATTGGGTTAGATTAGAGGTTTCAATAGGAGCGGTAACGTTTGCAGTATAACTGTTCCAGGTCAGCATCTGGTTTGCGGTTACCGTAAAATTTGTTTCATTGTATATTTTTGTTCCGTTTACCTCCACGTAATAAACTCTATCAGAGTAAATAGTCGCTTTCAATGTCTCATTATTTCCTGACGTTTTTATAGATTTGTTAAGAAGAGTTGCTCCCTGGTATATGTATAAGTCAAGGTTATCACTTGCGTTTGGCCAGGTGAGCATGAAAGTAGTATTATATGATGCATTGAAGTAATAATTAACAGAAATATTTGTTAGATTTGCTTTAGTATTATTCAATAATATTGAGCTTCCATTTCCGGTTATAGTTATATTTTTTATGTAAGATTTTATCTTTGGATTGTTGGCATAAACAGATGAGTAATTATAGAAAGATACGGTATTGGAACCGTTCAGCACATAGGAGGTAATATCTACGGAATAGTTCTTTAGACTACTATTTCCTGAAAATGACGCTGCATATAATCCGTTCACCATTATATAACATTCCCCAAACCCGTTAAGGGATTGATAGCAGCTATAGCCTGTGAAATTCAACATATAGGTCTTTTTAGGTGTATTTCCTACAAAGTACCCATCCCAGGTGCTTCCATTCAGCAGATAGCTGCTCTGGTTGGAGCTATTGATAGTAGTGGGCGGGTTCGGGATATTGCTGTATGTTACAAGTCCTGCCCGGTCACCCCTTGTAGCATCAAAACTGGATATAAACGAATGTGAAGCAATCTTTACCGCACTTATCTTGTCAATATAGGTAGTTATATTGAATGTCACATTACCTGTCTTGGTTGTCACATTTATCGTCCAGTTTCCCTTGGGAATCACGATGGTCTTATCCTGATCCGGGTTATAGGTACCATTTACAGGTTCAATCCATATATACCGGCCTTTACTCGAATCAATGGACACGTTATAATAACCTGTGCGATTGAGCAAACCTGATTCATTCGCTCTTGGATAGGTTGTACCATTGTGAGTCAGAGTAAAATTCACGTTGGGATTATCTATCTGAACTTTAAAATCAGTCACATTGTCATCGAGAGAAATATTATCCAGCCATGGTTTCGAACTATTCACCACACCTTCTGCCATGTAATTGTATGGTGTAAATCCATCTGTTCCGTATTGTCGTGTGGAAATATCAAAATCGCTTATCTGCTGGGCAATACTTCTGTAAACATCATCTATATTGGATGATGTGGCATAATAAGAGCTGTCTGGACTGGCGATGGCTTTCAGGGTGTCTATTCCGCTGGGATCACCTGTGTCAAAGTATATTGTGAATATTTTAATACTTGTATTTGTATTAATAATAATTTTCTTGGCGCTATCGGATTCATTTATTGCTTCAAAAATGGCTTTTGGGCTGTTGGTATGACTACCATCGAGTGACTGTGTTGGTAGTCCGTCTGATAGCAAGATAATTATCGGACGAGCACCAATACGAGTATTATTATTATTGACAAAATAATTCTTTGCTTTCTGTATTGCTGATGCTGTTGCTGTATAGCCACCTGCTTGTTGAGAATTTATCAGTTTCTGGACATCTGTTATGTTTCGTGTTAAAGTCGGAGACCCGACGCTGGAGTTAAAATATTCAAGCCCAACTCTGTCGTTACTTACAAGATTCTTGGTGAAATTGACTTCTGCGTTTATTACATTGTTAATTTGACCGCTCATACTTCCCGAGTCATCACTCACCAGCAAAATATCCGCAGGAGTCCCCGCATAGTAATCCGGGTCCATGCTGCCTGTATTGTCAAGTACGAGCATGGCATTCGCAGCAAGCCGTGTCACAGGAGCATCGCCTTCAACAGAGATGATGGTTGTGACATTGACTATCTGACCGGAGATTATACTCTTGGGCTCAAAATCGACACTTACGCTGATGAATGTCCTGTCTTTTATGCTTACATTCAATGAGGAGTTTATCGAACCGTTCTCTGCCATGATTGTATCATTTCCAACAGAAATATTGCTTATAAAAAGAGCCTGGATTCCACCGTATGAATCTGTAGTCGCATTGATAATGTTGGTGCCGTTTACTCCGGGGATTGTGAGATTCCCAAGAGTGGTGTTAGTGTTATTTAAGGTCACAATGATGCCCGGAATCGGATGTCCCCACTCGTCCAGGGCCTTCAGGATTATCGAAGCATTGTGATTACCCTTACCATTCTGGTACATTACTGTATCTGGATTCGGATAAAATACGAACCTGCTCAGGTTACCAGGAACAAAACTCAGATTCGTGCTATTAATGAGACCGGTATCATTGACACCATCGTTATAATCCGCAAGAATGTTCACTGTTTCTATGTAAACCGTGGGTCCTACGAGCGTTGTTGCGGCTCCGCTCTCGTTCAAAAGAACATAAGTCTGACTCGAACCGATAAAATGCACCTTTTTTGTAAATGATAGTCCATCAGGCAGCACAGGATTCTGGAACTGATCAACAACCTGGGCAGTAAGGCTGTAAGCATCCATGTTATTTGAACTAACAAAATCAGGGCTGTGGCTGAGAAACAGGTTTGAAGGAACATCTGCTATCCCCGGAATTATGTAAGATTTATTAATGTTTCCTGCCAATATATAGATGACATTATCTCCTGCCCGCTTATCCGTTCTAAAAA
>OBLY010000075.1_pt1 | contig 14067 bp, 19 predicted proteins | sample 1539041 | NCBI WGS metagenome assembly OBLY01 (sample SAMEA2690973, study PRJEB22502) | sediment metagenome | biome: Billabong; feature: Tropical; material: Sediment | place: Australia | collected 2013-05-14 | depth 1 m
TCGATATCTGGTAAATGCTCTCATCAAATCCCGCCAATCTTAAAATTCTCCTTTGATTTTTATCCAGTTCTTTAGATAATCTCCAGTGATCACTTTTCTTATTTTGTATCCTCACTATAAGTATTGGGCTAAGAATACACTTGATCGCATATGCAGTAGGCTTCCTGGTCATCACATTGTTGAGTCCTACTACTGGTTCTTCATGTGGATTTGCAAGATTTTTCCTGATCTGCCTTTCGAGACATCTGTCCAACTACTTCGGGTCTTGTTCCTTGAGCATTTTGGTTAGCAATATTTATTATTTGAGTTGTATATTTGGGAAACTCTTTTGATTCACCGATTATTTCTTTAAATTTTTTGCTCTATGACAGTTTGAATTGGTTTTGGTGAATAAAAATTACAATCATTTAAATCGAACATAAATTATACAATCATTTTTAAATATCTCAGGTGTATCATAACCGGAATCTATACAAATCTATAAGTCTTATTTTGAGTTGCTATATGGTGAATCCATAAATTTATATTGTATAATGGGAGTATAACCAGAGCAAGATTAAACATGTACAATCGTGATATTCGGAGGTGAAATAGCATGTGCAGCGTAGGCGATGCGTTCAATATCGAGATCCAGTCACTTGAAGCGAAATTTTACAAGTGCGGTGACTGTAAAAATGAGTTCAGAGGCGTCGGGAGAAAAGTAATATGTCCCTCCTGCCACTCAGCCAATGTAAAACCCATGTTTAAAGAAGAATGATTCCGTTAAACGATAACGAGATGCTCCTGCTCCGGGGAAAGGAAGGTACCCTCGGTATTGTAAAAGTAGGAGAGAACAACCAGTTTTTCCTTGAGACAGAGAAAGAGGAGATACTTCTGGCGCTTGAGCCTGATAACCTGCTTGTGGCATCGGGTTTTGGTACGGATGAAAAGACCATGAACGGCTTGAAATGCGTACTTTACATGATACGCGAGGTGGGCTCGCCTTTCATCGTCCTGCCAAAGAACCATCCTGCATCAAAACGCCTTAAAATCGTGGTCTCTGCCGGGGACAGGACGCGGGTCAGTTGCAGCATAACCCCGGGGACGCATCCTGAGCAGGATATACTATGCGGCGCTGATGAATTCGATGGTACGGAAATTCGCGGGGTAAAAGGGGGAGTGGAAATAAGCGACCTCAGAGGAGCTGCGATAGAGAGAATTCCTTTTGAGGTTTAGCTTTTTAGTGCCTGCCTCAGCGCCTCGATCGATGGCGGTGCTCCCACAAAACTTTGCATAGCCCTGCGGTGTTGCTGCCGATTGCTCCATGACCTTGATGCCGGGCATCTGTATCGCAAGCTCTTTTGCCATCGAAACAGGATTTCCTGCTTGCGCCTCATCAGCTCTTCAAGTTTCTTTTTCCGTATTGGCGCAAGCTCATCATCTTCGGTCATGCCTTCTCCTTCCGTATCGCTGAGCGAAGGATTTTTTCTTCTATCATGTACGTATTTTTCCCGATTATCACTGCGGGAAGTTCCCTGATATTATACTTCTTAATCACCTCAGGATGGACTGAGGTATCGATTATTGAGAATTTCGCTCCTTCTTCTATTGCGAGCTTCTTTACGGTATCGGTTATTTCTGGCGTTGGGTCTTTCGGCAGGACTGCCATGCCGCAGGCGCACTCGATGCGTTCGTAGCCGAGTTCTTTTACAAGCTTGAGTTCGATGGGAGTCATTAGGATAAGATATTGCTTGAGGTGTATTTACTTTTTATGACTGGTTATGATACATTGTTATTTTCAGTGGACGATAGGAAAAAAGAGCAATAATACATTTCAAAAAGCACATATACCATAACCCCCTCTAAGCTACCCTGATACTCATGCCCAATCGAACAGCAATCTTAGAAACCGTAAAAGGAACGATAAAATTCGAACTCTACGAGAAGGAAGCTCCCATCACCACAAAAAACTTCATCGATCTCGCAAATAAAGGCTTCTATAACGGCTTGACCTTCCACCGCGTCGAGCCAGGCTTTGTAATCCAGGGCGGTGACCCGAAAGGCAACGGTACGGGTGGCTCAGGCGAGACCATACCGCTTGAGATAGCTCCCTCGCTCACCCACAAGAAGGGCGCAGTAGGAATGGCGCGCTCGCAGGACCCGAACAGCGCAAGCTCGCAGTTCTATATCTGTCTTGAGGATGCAAAGTTCCTGGACAGGAATTATGCGGTGTTCGGACAGGTTAAAGAAGGTCAGGATGTTGCAGCGAAAATCAAAAAAGGCGACAAAATCCTGAAGGCGACTATCCAGTAACCTAATATTTTTTAGTATACAGCGGATAAGCGAACCGCCATGTAGTTGGGTCTTTATCCCCGGCATCATCGAAATAGCCATAGATATTGACCTCTGAAACAGTTTTCCCTAAATTTTGATTGATCACCGATGCCAGCGTTTCCTGACTCATCAGCTTGTTTGTCTGGGGCTCAAAGAAATACCATGAAGAATAGCCGAATACTGTCGATTTGAACGAGACAATCGCATGCCCTGAGCCGTCTGTGAAAGTGATTACTGCAAAATATGCTTTGTATCCGGCTTTCGCCGAGGCATTGATCATATCAGCGGTGTACTGCCCGCACACATACTCTCCAGGCGTGTATGCCCTTATATTGAGATTATGAGCCATGAACCAGTCTACATATTCCCGGTAATCCACTTCCACAGCCACGGATTTGTTTTCATATGCTGACGCATGGGTATTCTTATCAGATTTCTGGGCAATTTCAGCCGATTGCGGCGTAGCGGTAGGAGAACTGACAGCCTTGGCTGGAGATGTTGGGGGAGTGCTAAGAGGAATGACGATAGGTGCGGGAGACGGGCTTATATCAGGCGCGGTTGAAGCTGCCATCTTATCATCTGCAGGTGCCACGCATCCGGCGATTAGCACAAAAACAAGGAGCACTGGTATACAATATTTTTTCAAATTTCAACCACCATTTCAACCACCATTTCAACCACCAGGTATTTTTCGCGATGAATCATTCTATGTTATTTTTTATAATGACAGGAAGATATTTAAATATAGCGGCATCGGACTTTTTGCTCTGGAATCCCATGGACTTGCCTTAAAACTATCAGAACAGCACATCCAGAATTATATGCAATGCGTTAGCTATTATAATTCCTATAAGAAAAATAAAAACGTAAACGGAAGAGATCATTGCTTCGGGTGGAAGCGACCTGAACAGGAGATAATATACGGCAAGAATTATAATACTAAAATACATTACCCTCACTATCGCTCCGTACAGAATATTATGTGAGCTCTGCCCGTGTTTGAACAGCCATTTATAAGGAAGCCATATGACTTTCAGATTGCCCCACCTTTTTATTGCCGTACTTTCGATATCGAGGTCAGGCGTTATGAAATCAGTGCCTATATAGAAACCGATGCCCAGCGCCAGGAATAATTTTATATCCGTGATAACTACCTGCAATTTGAAGAGCAGGACTGAAATTACAAGGAACGCCAGGTAATTAAAGGCCCTGTGGGTATTATAGTCCGGCATTACTTCGAAGCAATCTCTTTAGCTATGTCCTTTGCAAAATAAGTAAGGATCATATCTGCGCCCGCACGCTTTATTGATAGCAGTGATTCATATACCACCCTGCGCTCATCGAGCCAGCCATTTTGTGCTGCGGCTTTTATCATAGCATACTCACCGCTCACATGGTACGCAGCGGTCGGCATACCGAACTTCTTTTTTACGCGGTAAATGATATCCAGGTAAGGCAGCGCGGGTTTGACCATTATGATATCTGCGCCCTCTTCGATATCGAGTCTGACTTCACGCAGTGCCTCATTGGTGTTTGCGGGATCCATCTGATACGTAGAGCGGTCTCCAAAAGTAAAACCTGAACATGCTGCCTCCCGAAAAGGACCGTAGAATGCAGAGCAGTATTTCGCCGCATATGATATGATTGGGATATTCTGGAAATCGTTATCATCAAGTGCACTACGCATAGCTCCAACCATGCCGTCCATCATTCCTGAAGGAGCTACGATATCGGCGCCGGCACGGGCATGGCTTACCGCAATCTTCCCATAAATCTCAATGGTAGGGTCGTTGAGGATTTCAGTGCCGCATACCAATCCGCAATGCCCATGGGATGTATATTCATCCAGACACAGGTCGGTTATGACAACAAGGTTTTCTCCGACCTGGCTTTTTATGGAGCGGATTGCCTTCTGGATAACGTCGTCATCGCCGTAGGCGTGGGAACCAATCTCGTCTTTCTCTGTCGGTATCCCGAAAAGGATGATTGCAGGAATTCCTAAATCCGCGATGCATGCGGCTTCGTCTGCAATCATCTCAAGAGGAAAGCGAAAATAGCCTGGCATGGAGTTTATTTCTACGGGCTCGCTTGCTGTTTCATCCACAAATACAGGGCAGATCAAATCCTTGACATCAAGCTCGGTTTCGCGTACAAGCGGACGCAACTTTGACGAGCGTAATCTTCGCATGCGTGTAATTGGAAACATACGGGATTTTATTAAACGGAAAGTACTTAACGATTACTGAGAGCATTCAGACAGCGTAAAGGATATGAATTATGAATGTTTTTATAAGAAGTGTGATAAAATGACGACGCCGAAAATTCTTGTTTATTTTCTGATAATGCTGCTGACTGTATATCCGGTTTCAGCAGCCCAGGTAGCCCTTAACAGATGGGTATTGAACGTAACACTGCATGATGATGGAGCTGTTGAAGAGGTCATCCAGGCTGAATTCGACAACAGCGGCTCTTCGCCCCTTGAAGGTTTTTCGTTTACATCTCCTGTACCGGGAGTTGAAATAGAAGATAACCAGAGTACCGGAGTCACGGTCAGCAGTGAAGGTGGTATGGATTTTAATTCCCCGAATGTGAAACAACAGACCGTTTCGGGTAAAACAAATATAATCGTTACTTTTGATAAGCCGGTTGAAACAGGGAAGAAGTGGAACGGACGCATTGGTTTTAAATCGGAGAAATGGGCTGTAAAACAAGATTCGAATTATTCGATAGATATACCTGTTAATTCGCCCCAGGCTGTTTCTTCAGGAAAGAACGCCGATGTTTCAGTACCCGCAGATGCCGATATCAGAGCCCAGGTCTTCCTTCCTGAATCTGTTGAAGTGACATCGGTCACGCCAGCGCCTTTCAGGATACTGTTCCAGAACGACCGAATGGTTCCAACATGGTCTCCCGATAAACTGCATATAGGGGATATTATCAGCATAAAAAGCTCGTACTCAAGCGTATTAAATAAGATAACCGGAACGGATATAAGATGGAGAGAATTAAAAGCCCGGATTAACGAAGCAGAAAAGAAAGGGATAGATGTTTCAGAAGCAAAGACTCATCTGAATAATGCTGATGATTACAATACCAAGCAGGCGCTACAATCATACTGGAAAAAAGATTATACTGCTGCCCTGGAATCCAACGCACACGCAAACGATGAATTGAACCTGGCGGAGAATAGTCTTTCCGGGACGGTAAAAAAGAATCCCCAGATTACCGGGACCCAACCGGCTGATACATCAAAAACACCTGGATTTGGCGCTTTAGCCGCTGCTTTAATACTGACCCTGGCTTTCCTGGTAATCAGGAGAAGATAGACCTTTATTCCCTTATTTCAAATCGGCTGGGAATGCTGATGATGTAGATATAGATGAGGTCTCTCACCGGCATTTTTGCGTAATGTTTAAATAGTTTCCTTATGATGATGAAATAGGATGAAAGACATAATCGGAGTAAAAAGAATCAATAGGAGGTAAAATATGGCAAAAATAATGCATGCGCAGACTGTTCTTACGGTCGATGACATCGAAGCCCTGAAGCAGAAAACGGGCGAGAGCAGTACCAAGGATGCGCTGGCTAAAGCGGTAACGCATTATCTCGAATGTGAATATACACAGGTAGAGGATATGTGGGCCAAGAAGCTTGAAAAAGTCGTCAAGCGCAAAAGAAAAGAAGACGAGTGAACCAATTCAAAGGGTGGCTGGCTGTTTTTACTGGTGATAAAGGGGTTTTGGCAGTTACTACAGCCAGTTACTACAACCGCATTCTTCCTATAACCAGAAAATCAACCCGGGAACCTACGGCCGCGTAAATCATTTCTTTCCTCACGCTGTTGGCAAGCCGCACGGCGCGTGAAAGCTGTTGCAGTGAGAAAACGTGATCATGCGGTATAGCATGGACTAAGTAATCCGAATGGGGGAGGCTTGAAATATCTTCTATGTCTTTATAAACGCGAAAATGTGTTCCGAATTTGAACCCGGTTTTGGGGACAAGCCCGCTGTCCCGTAATTGCTCATATACTTTATATTTTATCGTGAAATCATTTTCAATGTCGGACGCGATCCTTAAAAATCCTGCAATATCCAGTGCCTCATGGTTTCTCTGTTCTATCCCCATGACCCCTTTGCTCAACAGGTAGCAGGATTCAACAAGCGACATTTGCAGGTGTCCTTCATCCACAGGTTTGCCAAAAAACCCTTTGTTATGCAGTAAACTTGATACATCGGAGTCCCAGACCATTACCCTGTCTTCAAGCAGGCTTGCTACTGATAGTAAGGTGTCCAGCCTTAATTCGCAGGAACCCGACAGGTGCGTTTTTTTCACCTCATAATAGGTGATGTCGCTTTCTTCATCCACGATTGCCAGGACCAACCTTTTCTTTAAATTCTCCACGGTATCAAGATGCGTTCTTAACTCTGAGAGCAATAGTGGTATCCTCTCCGAGGTTACGAACACAAAGAACTCGGCAGGCGTCTTACCAGGGTACCCTCCGCGCGGATATACTCTGAAACCGGTAACCGAAGGCTGAAGATAATATCCTCTCTCCCTCAGGTCTTTGTAAACCACATACGATAATTCAAAATTTTTTGCCATAGAAGATGCTTTAAGGAAAAATTGTTTAAAATCAAGCTTCATATCTTCGAATTTAACTGTTATTTTCCCCGTGTAAATGAGGTACGCACTTTCCGTGAGAGAAAGCTCAAGAGAATCAGCTCTGGGACGCCCGTAAAAACTCGTGTCGTATAACTCTTCAATCGCCTGCCTGTCCAGTATCACCTTATCTTTTATTAATTTCCCGTATAATGTCATATTCATCTCAGATATCCTCAAACTCCATTTGCCCGCCTGTCGAAAGGTCGTATTCCTCGATTGCGCCGGCATGAGTCTCAATAACATATTTTACGTTCTTCATAGCTTTATGCCCGGTCCAGGGGTTTAACCTGGAAAGCCCTGCAATCTTCTTTTCATCATTTAAAAAGATAACGTCGATAGGGAACCGCATAAAGAGCATGTGTACATTGACTGAAGAGGGTTTCTTCAGTACGAATACCATCGCATAACCGGGCGGGATATGCCTGCAGAACATCATGCCCAGCGTCTGGCTCACTACCGTCCTTGCAAATTCGATATTCTCTGCAATGGCCGTACCATTATATTTTAATACGTGGAGCATCAAGAAGTTATATAACTCTCTTGCGTAATATAAGAATGGAGGTATTAATCCAACAAATGAGTTCAGAAATGTGTACTGTCTGCGGACTGCCAAAAGAACTTTGTATATGCGAAGAAGTGGCAAAAGAGCAGCAGAGAATAATAGTAAAGGTAGATACAAGAAAATATAAGAAGGAAGTCACGGTGATAGAGGGTCTTAACCCCACTGAGATTAACCTGCAGGAGCTAACGAGCTATCTGAAATCGAAATTCGCCTGCGGCGGAACGATAAAAGATAATGTTATCGAGCTCCAGGGAAATCATAGGAGCCGGATGAAAGCTGTTCTTATCCAGAAAGGCTTCTCTCCGGAACAGATAAAAGTGTAAATCTTATTTTAAGTATAATATATTTTTTGAAAAATATATAGAAATCCAAAAATCAGAAAGGAAGTGAAAAAAATCACTTCCTTAAAATCCTGTTTTACTGAGGTTTCTCAAGAAGTTTTGTCTTGGTCAGCAGTCTTCCGTCCTTTGCATGCGGTCTTCTTAAGACAGAATCGTTTGCCTTCTCCATTTCGCGCGCTTCATCTGCGAGTCTTGCGGCTGCGCGAAGAGCCTCGTGTCCTGCGGCTGCTGTAGTTGCGATCTGGTCTACCTCTTTAAGTACAAAGCATGCCGGGAAATCGATCTCAGCTACCTTGGTAGCTATATGGAGGGCTGCAAGCGCCTTGGCCTTCGCATATGGGTTTGAGAAACCAGCGCTCTCGACACACTTCTCAGGCTTTGCAAGAACCTTTGGAAGCGCAGGGGACTTTGTTCCGGCTGCGACCTGGTCTATCACCTTATCGATTTCCGTCTGGACAAGCCTTATCGCACCGCACACGGAAAGCACCTTTGCGGCGTCGCTATTGAAGGATACCATCTCGACCGGGTCAAGGAACTCCCTTTTTGCCCCTATTAACGGGTCAACTGGCAGTATAATGTAGCCGAATCCTGCCTGCTCCAGTTTCTCCCTGTCCTCTTTCTTGGTCGGGCCGTCTGAGACCACTATCACCGGAGTGACTTTCCAGACATCCCGCGCCGCTGTCGGGCCAGGTGCGCTTGAGTTGGGGCTTATCATAACAACGAAGTCAGGTCCCCAGTTCTTGAAAGAAGCTGTTTCCTGCGCCTCATCCTTCCCCATCTTGGCGCCTGTTCCGAATACACGCACTGCAATTCCCTCTCTGGCTGCGATCTCATCAAGTAACAGGTCGATTACCTGCGAGGTGCCGAGATTTCCAAGTTTTATGAATCCTACTTTAACGACCATATTTGATCACAAGGAGAGAATCGCCGGGTTTATTTATAAGGTTTTTGAAATTGTTCTGCTATTTAAGAAGATGGCTAAAAATTGATCAACTCAGCCGTGGTTAAGTAAACAACGAACTAAGAGCCTATCCGTCCTCTATCTGCATATCTTTATGAGAGAGAAGGATAGGCTCTTATGTCAAAAAATTGATGTTCTTGACCTCAGCATGGATGCTATTTTCAAAGCCATGAAAGAATTAATATGGTTACAGGGATAGATTAGAAGTAGATTAAAAATGCCTAAAGCAAGAGACCTAATTGGTGCATATAACAATTTCGTTGTAGAACCTCTTAAAACTGAGGAAGAATTTGACGATTTCTATGTGAAAAGACCTGCGGGCGCGCCGTCTCCTATAGAAGAACTGAAAGATAGGATAGAGCACGCTATAAATGCAGAAAGATTCCTTTTTCTTGGTTTCAGAGGAAGCGGGAAGAGCACAGAATTGAACCGCTTATCTCGATTAATTGATAAGGATAGGTTTATCGTAGTCAGGTATTCAATTAATGAATTGAATGTCAGTGATTTCGATTTTAGGGATTTCTTCGTATCAATGGCTTTAAAAATATATGATTCTGCAACGAGCGGGGTTAAGCTGGACAAAAATATTGAAGATGATTTCAAAGAATTCATTATGGACATTACGAGGGTAACAGAGCAAGATATCACAAGCTATAGTAAATCTGGCATATCTTTATCAAAACTTATAATCTTAAAATTAGGAAGCGAAGAAAAGACAAGGGAGTATGTAAGAAAAGAACTTGAGACGAAAATCAGCGCCCTTATCCAAAAACTTAATTGGCTTATTATAGAAGTAGAAAATAAAGCAAGCAAGAAAATTATTATAGTTGTTGATGACCTAGATAAACTAACGCGCGGACAGCAAGCTGAAGATTTCTTTTATAAAAACTACAGATTACTGATTCAGCCAAATTGTTTTATCATTTATACATTCCCCATACCACTTGCTTTTAATCCTTATTATGAGAACGTTAGGCATGATTTTGATGATGATGTTATCCTTCCGCAACTTCCTCTGAAAAGTAAAGATGGAAAGAGAATAAATGAAGAAAACTTCAACTTTTACAGGCAATTGGTAGGGTGCAGAATGGATTTAAGTCTGATAGAAGAAGATGCTTTAAAGGAAGCCATATTTTCTACGGGGAAAACTTCCGAGTTCATATCTATTATCAGTACTTGTAAAACAAAAACGACAAAATCGCTATGTAGAGGTTGATTTACTTTGTAAAACAGCATTATTGTCATTTACAAAGTGAATTAAGCTACGCATAGCGATTTACTGAATTCGACTTTACAACTACTGATTATAAGAGATGCGATTATCAAAGCATACAGGAAAGAGAAAGGGAAAATAACAAAGGATGAACTAAATGAAGTGCTGGAAAAATTAAGAAGAACATTTGACAGGACGCTTACCGAGACGCATAAAAAGCGACTTTTGGAGATTTCTCATAAGAAGGAAGCCCGCGATGAGAATATAGAGGATTCCACTACTCGTGAGCTTCTTTTCAGCTTGACCGCTGTTGAATATGAAGATAAAGAGGGCAGGTGGTGTGATATTAACTTGCTACTTCAGCCACTGGTGGATAAATGGAAAACAGAATCGAAGATGTTGAAGAAATAGACACATTAATAGCAGAGCTTGAGATTTCAAAAGGTAAAGGGAATCTGATACTGTGTGTAGTAAATTCTCCTCTTTATAGGGATAGGATTATTAAGGCTCTGGAATGGAGATTCTCATCGAAAGTAGTTAATGTAAAAAATGGTGAGCAAATCATCGATATTTTAAAACGGAAGGAATTCGATGATGCTGAGATTTTAATATGGGTGATGCCAGAGGAGCCGACTGAGGATTTACTTAACACATTAAATAATTTCAGGGAGCTTTTCTATGGGAGAGAGATATCTAATGTAGTATTTTATAATCAGGCATTTTCAGAGAGTATAATAAAAAATGCGCCTGATTTCTGGCGGTATAGGGGGAACTATTATGAATTTAAAGAAATAGAGGGTGGTTTAACTTTCGAGGCACTGGAAGCTTTAACTACACCCCTCACTTTTAAAGATAAAGAGGATTTGTTGAGACGGAAAAGGATAAACGAATATCTTCTTGAAAAAGTAAGGGATAAGGAAGAAAAGAGCGAAATTTTGGGTGAACTGGGTTTAATGCTCGATTATTTAGGGGAATTTGATGAAGCTTTGGAATATCATGAGAAGGCATTGAAGCTGTATGAAGAGTTAGAAATTAAAGAGGGGATTGCAATTCAATTTGGAAATATAGGTAGTGTATACAGGAATAAAGGAGAATTTGACAAGGCTTTGGAATACCATGAGAAGGCATTGAAACTGAATGAAGAACTGAATAAGAAAGAAGGAATCGCAACCCAGTTAGGGGACATAGGCACTTGCTACTCAATAAAAGGTGAATTTGATAAGGCTGTAAAATATTACAAGAAGGCATTAAAACTGAACGAAGAATTGGGAAGAAAAAATAGTATAGCAGCTCAGATTGGGAACTTAGGCATTGTCTATGGAAATAAAGGAGAACTTGACAAGGCTTTGGAATATTATGAGAAGGCACTGGAAATTTTTAAAGAAATGGGGAACAAGATGGAAATATCTCGAGCTTTGATGAATATAGGTGAAATCTTTGTTCTAAAAGGCGATAAGGAGAAAGCATTGGATTGTTATCTAGAGGCACAAAACCTTGCAAAAGGCAGTTATATTTTTAAAGAAATCAATAAAGAACTTCGAAAATTAAAAAAGAAAGTTGCAACGGATATTCAGAAAAATACAAAAGTTAGATCAATATCATGATATTGGAGTGCCTGATTAAGAACCTATCCAAAAAGTCAATAATGGCATATTGTAAAAGTCATAATATAGGTCTATAATATTCGAGCATCTGTTCAGATAGTGCATATTGCCTATTGTAAAAGTTACAATACGTTACAATACGTTACAACACTTTTCGGATAGGACTAAGATATGCCAATGGGCTAATACAAACTTAACACGAACGCATATGATAAAACCGAACTCAATCCTGGAAATAAGCTGTGGAGGGCATTCCAAACTATACGAGACCAGAAGTAAGGAATGGGAACTATTCGTGGGCATTGACATCAACATGAGCCTCTGCAAACAAGCGAAGAAGCAGGGGCTTGAAGTAGTATGCTGCGATGCCTTCAACCTGCCGTTCAAGCCGAAGTCGTTCCAGGATATGTATATACAGTGCTTCACTGCGCTTCTTGAGAAAGATGCGTTCAGCGAGGCGTTCCAGAAAAGCGATTATGATGAGTTCTGCGAATTCATGGGCAACGAAATAGATTATGCATGGCAGATAATCGACCCGTTCTATGAGTTGCTTCTTGAATGCAAACAGGTGAGCGACCATATAATATGCCTGCCATCGTGCCATCTTGAGATGAATAAATATCTTGTGAACGCCGTAAAGAACCTGCCAAGTATTACTGTTGACGTCCAGCGCCAGAATTGGGGTGGGAAAAAAGCCTGTGTGATGTATCTGGATATTGATTGCACAACGTATATCTGATTACGCGAGCAAAATCGGCGGATGCATTATGTTGTGTTATTCCATAACATTAATAAGCAGTCAGCTTTATTGAGGGCGCAGGTGATTCAAATGAGTGAATGTTTTCTCTGTCATGCTGCTATTGAGCCTGTTAGTGATGCCGAGATTGAAGGAATAGACCTGTGCGTTGACTGCTGCGATAATCTGGATGCGGTTATCAGAGACTACCTGGCATCAAGCCCGGGCGGTCTTGATCTTGTTCTTGATATAATCGCGGAAGACCTTTCAAGTCCTGAGAGCAGACTAAAAGATGCACTTAAGGATATTATCAGAGAGGTTGAATCAGAGAAGTAGGACTTCTCTGTTCAATAATTTTTGTATCAGTCTGAAATTACCTTGGGACTGAGTAGAACATAGCGCCAAACCCGATTACGATTAAAAATATAATGATTATTAGCAAAACTATAATAATATCGTCTTTTTCGAGATTTATTTTTTCTTTCATACTTCCACCTTTTTTGCATCTTCTACATTTCTAATCTTTTACTTTTTTAAGGTATATAAAATCATCCAAAAAATTACGTTCTGCTATTTCTTATGCAAATGCTGGGAAGAAGATAATCCTACTTTAATCTCTTTTTTATATCTTCTTACAGCTACACTGATCATATCTCTGGGAATAGAGTGCTTGTTCATAGCCAGATAATCGCCTATTATCTTTAATTCATTCTGGTACGCAGGTGCAATCATCTCTGCATATTCCACACCATCGCTGGTCAGGACATACTCATACCGCTGCCTCCACCTGCCGTTCATCTCATAGTACCGCAGGTCTTCATCCAGCATTCCCATCGCGACAAGCAGTTGTATGTCCTCAAAAAGCCGGTCGCTGTAAGGGAACCCGTAGCGGTTATGGAAATTGTAATCAAGTAAATTGCGAAGCCTTTCCATCTTCCCGAGCTCCCTGACCAGGCGGTATACGAGATTAATATTGCGAAGCCTGGGCATGATGATCCTGCCATCGGATTCTTCACTGAACAGCCTGTGGGCGCTGTAGAATATGAGAAGAAGGCCTTCGATAGGCAGGTATGTTTCGTTCCTGATAAAATTCAAAAGCCTTGGCGAAAGGTCCTCGATGCCGAGCAAAAGCTCATGCGATGCCTGCGAGAGCATGGAATCATCGCCGCTCCTTGAGAAGACGCATAGCGATATCTGGCGCGAGATGGCTCTCACAAGACCGTTGGCAAGCGCAGATTCATCGTAGAAAAACCCCTCCTCATCCCCGGTTTTTACTCTTGTGCTCTTAGGGATGCCGCTTGCGATATCAAGATCAACAAGTACAGGCGCACCGTATCTTGCAGCAAAGCTTTTCGCAAGCTCTACTTCGAACATCTTTTTAGCCACTCCGTTCCTTGCGATCGTGGAGAGAGCCATTCGAGTCCTGGGATTAAGGGTCTTCTGGGTAAAGCGCGATACAGCAGTACAGATATCGCCGTTCCGGATATTACTCATCAATTTTTTTGCACTGGCACTTCCGTTGGCTTCGATGAATTTCAACAGGTCGCTATCGATGTACGAAGTAAAAAATTCAGCCACGGTCGTTTTCACGTCCTTTTCCGATTTTTCGTAGCTGGCAAGTGCGTTCTCAAGAGCTTGGAGCAGCATGACCCTTGCTCCCTGGGTTTTCGGGTTA
>OBLY010000076.1_pt1 | contig 13736 bp, 18 predicted proteins | sample 1539041 | NCBI WGS metagenome assembly OBLY01 (sample SAMEA2690973, study PRJEB22502) | sediment metagenome | biome: Billabong; feature: Tropical; material: Sediment | place: Australia | collected 2013-05-14 | depth 1 m
GAAGTTATGGCTATAAAAATATCGAATTTACCCCAACAGGTCGCTGGACACTAACATTAGGCGAGGCTGTGATTGCCACAGATGGAAGGGGAATCATAAAAATTATGAATCCTTTTGCAGAGGCGCTGACAGGTTGGAAGCGGGAAGAAGTTTTGGGGAAATCTCTGGAAACCGCCTTCAATATTATTAGCGAGGAAACTGATAAGCAGGTAGAAAATCCTGTAACAAAGGCAATTCGAGAGGACATTTTCTACGGTCTGGTAGACCCTACGGTGTTGATGACAAAGGATGGTATGAAAATACCTGTTGATGTTATAGGTTCAACCATTAAAGATGACCGAGGTAGCGTCATTGGCGTTGTACTGATTTTCTATGATATTATTGAGCGCAAAAGGATTGATGGGACATCCAGGACAGGGATGGTGCCAAACAAGTTTTAGAAAAAGTTAAAGGAGCACTCACTCGCCTGATGCTGATCTGGGCGGATACAGGTTATGTTGGCCAACTGGTTGATTGGGTCAAAGCAAATTGCGGCTGGATATTGGAAATAGTCAAGCTTAATGGTGAAAAGACTGAGCCGTATCAAATCCTCCTCCAGCACATGAAGGAATATTCAGACACGCTCTTAGCATTTTAACTTTTTGATTCTTCAATCTTTTTCGGCGTCAGTATATCTTTATTATATTTTTCCTGGTAAACGACTTCCTTAATATCCGTATTGCTGATTATCTCATTCGCGATCTGTTTTTTCGATATGAGCCAGCGCTGATTAAAAGTCAACTTGGGCTCAATATCCACAAGCACGGTCCCATCGTCTATTTTGATAGAAAATTCTTTACCTATATACAGACCCAGAAGACCCTTCACTTTACTTTCCGTATCCTCTATTTTCTCTTTTATCTCGTACTCATAGGTGATTGTCTGTCCTGCCAGAAATCTGTTGAAATCCACCTGCGCCATTCTGCCTATAACCCTTATCACTATGCCTGGGCGACCATCTATCTGCACCGGCATCCCGACCTGCGGCATGTCCTCAAACCTTGTGATGGGTATGGTCTCTATCAGTTCAGGATTCCTGACCCCGAATGCTTTTTCAGGGGGAAGCGTGACAGTACCTTTGTATCCGACTTCCTTGCCTACAAAATCTTCATCCAGCCCTGCCACGGTATGACCTGCACCCACAATTATGATGTCCCCTCCGTACTTCCCTTTCTCATTATAGATGTTGTTGGCTTTCGCTACCTCTTCATCCGTTGTGTCAAAAATGCGATCGTCATTTCTCCCGGTGTATGAAACTTTAATAAAATCTCCTTTTTGGATGCTCATAATTATTCGTTCCTTTTTTCCGCTCTTGATGTATCGATGGTATAAAATACTTACTTAAAATCCTTCCAGGAATTATTTATAAAAAGACCTGGCACTCTCAATAGTGCCGCATGCCGCTCCCTTAAATGTCCTCACTTTTCCTGATATCTTGCCCTTTTCAATAATCAACTCAACCGCACCTGGTTCGGACAGCCTCGGGAATGTTGGGCTGCCGGGGCAAACGAGGAGCATATCCGCTCTCTCTATCACAGGCTTATGGATATGACCGAAAACCAGCACATCTACTCCCATCTCTTTTGCCAGATACCATGCACCTGTAGTATCCTGGAGGGAAAGAGCTGCTTCATGGATTATCCCGATTTTTACACCCTCAACCTCTATTATCCTGCGCTCCGGCAGAGACGCTTTTAATTTTATTTCATCCATATTGCCGTGCACGGCTTCAAGCCTGTTAAGACCTGCAAGCTCTTCAAATGCAGCTTTTGTGACAAAATCCCCTGCATGGATTATCATGTCTGCTTCTTTGAGCAGTAACACAAGCTCTTCCGGCAGTTGTTTCATTATAGAGCCATGTTTTATATGCGTATCAGAGATTGCAATTACCTTCATGCGTAACCGTAGTCCATATAATTCAGTTCTTTTTTGATATCCGATAAGAATGTCTTATAGACGTCCACGGAAAAATCAAGCCACTCCTTGAAATTCGAATTTAGTTTCTTACCGAGGGCATCTTCTCTCTCCGTCCTGCTCGCTTCGCCGTAATTCCCGAACTCTTCAAGGTTTTTTTCCATGAACCAGTAAAGCGCACTCTCTGCAAAAGGTTTCGGGACAGGCGGAGATGTATAGGATATCTTCAACATGAGCTGGTTCTCCTTTGCAAGCTCCTCCGGGGTTATCCCTGTCTTTTCGATAGCCTTCTTTAGGGTCTCATCACTGATTTTCTGTTTTTCTTCAGGTGTGAATTTCCTGGGTTCGGTTTTCATCAGAGCCTCTTCGTATATGCCTTTTTGAAGCAGTTCATGCTCAAGCGTGTACCTCAGCATTTTTTTGCTGGCTTCCTTTATGTAAGACCTGTTGAGCGTTATTATCGAATACCACGAGCCCAGGTAATATCGCCTGTTCATTGCAACTGCGTAATCAAAAATAGATGGCATCCTGAGAAAGATGCTCTGCGAGAAAACAACGGCATCGGTTGAGAGCAGTAGAATATTCTCTGGCGCAAGCTTTCTGGCACTCTCAAGCCCATCCCTGCCGTACATGGACTCAGGCTCTTTCAGGTACTGCTCATTCAGGGTAATTATATTTCTTACTTCCTCAGGCTTCAACTGGTTCAACGTGAAAGCGATATCCTTTGCGGCTGACTTTATCCACAGTGTATAATCTTCTATGGATTGTTCCTTCTGGCCCTGTTCCTTCTGGCTTTGCATGATTGATTAATCGCAGCGGCTAAATAAATAGTTAGCGGGTTGCTTTATTTTATTTATTTTATACAGAACATCAGTACATCTGGTAAAGTGACTTCTTAGTATAATGATTGAAAACCCTATACAAAAGGATATATATAATACATGTATATTTATTATAGTCGAGGGTATTATGGCGATAGCATGAGCATTTTGAAAAGCGTCTTGATAACCTTTAACGAATGGAGGATAAAAAGGATCTGGGCAAGAACCCTTAAACAGGGATACGATGGTATCTGAGGAGAAAACTGCAAATCTCAGCTATGCTGCCACCTTGTACGCGATTCCCTTGTAACATGCTCTTTCTCAAGCTTGGCGCGCGTCTCTTTAAATAATGCCCTGATACGTATTTCACTGCACAATGGATCATCTGAGGAGCATTCTTTACGTTCTACAGCTTCCACTGCCAGGAGGAGAGCACGCTTTTCCAGCGTAGGCAGGGTATCTTCAAGGGTCTTCTTCAGCCATTTATCATCCTTTGACAGCACACCCACGAACATGGAAGGGATAATATCGCGCTCTATGGATTCAAGTCTTTTCTTTGCACTAACCGTTACCATAAGGATTATGTTGGCTTGCCAGAATATAAAACCTGGGGGTTTATCGATAGGTTTAATAACAATTATCCACAAGTGGAGAGAACCGGGCCCGTGGTCTAGCTGGTTATGACGTCGCCTTGACATGGCGGAGATCCGGAGTTCGAATCTCCGCGGGCCCATCTGATTTTAAAATTTTGAGCTTTCACCTTTTCGACATCAGGCAAATCTCTTCGGAATCGCTGCTATATCCTATCAATCCGGCATACCTTGTCCAGTTTATTATTATCCTGAAATAACTCTCGGCATCGGAGGAAGGCATCCTTCTCTGGATGAATTTAAGAGCATCCTCTTTGCTCATCCTGTGCCCATCCGAATGCAGGAGTTCATTCCTGAGCTCTTTTATTATCTCCACGCCAGCAACTTTGTCCTTTATCATCTTCTTTCTCTCCTGTATGCTCGCATTAAGCAGTTTCCGTGCCTCTTCTGTCAGTTCGATATTACCGTCGGTAGTGATAACAAGCCCGAGCAGCTCCGCACCCTCTATCGAGGGAAGGATTTCATCAAGCTCAAGATCAAAATCCGCAGCCAGGCGGGCGGCGTCCTCTACTCCTCCTGCGTCGTTGACTGCTTCAAGCAGCCCTATTATCTCGCTGATTGTTGCTTTCGGGAAAACCATATCTCTATTTTACTTCTATTTACACTATTAGTGAATATACCTTATCAACCCATCGATAGAACTCAGGGTCTTTCCTGTTGCGGGGTCTTTCCAGTTCAACCCTTAAATCCGCCACAATTTTCCCGGGGCGCGATGAGAGGACGATTATGCGGTTAGCCATGTACACAGCCTCCTCTACATTATGGGTTACCATGATTACCGCATCAGGCGGCATGTTTTTATCAGCCCACAGCATCAGCAGTTCGTCTTTTAAGTTCTGGGCTGTCAGTGCATCAAGGGATGAGAACGGCTCATCCATGCACAACAGCACAGGTTCCACAGCGAGGGCGCGTGCGAACCCGACCCTCTGTTTCATCCCGCCTGAAAGTTCGCGCGGATAAACCCTTTCAAACCCATCAAGCCCGACAGCCTTGATATATTTACATGCCATCCCTTCTCTCTCTTTTTCATTCACATTCTTAGATTCAAGTACAAGTTCTATATTTTCCTTGACTGTAAGCCACGGGAAAAGTGCGAAATTCTGGAAGACCATAGCTACCTTCGGGTTATCAGGCGCTATTACTTCGCCTTTAAAAAAGACTTCTCCCGAAGTAGGTTTCTCAAGCCCTATGATTATCCTCAGGAGCGTGCTCTTTCCGCATCCCGAGGGACCCACGATGCAAATAAAATCGTTATCTTCTACAGTGAAATTAATATTATCAAGAACAGGTACCCTGGTACCATCTGTCTCATAGGTTTTGGATACATTTCTTATCTCTACCAGCATTTACGCCTCATTGACCGAACTTAAAAAGTACTATTCCAGAAAGTGATGTGTTAAGTTCATGACATCCCGATATAGGACTACTCCCTCTATTTTATTGTTTTCATCAGTTACCGGAATTGCACGGAAGCTGTATCTTGCAAACATGGTTGAAGCTTCCTTTAAGGTACTTTCAGGCTTTAAACTGATAATGCCTGTCACCATAATATCTTTCAGCATGGCCGCGTCATTTGCTAATAAAAGCTCTTTTATATCAATTACACCCAGCAGTTTGTCTTGACTATCAACTACATAAAGGTACATTACTACATCCTTACCTTTAGCAATCCGCTGATATTCCCCTCGTGCCTGTTCCACCGTTATATCGGGTTCAAATTTTAAGAAATTCAACGTGGCGAAATTAAGAATATTTTCTTCTTGCTTTTCCAGGATAGACTGGATTTTTTTTGCCTTTTCTTCATTTAGCAATTTTAAAATAATGTTTGCTTGCGCTGATGGCAGGGCTGCCAGGACGTCAGCCGCCTGACCCGGGGTCATCTCGTCAATCAAACGGGCTGCTTTTTCTTTTCTCAACGAAGAAACAAGATCTCTTTGCACGCTGGGGTCGATCTCTTCCAAGACATCGGAAGCGTGCTCGGTGTCCAGTTTATCAAATATCGTGACCCGCTGCTCAGGGTCTAACTCCTCCAGGATATCAGCCAGGTCCACAGGATGGATTTCAGAGAGCTTCTCTTTCAGGATTTTTAACTTCACGTTTCCTTTAAAACTGCTGATCTTTGTGGGCAGTGGCTGAATATATGCCCAGGATATCGTTTCATCCTTAATCTTATCAGCCAGTTTATAGATAAGGTTGGCAAAACCCGCCAGACCCATCCTTCTAAGAAGCCCGTACCTGCTTAAATCCACATCGCTGACATATAATTTATTATTTTTTATTACAAGTTTCACATCATAGACCACTTCCACTTCCCTGTCCTCTATATCGAGAACTTTTTTATCAAGAATATAATCTTTCAGCAGCACGACTTCTTCACCGGGAGATCCTTCGTACTTCTCCAGGTCTTCGATATCGATAGCAACTTCCTTAACAGTCAATGACCTGATATTTTCCCAGGGAATGAGCAGGGACGGATTACCAAAAGAACGCGTGATATAAAAATGCGTTACTACAGGTACTTTGCTATTTTCCTTGATGAGAATATCTGAAAGCTTTCCGATTTTTTTACCGCGAAGAATAACCTTTGCCCCGAGGATTTCACTTAAGAAATAAAAAGGCTTGAATTGTTTTGTATTCTGGGATTTGTCCTCGTTCATGATTCATCTCACAATTTTTGATGTTATTAGAAATTTGTAAACCAGTATCAGTACCAGGATTATCAGGTAAAGTCTCAGCATAAACAGCGCGATTTTGACCGCCCGTGTCATTTTTATGCGAGGTGTAGAATATTTCTTGTTGATCTCCTTTATTTTATCAAACCAATTTTTGATAAAGTGTATCATGATTCTACCCTCCGAAAAGTCCAGGGAAAAGCGCGCTGATACCGTACAATGTAGATAATATGATAATCGCTATTACAATAGTAGAGTCGATAATATTTTGTAACAGGGTGTTTTTGTATTTTCCCATTATTTCCTCATTGTTGAGAAGTAATATCAAAAATACCAGTGCGGCGGGCAGCAGGGTCACTGCGATTACCTGTACGAAAAGAGTAATTAAGACAAGCGGCGCGCCGGGGATAAGGACAACAGCGCCTGCCGTGATCAAAGCCAGGAAATAACAGACGTAAAACCATGCAGCTTCTTTGACTTTATGGTTCAATGAATGCGCCCAGCCGAATACCTCCCCGAAAGCCCATGAGCCGGCTAAAGAAATGCAGACAGCCCCCAAAAATCCGGCATCAAAAAGACCGATAGCTAAAAAAGTACCGATATATTTATCCTTGCCCATGAGTACCTGTGCTGCCTGAGCAGCGCTTTCTATATTCATCCCCTGCAAAACGGTGCCTGTAACAATGATAACAAAAATCGCCACAAATACGGTGAATAGAGAGCCGATAAAGGTATCAAATTTTCCCCAGGGTATATCTTTTTCACGCATACCCTTATCTACCACCGAACTCTGCTGGAAAAATAACATCCAGGGGGCGATGGTCGTACCGATATTAGCCATTAAGAAAAAGAACAGTTCGTTAGTGAACCCGCCGGGAAAATGAGGAATAATTCCCTGTCCGATGACCTGGGAGACCGATGGGTGGACTAAAAAAGCGGTCGGGATGTACACTAAATTTAACCCGCAGAATAACAAAGTTATTTTTTCCCATGTCCAGTAGCGCCCCTGCAGTACCATTATTCCCATCAACACCGAAACGCCGATCACGGTGATGTAGGGTGGAATGCCAAATATCCTGAGAGCAGCGGTCATTCCGATGAATTCTGTAACTAAAGTCAGCCAGTCTACTATTGTCAGGTCGATGAAAGAGAACCAGCCCCAGAACGGACCGAAAGCGTCAAAAATCGCCTCGGCATGCCCGCGCTTGGTCACGGCGCCAAGGCGCACGGTCATTTCCTGTATAAAATACGCTATTGGTCCGAGCAATACTAAAAACCAGATAAGACCATAGCCATATTTGGCACCGGTAGCGGCATAGGTAGTGATACCCCCGGCATCATTATCTGCCACCATCACAATAATACCAGGACCGGCAAGCAGCAAATATAACAGTACCGCCTTTTTCACCCTGCGATATTCATAATATAAGTGTGATAAAAATTTCATATCGGCTGGGGTTCCTTATAATTCACGATCCCTTAATCCAATATCGCAAGACCAAGTAGAATCAGCAAAAAGCCAATTAAGATTTTAATTTTGGAATCCGCCAAAATGTGCCGCATCAGCGTAATAATATGTTTTAACTTGCGCATTCTAATTCCTTCATCGTACCCGACTTATATCAAGAATGCCTTTTTATGTTTTTCATCCCCTAAAAGTTTTCTATCAGGAAAAGATAATCAGGAAATTAATCGAATTTATATTTAACCAGTGCCTTCCTGTACGCAGGCTGCCATATAAGTTTATTCAGGAATACGATAGTTAAAGACATACTGAGTACAGATAATAAGACCATGCTTGAGTTCGGGAATGCGAACGTGGCTTTATCGAGTAGATATCCTATCCCGAATAGATGATATTCTTGTCCTTTATAGGTAATATATTCAGCGACTATTAACGTGTTCCAGCCTCCTCCCCAAGCGGTTATGCTTCCTGTTATAAATGAAGGGAACATCGCCGGTAAAAGAACTTTTTTCCAGTAAAGTTTCCCTTTGATCCCGAAGGATGTAGCGGCACTATCTATATCTTTCGGGATTGATCTTACACCTGCAATCAGGTTAAAAAGCAGGTACCACTGCATTCCAAGAAGGATGAGGATGATAGCCGCAATATCCAGACTTCCGTATTTTATGAAAATAACGACCATCGCCGGGAAGAGCGCAATCGCAGGTATGGAAGCTGCAACTTCCATCATAGGCATCAAATAGGATGAGGCTTTTTTGTTTTTCACTATATAAACGGCGGCCGGAACAGTCCATAAGGTACAGATTATGTATGCAACGCTTAACCGCAAAAACGAGTACACTATTGCCAGCGGAATGGAATAGGCATCATCTGGCAGGTTCAACAGTAATTGAACTACAGAGATTACAAGGTTATACATTATATAGGCAAGACCAAGGAACAAAATAAGGAGACCTGAAATTTTCAGGGCACTTTTAATAACTTTATGCCCGTGGAACTGGATGTACAATGATACTGTTATCCTTGAAAAAACATCGAAGATAAACCGGAATACCTGTTTAATAGCCTTTGTCTTGAGGATGAACTCCCCCGGTCTTTTCTCACCTGCGTATTCATAATTATATTTATCAGCCCACGATTGCATCGGTCTCCAGATAAACAGCTCGAGTAAAAGTATGATTATAATTAATACGGATAATCCTATAAGCATGAGGGCTATTTTCCCTGAATATGTTGTGTCTATCAGAAATCTCCCGAGCCCGGGCAGTTTATACGTTCCCGACCCAGCCGAGATAATTTCGGACGCAACTAAAAAAAACCATCCTGCTGACCAGGATACAATGCTGTTGTAAACAAGTTTCGGGACGCATGCAGGAAGCGTGAGGTTCTCAAGCCGCTGCCATCCTCGGACCCCGAAGCTATCCGCAGCTTCTATGAGTTCTTTCGGGATGGTGGTAAGGGATTCGTAAACTCCGAAAGCCATGTTCCATGCCATGCTTGTAAAAATTAGGAAAACTGCCGCAATTTCCACTCCTGGCCTTCCTGGGATAAGCCTGATGAAAAACAGGATAGCAGCGGGGAAAAACCCGAGTATGGGAACGGACTGTAGAATATCAAGGATGGGTAGCATGAACCTTCTTGCTCTTGTATTTGTTGCGGCTACATAGCCATACGAAAGCGCGAAGCAGAGTGCAAATATATAAGCTGCGCTCATCCGCAGTAAAGAGTATGCGGCATAGTATGGAAGTGATCCAAGCTCGGGAAAATCTATAAAATCAAAAAAATAGAAAGCTGATATAACTGATATCAAAAAGAGTATGATTGCAAGGATAAAATGTCCCTTTTTCATTGTTAGCTGCATTTACAGCATGGGTACTAATAACTCTTTTTAAAGTTCCCTTACTTACAACAGAAACCCTTATTGCACATATCTTTTTCCGAGCTTTCCACCTGCTATCTGCCCTGCAATATCGGAGAGCACAAGCAACGGTATAACAGTCCAGTTAAGACCGGAAAATATCCGCAACAAAAACACGAAGGGTACAGGGATATGTATAGCCATCATCCACTGCCTTGAGAACTTCGCAGCTTTACTTCTCATATAACCGAAAGGCAGGTTGATTATAAAAACTACCAGCATTAGCTCATTTATCGATGTCATTCTTATTCAAATTCTATTCTATCCAATCTCTTTTTGAACCTTCCTGTTTATGTAGTTTGTGCTTTAAGTTAAGGTAAGTTTTATATATTTAAAGTAAATGCCCACCGGGCAGGGATTGTAATTAACGCTCCGGTTCTGGAAGAACAGTTACTTTACATCAGGCGTAAAATACATATATCCTTAAGTTCATCTTAAACGGAGGACATGATTATGCAAATAGACCCGGTTTGTGGAATGCAGGTTGATGAAAGTACAGCACAGTATAAGACAGAATATAAAGGGAAAACATACTACTTCTGCGCGCCTGGATGCAAGAAAGCTTTTGAATCGGAGCCTGAGAAATACCTTAAAGGCGGACCTGTTGGCATGGGCGGAGGAAAAAAGCCCTGGTGGAAGTTCTGGTAGTTTCCGATAATCTAGAGCTTATAAAATAATCAGACCACTGGTATCTTCCCATACGCCAGTTCCATGCAGAACTCCTGGATGTTCGCAAGCTCCTTATCGATGACCTCGTTAATCTCTTTCTCCACGCTCTCTATCGGCCCCCTCTCCATTATCACCTGCGCCGCGGCTATCTTCGGCTGATCTACAGGCTCACCTATCTGGCTCAGCAGCCATACATACACTTCCTTGAGGTCAGGAACGTTCATGTATATCTCATTGGCAATCCTGTGGCTCAGCATATTGTATATTTTCCCGACATGGCTCACAGGGTTTTTCCCGGCTGCTGCCTCGCTGCTCACAGGACGGTTAAGGGGAATGATGCCATTCACGCGATTCCCCCGCCCCACCTGTCCTGAATCTGCATCCTCGGCTGATGTACCTGTTACTGTCAGATATATCCCGCCCATGCCCCTTCCCTCCCTGTCCAGTGTATTTAAATAAACAGAAGTCCGAAGTTCTGCCCGTTCGTTTACATATGTTTTTATTTCTTCCAGAAGCTCATCTTTTTTTTGGAAATAACCACTCTCTGATTCTATGAACATATCCACAAGCGGATCGGCGACCGTTAATTGGAGTTCATTCCCAATTCTCAGTCCCATAACTTTAATATCCTCCCCGAATTCGGGGAACCTTTGTTTAAACCCAGGCGAATTCAGATGTTTTTCGGTCTCAAGCACTATGGTCTCAGTCGGTGTCATCGGGGCATACCCGACAGCCGCTGACGTATCGTTGGCTCCAAGGATAGCGTTTTTTCTCTTGAATATATCCGTAAGCTCAGCCGAGCCGCTTGCGATTTCGACCTGGTATTCGATTAGATCCGGGTTAACAAACCTCATGTTATTTCTTAACCATTGTTTTGCCGTATTTATAGCGATTTTATTTACGTCAATGAACTCACCTTCTACCTCAAAAGTGGCTCTGTCCCCGAAAATAACACGCATCGGCTTTAATATCACGCCTCCGCCGAATTTCGTTTTCACCTCTCCGGCTACAAGCATCCCCTTCTCGATATTGTGATGCATGATAGCCCCGAATATTTCCATGTACTCCCTTGAGAGTTCGATAGATACCTGGTTCATTATAGAATCACAGATATAATCGGGATGCCCAAGTCCTTTTCTCTCCACGATCTCTACTTTTCTCTCGGTGATCGGGGTTGCGCCCAGTTCCTCTATTTCTATATTTCGCATCAATGCTTACCTATCCATTTTCAGGTATTTCTCGGTCAGTTCAGCATAATTCTTAAGGGTATTTTTTATGATCATTAAATCCGCCTCCGTCGTTGTCCTCACATGCCTGCATGGTATCCCGAACACAACACTGTTCGGTGGGATTTTTTGACCCGGAGGGACAAGCGCACCTGCCCCGATAACAGCAAACTCACCGATCTCGGCGCGGTGCAGTATAGTAGCGTTCATACCAATAAGCGCATGGTCTCTTACCAGGCAGCCGTGCATGACGCAGCCGTGACCAATGGTAACATAATCACCTATCTCGATATTTGATTCATCTGTGTGTATGACCGTGTTATCCTGGATATTACAGCCCCGCCCTATGGTTATCTTGCCCCTGTCACCCCGGATAACCGAGTTAAACCAGACACTTGATTTTTCTCCAATCGATACATCCCCTATGACGCACGCGGTCTCTGCTATAAAAGTGCTCTCAGGTACAGATGGTTTCTTATCGCCAAACGGATATAACATATTCACTCCTTATGCTTTTCGGGAGTTCTCCCGTTATCTCCCATCATAAGAGGCGCTTTTTTACATAAATAGGTTATTAATATACGAAATTTTTTGTATACATAACGCATTTTTAAGATTATGTCTGAAATAATATTTCTCGGAACAGGGGGCGGGAGGATGGTCGTCCTGAACCAGTTGCGCCGGAGCGGGGGTTTCTGGCTAAAGCTGGGAAACGTGAATATATTACAGGACCCGGGACCGGGCTGCCTCGTGATGGCTCATAAGCTCAGGCTCAGACCCGGCACTCTTGATGCCATTGTTCTATCCCACAGGCATATCGACCATTCCAATGATATAAATGTCCTTACCGAGGCAATGACACGGGGAGGTTTTGAGCACCGCGGACGCCTTATCGTCCCTGAGGATTGCCTGGTCTCTGATCCGGTAGTACTGCAGTATGTAAGACCGTTCACTGAAATAACCGAAATAAAAGAAGGCATGGAAATAGCCCTGCAGGACATTAAAATAAAATTCCCTATAAAGAATATGCATCCGGTTGAAACCTACGGGGCGATCTATAAATTCGGCTCGGGTAAATTGGGGTATATCCCGGATACCGAATATTTCCCCGGGCTTGCTGAGGCTTATAAAGGGGTGGATTTCCTGATAATTAACGTAGTGAGAATGAAAACGGATAAAAAAATACGTCATCTGAATATGAATGATGCGGCTGAATTGATCAATACGATAAGACCAAAAAAGGCAATACTGACACATTTTGGGCTGCAGGTGCTCAAAGCCTCACCTGAATTCCAGGCAAAGGATATCTCAGGCAAAACCGGGGTGGAAGTTATAGCTGCGTATGATGGTCTGAAGCTGAAGCCTGAAGGAGAGAAGAACCTTGGAAAGTGGGTCTAAATTTTACTTTTTACAGATTCTATTTTCTCATCCATACCTTTTGGAGCGTCTCTTCTATCATCGATCGTGAGGTGCGTGACCACTCTCTTTGCACCTTTTTTAATAACCGCCTCATGCGCTGCCCTCATTGCATTGAAAGCCTCATCAATGGAAGATACCTCCAATACCGTCCCCATAGGAGTTAACTGGTATTTAACACCCGATTTTTCGATAGCCTTCACAGCCTCGGAAATATGAGAACTCATACTCGTGCTTCCCGTGCCCAGTACGACAATTTCAAGTTCCGCTGTAATAATCGGTTTCATTTTATACCTCCTGAATATATAACAGTTTTAATTAATCTTCTAACCGATAACCAACCGCAAAAATATTATTGATTTTGGGGGGCAAAAAGGTTATGGATAAGTAAGAATTTCCTGTATATTGAGGTGGAAACCGCCAATCAGCGCAAAAACAAAACTATTAAGTACTGGAATAATTATCTTAGGAACTATGGGAGTTAAGAGTGGATGTATAGTGTTAGTAACCCTGATTTTAATAGCTGTCTTAAGCGGTTGCATCAATCAAAAAATCCATATGGTGGGTATATCAGAAGAAAATCAAAAACTACCGGATGGAGAATTAAAGAATAACCAGTCCACACCAGTTCCAACTGCTGAACATACTCCTATCGACACCGCCCAATATACACCTGCTTCGATAACACCTACTCCGATACCTGCACCGGTTACGACAACGCCCCGTCCGCTGTTGATACAGACGCCTATGCCAACACTTACTCCTGTGCCGACCACTACACCGGTTCCAACCTCTGCTCCGATATCGACGCCTGGAAATATATTGAGCTTTAAATTACTTAGTTTAAGTGGTTTTTATCATTATAAAAAGTTAAGAAATTTAAGAACCGACTATCCTTGATATAACCCTGTTCTCAGAGACCTTGTATGCCCAGCCGCTGAAGCTG
>OBLY010000077.1_pt1 | contig 13662 bp, 22 predicted proteins | sample 1539041 | NCBI WGS metagenome assembly OBLY01 (sample SAMEA2690973, study PRJEB22502) | sediment metagenome | biome: Billabong; feature: Tropical; material: Sediment | place: Australia | collected 2013-05-14 | depth 1 m
TCCATTTGTGTTCGGTTAAGGTACGAAACGTCGGAAAAGTAGCATTTTTTACGCTGATATCTAACTTTCAAATCAGAAAATCGCTACACATAGTATTCAAAGTTGTGTAACAAAATCGTTAACCGAACACAAATTAAAATCCATGAGACTATTTTATTATCTGGGAGATGTTTTTCGCCTCTCGCTACCTTTTAAACGTTTTAAATCGTTTTAGATTCCAGATGCTGTAATAAAATTGAAATATTACAAAAACAATCACATAAACATGGAAAAACTTGATGTCAGAGGAAAGATATGTCCCCTGCCGCTGTTCTACGCAAAAAAGAAGATGTCTGAGATGAAATCCGGTGAAGAACTCGAGATCATCGCGGACGATGCGACCGCAAAGGAAACAATACCTAAATGGAGCCATATCCACGATCAGGAAGTAGTAAAAATCGAGGATGAGGACAACTTTTTCAGGATAATAGTCAGGAAGCGCAAATAGGGTTATTGGGCTTAAATCCCACATTTTTAATTGACATTACAAAACGATAGATTTATATATACGGGTCGTTATTGATTAATGGTGATAATCATAATGGTGATTATGCATGAAATACTCTATTGGAGACACTGTAAAATTCAAGCTCGAGTCGGGCGAAGTACAGAAAGGGAATATCCAGTATATCGAAAAGAAACGTAACGGAGACGTACTGTATATAAACAGTTTCAGCAGATGGGCCTACAGGATCCCCCAAAAAAGGGTCGTTTCGCTGATCCCAAGGAAATAGTTCTTATTTTTCTTTCCCCAGCTTATTCTTCTCCTGTTCAAGCTTTTTCTGCCACTCTATAAAATTGCAGTGCGGGCATCCAATATCCCAGGGCCGCTTCCCCTTGTTTATTATCTTGATAAAATAAAGACCGTGTTCTTTGCACTGTTTATCCGTAACCACTATCTGCCCGCTTTTGGGTAATGGCAGGATAAAATCACATTTCGGATATGATGAGCACCCTATAAACCTTGAACCTTTCTTGGATTTCCGTATTATCAGGTCGGATGAGCATTTCTTACATGTCCCTATAATGCGGTCTTCATATAAACCATTCTTGAGGGACTCACTTATAAGTTCTTTATTCTTGAACAGGTCTTTGAATACCTCTTCAAGCATATCCTTTGATTCATTGACCACATATTCCTCGGTGATCTCTCCCTCGGAAATCTTATCCATATCCTGCTCAAGCTTACCCGTCATTTCCGGTTTTGTGATGGTATTTGCATACTTCTCAAGCGCTTCTATCACGGCATAGGCAGTCTTTGTCGGCTGAAGCGGATTGCCCACCACATAAGCTCTGGAATAGAGCTTGGATATTATCTCATGACGTGTGGATTTTGTCCCTAATCCCATGTCCTCCATTATCTTTATCAGGTGCCCCTGGCCATATCTTGATGGGGGCTGCGTCTCTTTTCCCACAAGATTCACTTCCTTCACGGTAAGTACCTGCCCTTCCCGGAGCTGCGGAAGTATCCTGTCCTCAGGCATATTATAGGAGTAATACCATCTCCAGCCCGGCTCTATCAGTCTCGCGCCGTTAGCCCCGAACTCCTCACCGCTGATATCTACGGTCACAGCCATGGTCTCCCACTGCGTCTCGCCTGCGAACGTTGCAAAAAAGCGCCTTACAACAAGCTCGTATATTTTCCATTCATCATCCTTAAGCTGACTTCGTTTAGCCGGTGTCGCAGGATGGATAGGCGGGTGATCAGTGGTCTCTTTCTTGCCCCTCGTGGGCTCAAGCTTTCCTGAAAGCAGCTGTTGCGAATACTCATGAAACTCGGTATTTAAAAAAGAGGCAATAATGCCCTTAGTATCAAGGGTGGCAGGATAAACCGTGTTATCGGTACGCGGGTACGAGATATACCCGTTAACATAAAGGAACTCCGCTATCCGCATGGCATTTGCCGCTAAGATGCCGATAGAGCTTGCAGCCCTGAGAAATTCAGTGGTATTAAAGGGTGTGGGAGGCTTCTCACTCCTTTTTCCAAGCACGATGCTTTTTACTGTGCCTGTACTCCCGAGCTTTGCCTTTATCTGCTCGGCCTCGTTTTTATCCAGGAAACGCCCTTTTTTATGTTGCGCCTCGAATTCTCCCCCGTTCACCAGGGTGGCGAAGAGTTCCCAGTAAGGCACTGGCACGAAAACATCCCTCTCTTTCTCCCGGTTCACTATTATAGCAAGCGTAGGCGACTGCACCCTGCCAACCGAGAGGAACTTATCCCCGAGTCTTCCCGAACTCAGCGAGACAAATCGGGTAAGCACCGCTCCCCATATCAAATCTATGACCTGGCGCGATTCACCTGCGGCTGCAAGGCTAAAATCGATCTTTGCCGGGGATGAGAAGGCTTTTTTTATCTCTGCCGGTGTTATGGTGCTGTAGCGCACCCTGTCAGCCGGGATTTCGGAATTTACCTTTTTTATCACGTTGAGCGCCTCTACGCCGATAAGCTCTCCTTCGCGGTCATAGTCTGTTGCGATGGTAAGATGCTCTGCCTCTTTCCCCAGTTTCCGAAGCGCTGTGACGATGTTCGCATGCGTTGGCGTCGTCTGTACCTCGGCATGGATGAGGTCTTTCAGGTCCGTTTTCTGCCAGTTATTGTAATCTTTCGGGAAATCTACTTCCACGATATGCCCGGATAGGCCCATGACGGTTTTGCCATCGAACTTATACGCATCAACGCCGCTGATTCTCTCCTTCACCGGCTTTTTTTCGGATAGTATAGCCGCGATCCTCTTTGCAGCATCATGTTTCTCTGTTATGATTAAATGCATCGTATCCTCAGAAGTATCTGGAATTGTCAATAACTTACATAAATAGATTTTGTTCAAAGCATAGGTGCTGTCGATTATAAGCGTAACGGGAACTTACTTCTGATGATAGCTTTGGAATGGCAGTTCTATCTCCTGTAACTTTTTTTAAAATACAACCATAGAAATGTAAGTACGGCTATCATTATGATGAAACCTGCAATGATTGCATAGCTCTTCTCATCCAGGGTTATGGAGTACTTATCACCGCTGAATGGATAGAAAAGCATGATACCATCGGCTGCCGTATATCTTGTTATGTTATCCTCGATGTGTTGAGCTACGCTTTGATTTGATACGACCTGGTTTGCCAGAGTTTGAATAGTATGGTTCGAGTTATCGAACAGGAAAATGTCCAGGGCAGAGTGTGACCAGAAGCCTATAAGTAACGGGGCGAAGAGAGCGCGATATCGGACTGCAAGCAGCAGTGCCAGTACAAGCAAGACCAGAGGCGAATGCAGTCCGCTGCGATGTTGCCAGAGTATGTCCAGATCGGGAAATAAACTTGCAACCGCTACAACTGCCATTGTTTCCCGGTTCGTTTCTTTCAATAGAATTGCGCCGAGCACAAAACCAAACAGCAAATGTGAAATCCAGTCCATGTTTTATGATATAAGGGGAATATTTTTGAGGGGTTTTTGACAGATTGTTAATTCGGATCCATCTATTTTGTGCAATATCGTGTATGGTATTCAATAATTTTTTGGTTACGCCACTGGGAGATGATTATATCTCAGGGAAGGCTTTCAAATAATCAATATTCCGGACATCCTGACAAATATCAATATATGGATAACTTTTTATACCATGTGGTAAAACTATACAGTAGGGGGAAAATCAAAATTTAAAGGGAGTAAAATAATATGAGAATAAGGGTTGTTAGCTCAAAAGAAGAGATTAATTCACTTGGAAGATGCGAAAAAATTGTCCATCTCGCATTCCGCCCGGCAAACAAGGATATTTTCGCATTGGTACGGTCATGTCCTGATATGAAAGCCATACATATACCAAGTTCGTATATCAGGACAGTATCGAATTCCACTAAGATGTTCCTTGATATGCAGGGTATTGCACTGCTGGAAGGCGATGTCTGGGGCCACAGAAAAGATATAAACGAATACTCCGAGATCAGACCTGAGGTCTTAAACAGAATCCAGGAATTTAAGGCAGAAGGCTTATCCGAGCCTGATATGCTCGGCAGGCTGGGAAGAGAGACCCGGCTTAGCAGGGATTTATTGAAATTCCTGTTAAAAGAGAAGGCAAAATAAATCTTTCATCGAAAACTACACCATGGATCTCGACTCACTATTTCATGCCCGTGTTCCCTGCTCCACTGAGGAATTGTGTTTTTAGCTCGTCTATCTTCTTCTTGGTATAGAACAGGGGTAGAGGACATACCCTGCCTCTGGCATCTAATTTGTACATGGACGGTACTTTGGACTCAGGTTTTATTGTACTATGGTATTCAGGCAAAAATTGCACTTAATATTTTGCTTCTATAATTTTACAAATAAAATGTTTCATTATTTCAGCAGAGTATCCTTGTCCTCAATCGCAAAAGCGCCTCTTCCGCAATCCACGCATGACACCATCGCAACTCCTTTGATGAAATCAGCGTTTCTTAGCTCTATTAAATGTTTACAATTAGGGCATTTATACCATGTGCTATCAATCATATCTGTCACCAGGTTCAAAAGTAACGTCGTTGCAATTCTTAATGATTATTCATTGTATTTATACCTTGTGATGCCAACATTTAACTTGGTTTAATCACATTCCAATTTAATACCGTAGCATAGAGGAGTAAGTATGGGAGATAAAAAAATAAAATGCATAGATTGTCACAAAGATTTTATTTTTTCAGCCGGAGAGCAAGAATTTTTCGAAGAGAAGGGGTACAGTGAGCCAATTAGATGCAAGGACTGTCGGAGTAAAAGAAAATCTGAAAAAAGAACAGGTGGCTTTAGACGTTATTGATTAGGCTAGCTTTTCGGCAGGTTTGTGAGCTGAATACATCATGCCCACCTTCGATACAGTGAAAAAGCGCCCCCACATCAACATTTTCAAACTTGGCAGTGCATACTATTTCAAGCACTTCTTCGATGATTCCAAACTATTCAGAGAGCTTGAGCCATATTATGAGAAGGCCAATTATAGGTTCAGGATGGCGACCGTCGACGAGATGAGCAGTGTGATTAAGCTCCTGGATGCAAAGGGCTATGAACCTGTCCTGATCGAAGACCCTGCGCCGTTCACTGTGGAGATAAGCAGGTACCGGAAGTACGGCGAGCTGCTAAAGAACTCGGTTGAGAACTATCTCCTCCGGGATAAGGTCGTGCTGGTGATGAAGGATATGATGTGGGTGGAACAGGCGGTGGTGATGGGGGCGGTGGTGAGGGGCGTGAAATAATGATACCTCTTTATTAAAAAGAAGCATTATCCTCAGTAATTGATTGCTATTTTTGATTCGTCGGGGTCTTTTAAAAACCCATAGCAACCTCCATGAACCCCTCGCCGTCCGCCTGCGAGCGCGCAAGTCCGGCTTCGAGCTTATCGCAGAGGGACATGAGCTGATTGACTCTGCGGCTACCGCAAAGTTGTTCTATGAGAAGACGCGCTTGAGGTCAGGATGGCAACCAGGGAGGATAGATTACTCTTAAAGTATTGAATTCGCAGCGCTGCTATGTTCCCGGAGGAGGCGCGCGCTCAGAGTCCGACCATATTCTTACGGAAGATGCTGCACCGTTCGCGGTGGAGAGTGTTATTTACTTTATCAATCAACTGAATCCATATTTTTTTTCTCTATCTTCAAATGCATCTTTCCCCCTTCCAAAATTTCACACACGTGGTCCCTTATTCCCATTTGGTATAGGATTCCTTTTTCCTCAAATTTTTCAAAACAACATTCAAGAGATCCAGTTACAAACTCAAATTTATATTTTCTGTTAGCTCTTCCTGGTTGTTGTCCATCTTGATTAGCGACTATTACCTCTTCCGAATCAGTAGAAACAACTAAATTTGCATTGTGTGATACAATAATTATTTGCCTTTTAATTTTCTTTTTTTTATAAAATCCTTCAATTCCGTATAAATGGTACGGTTGTCTAAATTGTCCTCAGGTTGATCTATCAAGATGGGATCATTTGCATTGCTCAAATGTAAAAAGAGCTTGAGTAACACTAAGCCACGTTTTCCTGGAGACACCTCCATAATTGAATCATTGTTTTGGCAAATATCGAATTTGATGACAAAGAGACAAAAAAAGCCCACTCATCACTAGTACCTCCATAACAACTTCTCATTACCAAAATCATTAAGTAATACCTCTCAGATATAGTATTACCAATCATGAAATCAAAACAAAGAATTGTTGGTATTACATCAAAGGGCCAGGCAACCATCCCTGCTGAGATGAGGCGGCGGCACAGGCTCGAAAAACGGGCGCTCATAATCGAGACCGATAAAGGGCTGCTCATACTGCCCGCCCCGGAGCCAGAGGACGAAATGGGAAGTCTTAAAGGACTATTTAATAAGAAAGCTGGGGAACTTCTGCGCGAAGCACGCAAAAAGGATAAAACACGGGAAAAAGCGCTGGAGGAACTTTGAAGTACATCTTTGATACAGAGGCAATTCTGAAATTCTATCTGGGCGAAGATGGTGCGCAGAAAGTGCTGGAATTGCTCAAAAACGTTCAGGATAAGAAGGTTAAAGGCTATATCAGCATAATTAATCTGACTGAATTCTATTACATTCTCTATCGCAAAAGCCCGGAGATCGCGAAGCAAAAAGTGGAGAACCTGTTCTCTTTTGGACTGGCGCCGCACGAGATAAAAGATAATGGCATGTGGAGAGAGGCTGGAAAACTGAAGGCGCTCCACAATATACCACTTGCTGATGCATTTGCAGCCGCAACTGCAAACCATCTCAAAGCTACCCTTGTGGCAGGGAAAGATGCTGATTTTGAAGGGATTGAAGTGGATTTGATGAGAATATAAACGGACGATGCTCCGAAATGACGCCGCGGCAGAAGGAAGTATTAAAAGAAAAGAATAATTGGGAACGAAGGCGACCCACCAGCCTATTGGTTTATCTAAATTAGCTCTTCCGTACAAAGATATTGTAAATCCCGTCGTTCGCCTCAACAGCCAGCAGCTCATTCCCCGATTTTTTCACCCATGCATCGATATTTTGCGGCGCCACCGGGTCGCTTGCCAGGATTTTGAGCACCATGCCCTTTTGAAGCTTATCAATCTGCTGTTTCGTCCTGATCAAAGGATAGGGGCATGCCTCGCCCCTTACATCCAGCTCGAAGTCATGAACTATTGCCATCTCAGTATTGCCATCTCAGAACACTAGTGCTACTTCGCTCTCAAGTATCCTGTTCGTCAGGTCGGCTTCAAGCGCATAGAACCTGACGCTTTCCTTTGCCTTGATTATGGTAGCCTCAACGCTCGGAACATCTTTCTGCCATATAGCAGGGTCTCAGCAAGAGATATTGCGCTGTATGCATCTTCCTTGCCATAAGGGGGCTGGTAACGATTATGTTTACTTTCTTGCTCATGTTCTTCACCCCAGTAGTATAGTATAGTCTTGTCCGATTCTGCCGTCCATTCAACGAGGTCGTAGAGCCCGCCTATGACCACACCCTCGGTCTGCTGCTTTGTCACGCCGCGCGCTTCCGTGCATTTTATGCATGCGATGGCATCGGTCTTTGGGTTTTTAAGCCCTTTCTTCAGCACAGTGCCGAAAAGCTGCTCCACCACCGGGAACTCCTTTGGCGCCTGCTCCCTGTGCCCGATCACGGTCCCGTCAAGGTAGTTGAAGAAGTTGATGTTGATACCTTTCTCCTTTGCAGCATGGGTGAGCCTGACAAGCGTATATGCCGCCTCATCCCGATACGGTCCGTTTATCGATACAATTGTTAATGTTTTGCTATTACCATTGTTTGCCATATCCACCACCTCAGAACCATGCTACTCTTGCACCATCATCAACTATATGGTCAAGGAGTGCACTTATTACGTTTAACCAGTAATAGATTTGTCATATTTATCGACCTCTAAAAGAAACTGCTTATTCGTTATTCGATCCAGCCGCCAGTTCTTTCTCAACTCATTCTATCATTGCATCAAGAGTTTCAAGTATCGGCGTTTTTGAGAACGGGCGTGCTTTTGTTTACTCTGCTTTTATCAGAGACAAAGGCGATTACTTCTTTTGATGGGATTATTCTAAAACTGTAACAGTAGCGGCAATTTTCTTCCGGATACTGTTGAATTTTCTTATAATCTGATTATACGTAAAATTGCATTTAAACCCAGATCAGGGTACTTTCTAACCAAATATCAGCAGGAGGGGAAGAAACTTTCGTTCCTTCCCGATAAAATCCCACTCCCTCAGTAAATATATTTATCCATTTTTTCGAGATACAACGTTTTTTTCGGTTATTTTATATGCCCAGCCGCTGAAACTGTCTATGTAGAGAATATCCTCTTCACAACTTTCTTCAATAATCTGAACTTTCCCTTCATGTATCTCATTCGATCCGACTTTGAATCTTACAACATCCCCTCTTGAATATCTCATACACTCACCTGTTTATTTTTTAACTTCTTGTTTTGCTTATATCAGCAAACCCGGTCTATTTTTAGACAAACTTTATAATTTATCTTCCACTACTTAAATCTTTCTATTTGTAAAAACCGAAATAAAAAATAAAATTAAGGTTACGAATATTGGAAACAACAGTAAATTCCGGAAAACTCTAAAAATCTACTTCTTATCATACAAAACTGCCAGATCGCAATAAAATTTTATAATTAATTTCACGATATCATTTTCCTTGTTAAGGGTAAATGTCCTGATTTGTTTGCCCAGCCTTTTCTCAATCACAATATTGTTTTGGATAAGCGGCTCCAGTACTCTTGCTACGCTTGAGTGAGAAATCCCGGTCTCTCTGGCAATCCCCGACAGGTGAATAAACTCACCCTGGTTTTTTAACAGGCTTTCCAGTACGGTTGTCTGGGCGCTGTTTCCAAATATTTTCTCAAGGGGTGTTTTATCCATAGGCTAATTATTATTGGATTGTTATTTTCTTTATTGCCTATAAACTTTTCTTTTTATGCTCAGATTTGACTAAAAATCAACGAACTTTATTATAGGAATATTCGGGAGGGGCAGATTATTGAGCAAAATCTGGAAGTATTCTTGTTCATATGCGGCGGGCTGCCCTGACATTATCGGGTTTTGTTACTCTGCCAAGTGAAGCGACCGGCTGGAGATTGGGTATAATCGAACGCATTCCTGGGTCTGGTTTCAAGCCTATAATATTGGAGTACATTGCTAAAATGTCTTCAGAGGCACTTTTCTGGGTTAATATGGTCTCTGCGACCCTTGATAATGCTACCCTGGCTGCGGCTGAAATCGGTCCTACCTTTACAGCATTGCAGATAAAGGCTGCACTCATGGGACTTTTAATTGCCGGAGGCATGCTGATACGGGAAATATACCCAATATTATCTCTGCAGGGAAACTCGGAATCACAAGCTGTTCGTGCTGAAGATTTAATCCCGGTTAAGGCTGTCCCATTTTACGGTGGGACATCGCCTCCATTTTCGGACTTTAAAGTATGAAGGCAACTGTTTTAAACCATAACAATATACTAAGTATTGTAGCAGGTAATTTATGTCTGAGGGAAAACAGGATAAAAAATCGCAAATGAAAGAAAAATGTAAAAAATGCGGTATCTGCTATCCCAGGAGGAAAAGAAATGAGTAAAGTCGTTCTAATGGATTTTTTTGCTGAATGGTGCGGTCCCTGCAAGATGCAGGACCCGATATTAGAAGAGCTGAAGAAGAAATTCGGGGATAAGGTAGAATTTAAGAAAGTTGATGTTGATACGAATTATGAGCTTGCTTCCAAATTCACCATCCATGCCGTACCCACATTGATTATCGAAAAGGATGGCACGCTGATCAAGCGGTACACAGGCGTGACGCGCGGGAACGTACTTGAGGCTGATCTGAATGCTGCATTAAAATAAGAGGTCTGTGAAACCCTTATTTGATCTCGGCGTGCTGCCTTTGCGGCATAAGACCGGCAGGGGTTTCAAGCCCCATGTATCACTGGTTTTCAATGCATGCAAAAGACTTACTTTTGCCATAGACACTACCAATTCACGCTCCCAGCAGCCCGATGCCTACCTGATAACCCATGCCCATTCTGACCACCACGGTAAATCGGCCATGCTCTCCGAAAGGGCAGTATGTTCTGAAGAGACCGCACGGGCGCTTGAGATCCTCTACGGCAGGGAATACGCAGGCAGGACTTTTAAGACAGGCGAGACCATTGATATCTGCGGCGTTGATGTAAAGACGTATCCTACCTATCATACCATCGGTTCATGCGCTTTTTACTGGCAGAACGAAGTGGGGACAAGAATCCTGGTCACAGGCGATGTTAAGGATGCAAAAGACCTGCCTAAGTGCGATTGTCTTATTACCGAGGCAAACTACGGTGACCCCTTCGATCCCAACTGCCATTTCAGGGATGATATCGGCGCTTTCAGGGATGCAGTCGAAGCATCATTTGAGGATGATACTATTTTCGGTGCCTATGCATTTGGGAAGGCCCAGCGCGCTGTGAAGCTTCTACGTGAACTCGGTTATTCTGAGGAAATAGGGATGGATGCCGTATCCCGTGCGCTTACCGAAGGATTAATGGACAACGCAGGTTCTCTTACCGGTCTTGATAGCGATTGCAGGATACGCATAGCATCACTCTCTGAGATGACAGGAGTTGCTGCATCAAAAAAAATTATCCTGACGGGGAGACGCGATTACAGGTTCCCGACGATCAATATCAGCGACCATATGGACGCAGAGGGTCTTATCGATATGGTGCGTCAATGCTCTCCTGAGGCGGTTATTACATACCATCCTGGGGGACACCGACCCCTCAAACTTGCGAGGTACTTAAATAAAATCGGGGTATACGCGCGGGCGCTTGAGCAGATAAATAACGTTCTTGAAGCCTGAGTTACTGGCATACAGGATTAACCATTAACTCAATCACACAATATCACATATATTTCGCACTGTATTTCATATATATCACACTATAGAACGAAACAAATATAATGTCGAACATAATGACCTCCCTGCAGCTACTCAGTATAGTTTATGCAATATTATCTTCCGGAGGTTTTGTTCTCGTAGCATATGCGGCATATGCAGGAAAAAAGAAGAACGATGATACTCTGTTGAGAGCCTGGGCATTTCTCAATAAGTCTTTCATGAAAGATAGCTGGACTCTGCTCCTGCTGGCATGTTTACTTTTCTTTATTGACTCTCTGTTGAGCCTGAATATGATGCTCGGATCATTCATAGAATTGAATACATCAATTCTAATATCAATACTGGTCGAGGTCGGAACAATGGTGTGCATTGTCATGCTGGCGTATAAATGGTTCAGGCTGGTAAATCCTAAAAACCAGTTGTAGATAGCTTTGTGTACGGGCTGGAAAAAACAGCCTATGCTTGTGCCTCAGCCAGCCTTTTCTCTATGTCCGCGATTTTAAGCTTGAGGGCTGTTATCTCTTCGATAACCGGGATGCGTTTTTCAAGTGAGTCAATCTTCGTGTTTACAGCATCAAATCTATAATTTAAGCCTTCAAATTTAGACAGCATTTCTTTCCTGTTGCTTTCAATTTGAGCTTCAAGTGAATCTATCCTTATATTTATGGCCTTAAGTTCGCCTCTCATTTCGTTAAGAGTTGGTAGCAGCATTCGTTCAATCCAGCCAGGTATCTTTTCTGCGGGCATAATCTATAGTTGATATATGTTCTATTTAACTTTATTCAGAAGTGCGAGGGATGAGATTCGAACCTATGACTCTCAAATAGAAGCTGAAAAACAGCCTTTTTAAAAATCGACAAGCTTAAGCCTATCTACATGTAGATAGTCGCCATCAGTACTCATAGGGCTCATCACATCTCAGTGACTTTTTATCATCATCGGCACTTCTCTATCTCTTTTGCTATTTTTTCAGCCTCTATAGCGGGGTTCTTTGAATTATAGATGCCCCGCCCCACTATAACATAATCCGCGCCAGCCCTGACTGCCTCTGTCGCGCTTCCACCTTGCGCGCCCACGCCTGGTGAGATGATTGTCAGTTTTCCAACGATACTGCGTATTTCTTTCACTCTCTCCGGGCGCGTCGCAGGCGCGACTACACCCGAAGCGCCTGATTCAACGGCAAGGCGCGCGAGTTCCAATGCCTCTGCCTGCATAAAATCAACGGCTCCGGGATGGCTCATCTCTGTCACAACGTATATTTCCCCGTTGTATTCTCTTCCCGTCTTTACGCATTCCGAAAGGCTGTCGCGCCCCGTAAAAGCGTGAACGATAACAGCACTGGCGCCAGCCTCGAACGCCCGGGCGCATATTAACCTGTTTGTATTCGGGATGTCCGCGACTTTGAAATCCGCAATTATGGGTGCGAATTCTGATAGAGTGTCAATTATTTCGATACCTGCGCCGAGCACAAGCGGGTAGCCTACTTTGATGGCATCTACATACTCTGCCACGTCTTTTGATATTGAGATAGCCTGGGTTCTATCTGTAACATCAAGAGCCAGGATAATCCGGGTTTTTTTACGCATAACTACTTCCTCTTTCCGCTTTTCGCCGCAGCCACGATCATCGGCAACGTAATTGTCGCATCCGAATACACTGTCACAGCGCGCGCATTCTCCCCGACCTTGCCCCATGAGCGCGCCTCATCCAGCGTTGCGCCCGAAAGACCACCGGGCTCGGGTCTGTCCATTGTAAGCTGGATTGCATAATCAAAGGATTTCGGGGTAACAAGCATGGACTGGAGAATGAAGTTCTTTGGAACGCCGCCGCCCACTATCAGGACACCCGTGCGCTTTGCCTCGTAGCACCGGTCTATCAGGCATCTCATATCTGCAAAGGCATCCACGTTAAGCGGCTTTGTCTGCCTGTACAGCCACGCCTGCAAGCCGATTATCGAATCCTGTATCGCAGGGCAGTACACAGGGATGCCCATATCGTATGCGCTCTTTAAAATAGAGTTATCATCATCAAGCCTTGAACCTATATGGGAAAGAAGTTCGGTTATCGAAAGCTTATCGGGTAGCTCTCTGAACAGGGGCTGAAGCTTCCCCTCAAGTTTTGCGAAATGCTCCTCAGGCAGGAATACGTCATATATGCGGTTGATAGCCTGATGCTTTAGCTCGACATCATCGGTCGCATCCGTTCCCTTATAGTGATGAAGCCCGAGCGATTCGATAATATCATGGACGAGGTTGGCTCCCGTAGTGACGAGAATATCAACGTCCCTATCCCTTATAAGGTCGCTCACTATCCGCCTCATGCCTGCAGGCACCATGGCACCCGCCAGACCGAAGAATTTAGTACACTCCCTATCCCTGACCATTTCCCTGTATATGTCCGCAGCCTCGCTCAGGCGCCCTGCCCCGAATGCGCAGCCTGAGAACGAGTCCACAAGCTGGCATACGGTCATATCGTGTGTTATTTCTGCATGTTTGATCGGCTTCTGAAGTTCCATATCTTATCTAAAGCACTTCACACAGGATAGGATGATATCCTTTTCGTGCGTCAGTTGTTCTGCAAGTTCAATCCCCTTAGATAGACTATTGGCGTAATAAATATTTTTATTAATATTATTGTTTTTAAAGGGCTTCATCCTCTCTCCCACGAGAATTAAAGCCAGAAGTTCATCCATATGTTTATCCATAAATCTTCGATAATCAGAAGGTGCACATTTTGAGTAAAAA
>OBLY010000078.1_pt1 | contig 13647 bp, 12 predicted proteins | sample 1539041 | NCBI WGS metagenome assembly OBLY01 (sample SAMEA2690973, study PRJEB22502) | sediment metagenome | biome: Billabong; feature: Tropical; material: Sediment | place: Australia | collected 2013-05-14 | depth 1 m
GATTGGATATTTGTCAGGTCATATGCATCTCCAGAGCCAACATGGGGAACATAGTCCTCGCCAGAGACTGCGATTTCATTGATGTTTCCACCACATTGGAAGAAACATCAATGAATATTCCTGGCAATCTCCCCATTCAAACATTTTTTAATTTTTGAGTGACGCAGGAAAAAGGAAATTCTGGGACGGTTCCGTTGAGTACTATAACATAAAAAGTATGCAGTTGTTTATAAATAGAAGCTTTTGCTGGGTTCATGAATTGTATCAGAGATTCTAAAGGAGCCTTAAGTTGTAGGTTTCCTGTTTAGAAGCCGTAAAGTATATATCGTCAGTTGACGTAGCCATGAATAGGCAAAAGCCGTCATATAGTTTCCTCCTATATCCCGTCAACGATACTATTCTTTTCCGGCTTTTGCCACATCCTAAAATAACCGGAAATTTTGAATAAGCTTTAATATGGACTTCACCATTACGGGATGGATTTAAGATGAACATCGTTTTACTCGGTCCCCCGGGGGCTGGAAAAGGTACTCAGGCTAAGAAAATCGCGGAGCATTATTCACTGCCCCACATATCTACAGGCGATATACTGCGCGAGAATATAAGCAATAATACGCCTCTCGGCGTAAAGGCAAAATCCTATATGGCAAAAGGAGAACTCGTCCCGGATGAGCTTTTAATAACAATCATAAGGGACAGGCTGTCAAAGCCCGATTGCTCGAAAGGGTTCCTGCTGGATGGGTATCCCAGGACAGTGCCGCAGGCAGACGCACTCCAGATGATTCTTACCGAATCGAATAAAAAACTGGATGTAGTGCTGAATATCGACGTTGATGACGAGGAATTGATCAAACGCCTGTCCGGACGCCGGGTTTGCGCATCATGTGGCATGAGCTATCACATGATATTCAATCCTCCTAAAGAGGATGAGATATGCGATAAATGCAAAGGGAAATTATACCAGCGAGAGGATGATAAGCCTGAGGCGATAAGGAACAGGTTGATGGTGTATAAGAAACAAACACAGCCCCTTATAGAGTATTACACCAGAAAAGGCCTTCTCAGGACGGTAGACGGAGGAAAAGACATCCCGGAGATATTTGAAGATATTAAAAAAATACTGGAGAAATATGATTAAAAAAGCTTTAAGCAAAATAGTATTATACTTCGGAGTATTCCTCCTGCTCAGCATCATGCTATTCCCCAATTTAAGGGGCATCATAGGCAACGCCATGGGGGTTGTTTTAAATCCTCTTCTATCGGTTCTTCCGATCCATATAATCATATTCATTCTTGCAGCAATAACAGGTCTTTATGCCTCGCTGATCCAGAAATATACTATGGACTGGGAGCTGATGAGGCGCGTTCAGGAGAGAATGAAGAGTATACAGCAGGAGTTCAGGCAGGCGCAGTTGACCAACAATGCCCAGAAAATGAAAAAACTGCAGGCGCAGCAGGCGGAAATGATGACAGACCAGATGGAAATGTTCAAGCAGCAGTTCAAACCGATGCTGTATATAAGCGTTATCTCTATCCCGCTGTTCTACTGGGTGTACCTTGTTATAAGCCTGCACCCGAACGCTTCGATGGTTTTTCCTTTCTGGGGGGTACAAAAATTAAATACATATATAATAGGACCTTTCCAGCACTGGCTGTTCTGGTACTTCTTATGTTCGATCCCGGTAAGCCAGATGACAAGGAAGGCTCTGAATATAGGCGGTATGTAATTGATAATAACGATAAGCGGCCCACCCGGCAGCGGCAAGAGCACATTATCCAGCATATTATCCGTGAAGCTCGGCATGGAGCATATTTCCATGGGAGACATTTTCAGGAAATGTGCGCAAGATCGCTGCATGTGCCTTGCTGAGTACGGTTTGCTCGCAAAACAAAACGGCGATATAGACAGGGAACTCGATGAGATGCAGAAAAGGATAGCAAAGGAAAAGGATAACATCATCCTCGAAGGAAGGCTTTCGGGTTTCCTTGTGGAGGCGGATTTAAAGGTATGGCTGAAAGCTCCTATTGAAGTAAGGGCAGAGCGCATCGCGAAGAGGGAGAACAAACCGGTCACTGTCGCAATAGCCGAGACATTGGAAAGGGAAGAATGTGAGAGAGAGCGATACCTTGGTTATTATAATATTGACATAAAGAACTTATCTGTATACGATATGGTGATTGATTCCAGCAGGTGGGATGCTGAAGAAATAAGCAAAATAGTGATGAAAGCGGTTGAATTCCTGGTATGAACTTGTTACCTTCAGAAATAAAAAGAGAGACGCTGGTAAAATCAGAAGATACGACAGATGAGAGGTTCGGTAAAAAACCGGCAGAGCGCACGATACAGGAGTACATACAGAAAGGGGTGATAAACCTTGATAAACCAGCCGGTCCCACAAGCCATGAAGTTACATCGTGGGTCAAAAAAATCCTGGAGCTTGAGAAAGCCGGGCATAGCGGTACGCTTGATCCGAATGTCACCGGTCTTCTTCCAATCATGCTGGGTGAAGCAACAAAGGCTGTAGATGCGCTTCTTAGTGCAGGTAAAGAGTATGTATGCCTTATGAAACTGCATACTGAAGTGCCTGAGAAGATGATCAAAAGCGTTCTATTCGAGTTCACGGGAGAGATATACCAGAAGCCTTCTATTAAATCCGCAGTAAAACGCGAGACGAGGACAAGGACAATATATTACCTTGAGCTTCTTGAGATCGAAGATAAAAATGTCCTTTTTAAAGTGGGATGCGAGGCGGGTACGTATATCAGGAAATTATGCCACGATATGGGTCTTGCGCTCGGCACAGGAGCGCATATGCAGGAGCTGCGCCGCACAAAGAGCGGTCCTTTCCGCGAGGATGAGACTATGATAACGCTCCATGACCTGAAAGATGCGTATATCGAGTGGAAGGAGAATAATAACGAAGAGCTATTAAGAAAGGCAGTACTTCCCATGGAATTTGCACTTTCGCATCTCCCGAGGCTTGTAATACGCGACAGCGCTGTAGATGCAGTTTGCCACGGCGCCGAGCTTGCTGCCCCGGGTGTCCTCACTGTAGAAAGCGGTATCGAAAGAGGAGATCCTGTTGCTGTATTTACGCAAAAAGGCGAGGCGGTATCGTTCGGGCTGGCTAAGATGAAATCTGTGGAAATATTAAAAGCGGCTACGGGAATCGTAGCTACTACAGACAGGGTGCTTCTTGAGCCCGGCACTTATCCAAAGGGATGGAATGCCAGGGAATAAATGCTGATAATATCCCAAACATAGGAATACTCAGTAACTAAATCAACTTTAGGAATATTGCATGTAACGATGAACGTAACTTTACCTAGAAAAAATTAACAGTTCCTTGAAACCGGAATTTAGAAAAGGAAAATATCGTTTTACAAGTACTGATAATTCTTTTATCAGAGGGCACATGCGCCTGAAAGGCAAACTCATTTATATTATCTGGAAGTTTTACGTTAAACAGAATTTTGGGAGAAGATAAATTTTGGGAGAAGATAAATTTTGGTAATAATCGAAAGATATATATGATAAAAGCTTCATACTTTCGATTATACCCAAATTGATACCAGATTGATACCAAATGGGTAATACGGATAGGATAGGAAGTACATGCAATGTATGCAGATACATGATTGAGCCTTCGTATCCTTAATTGTATCTAACTGGTACCAATTTAAAAAAGGGTTACTAAAGAAAAATAAAAGTGATAGGAAGGTAAAACATGAACGCAAAATTCAGTTTAGCCATAATTGCGTTGGTTGGGATTGGTGTGTTCGCCCTGCCGTCCACGATGGCATTGTTTGCAGGACAGCACTCTTTTTACAACATAGATGCAACAGGCAACCAGATTCCGTGTCAGAAATGCCACGGTGATGTGAAAGCAGAATTGAGCGGGGGCTCGGCAAAAACAGGCTCGAACGCACCGCACGCAACATTTGAATGCGAGTACTGCCACAGAGCGGAAAAGGGTAGGGCAGCAGGCGACGACGCCTATGTGAAATCGATTTATGCAGACAACTCGTACGTTCTTATTACCGTAGAGTCAAATTATGAAGCGGGCAATTACCCCTCCACATGGAATCATACACTACAGATCGCAACCGGAACATGCGGTGCAGGTGCTTCAGCATATGCATGCAGTGGTATAGACCTGTGGGGCTGGCAGAACGGTGATAAGAATCTATCTAATAAAACAAGTACCGGCTATAACGGACTTATGGTTGAAAATGCAACAGTACCTACAGGTGACAAGAAACCAGGTCGATTTGCATTAGTGCCCTTGCGTGATGCTACTACCGGAAACCCAATCGGTACTGCGATTAATGGCGCTGCTTTTAATCCAAAATTAGTTATACCCACCTGGGATCCCGATGGTATCGGAGATAATATGAATGGTACAGGTGCCAACGTAGTCACACCGGGTACAACATACCATGCAGCATCGCTGGTTTCCTGTATGGAATGCCATGCAGGCAGCACACCGGCATTGCACCACTTTGGAATCAAAGATGGAGCATGCCCAGACTGCCACTACGGCTCTGTGCCGCATACCCCAGAATTCGAGAATACACTGGCAGCAGGTGGATTCGGCGTAACAACCTGGCAAAATGATACAGGTGCGGTAGAAGCACATACCCCATGGGTCACTACACAGGGTGTAAGCAGATTCGGTACCAACAGCAAAGGAATAAAGACATTCTCGGGTAAAAACGCAAGCGTAAACAACGACGCATGCATAGCATGCCACACGCACGTTGCAGTGGACATCAACTTCCAGAAGGGCTATAAGCTATCCTTTGATGCAACCGAATCCAAGACAGGAGTATATACTGTTAGCAACGCCGCTGTTGAAGGAACAGTCAATATTTCAGTATTCGGCAACCAGTCTGGTGCTACATATGCAGTCGGTGATCAGGCCATTACATGGAATTCAGGAACGCCTATGTACGTCAACGGACAGGGTACCCCAGCAGTTCTGAACCTCAACAATGAGGCAAGCGATAACGCATCAGCTCTAACTTCACCGTAAATGAAATGGGAATCCCCCATTTCTCTTTTTCTTTTTTAATCATATAGTTCAAATAATTCTGTTATATATTTCTGATTATCATAATTATAAATTACAGATATCTTTTCATCCTGTGTAAACTTTATATACTTTAGTTACATTGTTTCTTTTGTGATAGGATGAAGGTAATCAGAATAGAGGATGTTGATAAGATCAACTTTGATAATCTCAAAGCTGAGTTTAAAACCCACTTCTCAAAAGAACCCGAGTGTAACGTAAAAGAATTCTGTACTTTAAAAGATTCAAGTTTTTTAAACATGTTACTTGAGGTGTGGAAAGTGACTCCTTATGAAGAAGTTATTAGAAAACTTTCAGATTCCGAGGTATTTAATAATTATAAAAAGTGAAAAAACAAATGAATAAAAAAGTAATATTCTTATGGGTCTTTTTCATTTTCTTTTTATTTGCCGCAGGAATTGCACAGGCTGTACCAAGCTGGCATAAACCTATCCCCTGCGTAGGATGCCATGGAGAAACACTTAATGTTCCAGCTGGTGGTGGCGGGGAAGGAGATGAATGTGGAGGCTGTCATAAATACAGGCTACCCGCTGGCGGTATCAACGTATCCAAAATGGAGGAAGAACATAACCCCAACATCTGCAGGACATGCCATATGGGGAATACATTGGTCAATGCCAGTGAGAAGGAACTTTTCCATAATGGCCATAATGCTACGGAAGATAATTTTACTATTATTAAAATTCAGAGCAATGGATTCCAGTGCGTATCCTGTCATGGAAGTAAAATCCATGGAATCCATATCAAGAACCTTGGTAAGGCGTGTCCGATATGTCATGGTTCATGGGCAAAGGACAAGGTTTATATAGAGAATAATGCCTCCTCTTCATCTAATACATCCTTAGAGAACTCTAACCTGGAAAGATTCACTATATTTGCTTTCATAAAAAACCTGTTTAACGCTATCTTTGGAGTTAAGTAAATGTATAAGGAAAAAACAAATATACAGATGCTGCAAATACATTCAGCATCGGGATAGGAAGTGATTTAAAATGGATAGGAAAAGAGTATTAATATATACATTAGTGGCACTGGTGATACTTTCAGCCACCGGATACTATATATATCAGCACGCAATCCAACTTAGGTTGGCAAAACCGGAACTGATACTTAAAGTATCCATGAGCTCGGATAGTGGTCCGACAATCAGTAACATCACATTCGAGCAATCCAGTGTGCCGTTCTTTTATAAAACAACAGATACAGCTCCGCAATTTCCTGAGATACAAGTTAATGCCCGTTTAAACCAAGTAAGTTCAGCTCCGGCAAGCTACTGGGCAGCTACACCGTTTAAGGGTGATGGCGAATATATCCTGAGGGTATTCTTCAGGGATGGGCAAGAACCGAAGAAAGATGATGTCCTGATACTGCCAGTTCGCGTTGTAGGTTATAGAGGTGATGAACTCTTTATAACTACGGCTTTTTGGGTCTGGGAGTGAAATGAAACTAATGTGGGTATTGCTCGCCTTAAGCGGGATTTCATTATGGGTTATCCCGAATACCCTCTCCTACTTTAGCGGTGGGCATTCCTACTATAATATTGAACCGATCGGCAATCAGATTCCATGTCAGAAATGTCACGGGGATATACAGATGGAAATCCACACAGGTTTCATACATAATAACTTCACCTGCTCCGACTGTCACCGGGTCCAGAAAGGTGTACAGTATGCAAGCGGTGACAATGCTTATGAAAGAATGATTTATAATGCCACAGGGCCGACAAACATACAGTATAGAATCCTTGCAACCTCATTACAGAACTTCCAGAGCGGTAATTTTCCAAAATCAATCTCAGGGGAAACTACGATTGATCAGTGGGCTTCGGCCGGAAATGACCAACCGCAACTCCGTGATCCAAACGGTCAATACGCTGGTAGTATGACTCCGGGTGAAACTGGTATTTTATACCTGTATATATATGCTAACGAGACGGCAACATACTATAATGGTACACCAAAAGATACCAACACCACTACACAAAGTGGAGTTCTTGACCCGAGGATGATTACTGTGAATCCAAACCTGTATGGTACAGACGATCTTACAGGCGCAGGTTCCAGAGTCATCACCCCTGGCATGTCGGCACACGCCGCATCCACAGTCCAGTGCGCAGAATGCCACTCAGGCTATCTGAATAGCATGCCGGACAATATACATGAAGCTTTCATTAATTATGGTATGGAGCATAATACCAGTGATAGCTGCATCGCATGCCATACTTCGACAGCGGTATCAATAAATTGGACCCGCCCGAGTACCTTCGGCATTGAAACACATTCCGATGGGAACAATATTATAATCAATCAGACCTATTCTGCTTTTGATGTCAGGATAGAGACCTTTGGAAATCGCTCAGGGGATGCGATTGCAGTATCCAATGTAACGGTGATCTAAAGAATATGAAATATAATTATATCAACATCCTGATTCTTTTGGCAACTGCTCTCATACTCTTGGTACCTGCATCAGCAGCGGGTGAATACAGGTTTGATTTTGCGACACAAGTCGCAGGAGATGGTAGCAGTTACACAAAGCATTGGTCCGATACGTATCCTCCTGATCCGAAAGCAGATATCATAATCTATTCGGCAGCTTACAACATGTCCTATAAACGTATGTCTGCCGTGAGTTTTCTCTACGTTGTCTATGACCCAATGAATAATATCGTAGCCGTAGAAAAGATTGACTCTTTCAAGCGCAGTTATGACCCTAACATAGTCTACTATACATTGCATCCCCAGTCTGACTGGATAGAAGGGAATTACAGGGTTAAAATCCTGGTATATGATAGGATTGATCGTGATGCATTCGATGAGAAAATCATCAGTGACCCGTTTGGCATCGGCGTTGACCCTGACAAGTACAAGACATTCTATGAGACAGGTGGTAACGCTGAGGATATCGGCGTACTGCTCCAGCTTGGTAACCCTGTCGCCAATGCAGTCCTTAATTTCAAGATAGATAAATCGGCTTCATTGTATCCGCCTGACAGGTTCCTCCTTCATGATGTTCGGTTTGTTGATAATGATACCGAGCGCGTAATCGGAGAGAATCTGAAGATCGAAGTGAAGGTGGATAACAATTATAAAGATGATGGCACTATCAAACTGGCTATGCTGGTGGATAACTCCCTTGTCTCCACGCGGGATGTGACTGTTAAAGGGCTCAGTACCTCCACAGTAACCTTTAGTGCAAAAGCAGGTAAGACCGGCACTTTCAAATTGCATTTCGGCGCTGATACTTCTGATATGAAACAAAGGGACGCTGAATTGGTATTCTCTATAAAGAACGAGAGCGATGCAACTAAACTGGACGTCCCGAAAATTACCATCACTGGAATGAACCTCGATAAAGAGTTCGCATCTCCGGGAGAGAACGTGACAGTATCAGTAACGGCTAACAACAATGGTAAGGTCGGAAGTAAGACTATCACGGTTTACTCCAACAGAGCACCTGTTGGGACATCTGAAGTGTATTTACAGTACCTGGAAGAAAAAACTGTACAGATACCCATAAATCTGGAAAGCACGGGGATTAACAGGATCACGGTATCAGATGCGCCCCAGCTTTTTAGAAATGTGTTTGTACAAGAAGCTGGAGCATCGGCACAACCTAACCCCATAGTGGAGCGAGTTACTGAGAATCCCCTGAGATTATCGGCGTTGATGGTGTTCCTTGTGTTTGCAGGTACCCTTTACTACATAAGAAAAAGACTGATGGATGAAGAAACCGTCATCAAAGCTGAAATAGTTAGTGAAGAAGCGAAGGGAAAAGGGATTTTTAGCATAAGTGATAAACTGAGCAATGACCTGAAAAATTTGCTGAAGAGGAAACCACGCTCCTGATTATAAATGAACGAAGTAGACTATACAATACCAATCCTTATTTCAGTGTTTTTTTCATTGTTATTGCTATTCTTCTATCTTTACAAATCAGAAAACAGCACTGTAATGCGTTTGCTCTCTTTCTGGTTCATGAAAAACAGGTACAGTCAGGCTAAAATTGTAAAAGATACAGGCAAGCAGGATACAATCTTGGTGGTCTTCCTGGTAATACTCATACTGGCGTTCGGTCTAAAATTTATTTCTTTCGCAGTAGTCATCTCAGATTCTATGAAACCTGTGTTTCAAAGAGGCGACCTTGTGCTAACTCAATCTGTTTTTAAGGATCCACAAAAAGGCGACATAGTCACATTTAGCGCGGAAAATGTTCTGAATACCGTGACCCACAGGGTGATTAATGTCCAGGGTAACAAAGTGACCACCAAGGGTGATAATAATCCCCTTCCAGATGATTATGGAACGACTAAAGACGATGTTCTGGCAAAAGCTATTATGGTAAATGGTAATCCCATTGTGATCAAGGGTGTAGGTTCTTATTTCATCCTGGATTTCTCCAAAGAAGGCAAACTCTACAAATACGGCGATCAATTTGCTTTTTTGCAGCAGATGTTTGCGACAATACGAACGTGGGGCTATGTCATTACAATAATTGCTTTCGCAGCTTTAATAATGTCCATGTTGGGTAAAAAATGAATAAAAAGATATACCTGGTAGTGATACTTGCAATTACTATAACTACTTTGAGCCAGACATTTTCCTTCATAAGCGGCGACCATCAATTTTATGAGACCGTACAGAACAAATGCATAAAATGCCATGGAGATACCGGAGTCCAGCTATCTACATCAGCCAATCACTCTTTGTTCGCATGCTCAGGCTGTCACATTCAGTCAGCAACTAATCATACCAACAGTAATCCGGAATGCAAATATTGCCATGCAACCCCACAATTAAACGATACGCTTGAAGCTCACACGGACTTCGTAAATCTCGGTTCAAAAGGCTGTATAGCCTGCCACACAACATATAATACTCTTGTAAACTATTCGCGGGCTGAGTATATTGATTACACTATTACGAATAATTACGGAAACTGGGTTATCTCTAATATCACAACCATAGGTACGTTGAATCTTTCTTATAATGCTCTAAGACAGGGAGGAGACCATGATATTAAAAATGTATCATGTAAAGACTGCCACAAAGATATTTTCGATGCGGTTTCAGTCGGTGGTCATGCAGTTGTTCTGGATAAAAACGGTACGCAGGTACCAAATCATAGAATCAATAGCTCGGCAGGAGTAGAAGCATGGTGCCTCTCATGCCATAGCCGGAATGATACTAAATTCCCGACTCGGCAGCATACGGCACGTAAAACGACCTGCGAAGAGTGCCACGAGGCTTATAATTTATTGCCCCATCCGGGTAATTTCTTCACAAATATCAACACGGTTCCTCGTCTATACAGGAGTCTTGTATGTATAGCTTGTAAATCTGTGGGCTGGCAAGAACCTAATGCAACACTGCATTTCAAAGTACACCAAGAGCCCTATTTCGATGTCAGGGTATGGTGATTAAAATGCAGGGTCACGGTTCATTTTCTAAGTCATTACATTAATAATGTCTATATCAGATAAAAATGAATAAAAAGATATACCTGGTAGTGATACTTGCAATTACTATAACTACTTTGAGCCAGACATTTTCCTTCATAAGCGGCGACCATCAATTTTATGAGACCGTACAGAACAAATGCATAAAATGCCATGGAGATACCGGAGTCCAGCTATCTACATCAGCCAATCACTCTTTGTTCGCATGCTCAGGCTGTCACATTCAGTCAGCAACTAATCATACCAACAGTAATCCGGAATGCAAATATTGCCATGCAACCCCACAATTAAACGATACGCTTGAAGCTCACACGGACTTCGTAAATCTCGGTTCAAAAGGCTGTATAGCCTGCCACACAACATATAATACTCTTGTAAACTATTCGCGGGCTGAGTATATTGATTACACTATTACGAATAATTACGGAAACTGGGTTATCTCTAATATCACAACCATAGGTACGTTGAATCTTTCTTATAATGCTCTAAGACAGGGAGGAGACCATGATATTAAAAATGTATCATGTAAAGACTGCCACAAAGATATTTTCGATGCGGTTTCAGTCGGTGGTCATGCAGTTGTTCTCGCTAAAAACGGGACTCAAGTACCCTACCATAATAATTCGAATTCTTCACTTGAATCATGGTGCAGAACCTGCCATAGCCGAAATGATACTGCATTCCCAACGCAACAGCATTCGGTTCGCAAAACTACCTGTGAGGATTGCCACCTGGCGCATAATTCAACACCCCATCCGGGTAATTTCTTCACAAACATCAATAAAGTTCCTCATTTATACCGCAGCCTTGTCTGCATATCATGTCATTCCATAGGGTGGCCTGCACCTGGAGGTGAAATACACTTCAAAGTGCACCAGGAGCCTTATTTCGATGTAACATATGAGATAATAGCGCCTCTTTTAATCACAAATTCAACTCCTTCCGGCGATCCCACTACAAGTGTCGGTGCTGAGCAGGCTTTTTCAGTAACCCTGAACAGACCTGCTGATGTTTACTGGTATAATGATGGCTCAGAGATATTTAGGGCACTGGGTGTAATATCATCAAGTTACACAAGTTCCAGTGCAGGTGTTGGAGTTTATAACATAACCGCTATAGCCGATGATGGCTCTGCTGCGGTCTCAAGAGCTTGGAACTGGACTGTTACAAACATGACCGGCAATGGAACCGGCGGCGGAGGTGGGGGTGGAAGCGTTCCTGGCGGAGGCGTAGTTACCGGAAGCGCCTCAGGCACAAGAAGCTCGAACAATATCAGCGGCTACGCGTTCGATAATAATGTTTTAGCACTGCCAGGTGTTCAGGTGCAGAACAGCAGCTATCAGAACACCACGAATACATCCGGCTACTATTCAATAACCGACCTTCCGAACGGTACTTATACCTTTAGTTATTCAAAAGCAGGGTTCAATACCGGCTACTCTGTATTTACATTAAACGGCGCAACAGTCGAAAATGTGAACGTGATAATCTACGATACTACTCCTCCGGCATCTGTATCTAACATCAGTACAACAGCAGGCAACTTTTATATAAATAATACATGGACTAACCCTGCGGATGCGGATTTCAATTATACGTGGTTCAGATATGATAATGGTACGACGCTGCAAAATATTAACAAGTCTACAGACTATCTCAACCTCACCTGGTCACCGCATTATATGCAGAATATCAGCGCCCAGACTGTAGATACATACAATAATATTAATCCGACTCAGGTCTGGTTCAATGCCACAGTACCTAACAACGCCCCGGTACTGCTGCAAATTGGAAATAAGACTGTGGATGAGGGGCAGCCGCTAAACTTCACGGTATCGGCAACAGATGCTGATAACGATACTATAACATATGGCACCAATGCCACAAAGGGAACGTTGAATGCTACGACGGGCAATTTCTCCTGGACTCCGGATTATGGAGACGCTGGATTTTACTTATGGAATTTCAATGCCAGCGATAGCTATGGTGGCACTACAAATGAAAACGTAGCAGTGACCGTGATTAATGTGCCTCTATCAATCACAAACGCATCACCTTCTGCTGATCCCACTACAATAATCGGCTCATCCCAAACATTTTCAATAAATCTCAATAGAACTGCTAACATTATCTGGTATAATAACGGCTCTGAGGCTTTCAGGGTACTGAATGTAACATCTGCCACCTACATCAATTCAACAGCGGGAATCGGTAATTATAACATAACGGCTTTTGCCAATGATAGCTACGATTCAGCCTTAAGAACATGGAACTGGACTGTTATTCCCAATATAAACGGCACCAATGTAAGCGGTGGCGGAGACGGCGGTGGAGGTAGCGGAGGCAGCAACAATAGTGTAAGCGGCTATGTATTCGATAACTCTGGTTTACCTCTGGGAGGCGTGCTCGTGCAGAACGGAAGCTACCGGAATACCACGGATGCGTCAGGCTATTATTCAATAGCCAACCTTCCGAACGGCACTTATAATTTCAGCTATTCCAGGGCCGGGCTCAGTACTGCTTATTTTGAATTTACACTCAACGGCGCAGTTATCATGAATGCGAACAGGACGCTGTATGATATTATGCCGGCTACCTCAGTATCTAATCCTTCGATGACCACAGGCAACTTCTATATAAATAATACATGGATTAACCCGGTAGATGCTGATTTCAATTATACATGGTTCAGATACAGCAATGGTACCACCTTACAAGATATCAGTAAGCCTGTTAACTATCTCAATCTCACCTGGTCGCCGCATTATACACAGAATATAAGTGCTCAGACCGTAGATACCTCGGGTAACGCAAATCAAACGAGGGTCTGGTTCAATACTACTATACCCAATAATGCACCGTTCCAATATGCGATCGGGAGTAAGTTTGTCAACGAGAATGAGAACCTGCAGTTCAATGTAATAGCTACTGATACTGATAATGATATTATAACTTATGGAACGAACGCAACAAAAGGAACCCTCAACGCAACTACTGGAAGCTTCTCCTGGACTCCGGGCTATGGAGACTCTGGAGTTTACGTATGGTATTTCAATTCAAGCGACAGCTATGGCGGAGTTGCAAGCGAAACCATAA
>OBLY010000079.1_pt1 | contig 13646 bp, 13 predicted proteins | sample 1539041 | NCBI WGS metagenome assembly OBLY01 (sample SAMEA2690973, study PRJEB22502) | sediment metagenome | biome: Billabong; feature: Tropical; material: Sediment | place: Australia | collected 2013-05-14 | depth 1 m
CTTACCGATATCGGAAAGACGCTTGCTGATGGCAAGACCAGTCTTAAGATAAAGGATATCATGAGCAAGAGGATAATATCTGTTGATGCAGAACTGCCTCTCTATGAGGTCGTAAAGGTCTTCAGCAAAGAGAAAGTGGGAAGATTGCTTGTCCGGTCTAACGGAGATATCATAGGGCTTATCTCAAAAACAGATATACTGGATAAACTTGCGGTTTATCAGTAGTATTTTTGTAATTATGAGCAATTAGCCACAGATACACGCGAATAAATGCAGATAAACACAGATGTGCTGTAACAAATCTGTGTTTATCTGCATTTATCGCGGCGGTTTTATTTCTCGTAGGTATTATGGTTATTTTTGAACTTCACTATAGCTTCCTCGATCGCAAAGCGAAATCTATAGTAGCTATTTTTCCCTCTTTTACAGTTACAAGTTTACAAACACATCTATAACCGGCTTTAAAAGCGGTAACCGCGTGATCTCCAATTGAGACTCCACTCAATTCATAAGTTCCATCTGGCTTTACGCTTATGCCTTGGCCGGTATCTGTAGATACATGTATATCTTCTACAGGTTCATTTGTGGATTTGTATACAACTATTTGTATACAACTGTTCCACGAATCTTCCCTTTTTTTGCTGTAGGCGTTACGGGCGTCTCCCCAAAACCGCCTGAAACCGCAAGGGAATAATCCTGTGGACCTTCGCTTACATTATTTGCCAGGATCGTAACCTTGTACTGGCCCGCAATCGGTTCCGGGATATGTACAGTTTCAACATTATTGCCCGAATCAAAAGCAGAATCAAACGGTGGTGAAAATTGATTTCCATGGTAGTCTTTACCATTAGGCGTAGTGACGATGAGGTTAAGGTTATTGATAATCCTAGTACCTGGATAATCCGTGTATACAAGAGTAACTTTGAACGGGATACTGGAATCACGCACTTCGAAAACATAATCTTTGAGTTCTCCAGTTTTCAGCCCTTCTCCATCAATGAATTCCATGTTCGTTCCACTCGGATCTGATATAAAGGGCTTGAGATTCACATGTCCCCACCCCTGCTCAAAATCCCACATCGAAGAAGAGCTTGGCACTGAAGTGAACCTGTATGGTTTTTTTAAAGCTGTATGTATCAATGCAGCTTTAACAAGAGACGCACTGGGATTCAGCCCTTTTTGACGCAGGTACTGGCGTATAAGTGCAACCGCTCCTGCCGTGAGAGGCGTTGCCATGCTTGTACCTCCCATGTACATATAAAAAGAGCGTCTTGGGTCATCCGATGGCAATAATCCCCAACTTTCTCCCACTGTCACCAAGCTTGATTTGGTAGACAGTATATTGGTGCCTGGAGCCACTACATCCGGCTTGAATCGATTATCAATGCAAGGCCCTCGGCTGCTGAATGCTGCTATATCACTATCTTCATCTGAGAGCTTATCACTTTTAATAGGATCCGTTGGATAGTTATCGGGCCAGCAATCTCCCCATACGGTACACGCTCCTCCTAGGTTGTACCCGCCGCTTTCACGAACGTTCTCAGAAGCACCTACGCAAATACAGTTCTTTGCTGTACCGGGAGGGGTTATACTCATGGAATCTATCTTTCCATCACCATTTTTATCATCTCCATCGTTCCCGGCTGCAAAAAGAATCACAATGTCTTTATGTTCCCATACGAACCCATCGACATTCTCAGATTGTTCATCATATACCCCTGGATCTCCACCTCCCCAGCTATTTGTATGTATCCTTGCACCTGCATCATAAGCTTCTTGGAAGAGAACTTTAAGATGTTGAGGTAATCCTGCTAACTCATAACTGGGAGGGTCGGCCTTGAATTGATGCCGATACCAGTTGACATAATTGTTAGTATATTCCAGTAGTTGTTCAACTGCCTGGAAATAGAGCTCTGCTTCGATTGCAAGACCCCGAATAGGACCATCAGGGCTATCCAGTGATTTCTGTCCATTGCCGAGAACGCTGCCTGCCACATGAGTGCCATGGCCCGAAATTTCATCGGTCGGACCATCATCAACACCTATATTTGTTGCTCTATCTTTAAACTCAGGTTGTACAGGCCAGCTCTTTATTCCAACTATCCTGCTTTTAAAATCTGCATGAATTTTTGCAGGGTCACCTGTATCAATTCCTGTATCGGCTACTCCAATTATTTCCCCTTTGCCTGTCAGAGGCAAGTTAAGGTTTGAAGATAATGAGGTACCACACATTATCTTTGTAGCGGTGTTATTACGTAATTTCCTAATTTTAACACTATCTACGTATTTTACACCATGAATATTTGCTAAATCATTAACTTTTTCTGGAGAAAGGCTACATGTAATAGTATTTCCATACTCTCCGATGATTTCTCCACCAAGTTCTATTATCTTGGGGATGGCATCTTTCAGGTTTTCTTCTGTGTGAAAAGAAACAGAATATCTATTTGGTATACTTGTAGCGATTTTCGATACTTGTTTAATTTTAGTAGGCGGTGCTTTTGGTAGTCCAATGGTTGCTACTTTTTTACCCTCCTCTTCAAACTTCTTGGTCTCTTTCAATTCTTTAAGTAATCCAGGGCTGATTCTAAAAGATTGATCATAGTGACCAATCCATCTCACGAATTGAAGTGCCCTTATTTTTTCTCTTGATTCTCCATCCATCTCAACAATATAGGAATAAGAAGGTAAAGGATCGCATAATATACCCCCTTGGTCCTCAATTGTTTTTTTCCACTCTTCTTTAATAGGTCCTATGAATTGTACGATATAGTGGTGCTTATCCTGATCCGGGTCTTTTGTATGTTTATAGGCTGAGTGAGGCATAATCTTTCCCGTATCATCGTAGCGCATGCGGGTAGTATTGATATTAACAGGTCCGATCTGTATATTATCAATCTCATTTCTTACGGCAATTTTAAATCCTTCTTTTTGTAAAGATTTTATCTGCTCATCGGTAACTTCCACCAGCACAAAACTATCATAATTTTCTAGTACCCTAGTAACTTTATCTTTTATCTGTTCTTGCTCTTCTTTTTTTAATAAAATGGTTGCTATCTTCATAACTAATCCCACCTGATAGGCGATGCAAAATCCTCTGGTGTTGTTATGTTGAAGGGTAGTTCTTTAACTCCCTGTCAGCAGTTCGTTTAAATATTAGTAAAGCTCAAGTTTTTTTCTAACACCAAATTTTTCGTACAAGCCCACCAAGTATATAATTTAAAATTTTATTATATATCCTTTACGCTTGTAGGATTTCGCTGATCTTATCAAGCAATATTTATGTTATTCCGCTACATCAGCCAGGCCGTTCTCATCGTTTTTTTTCAACCTCTTTGTTACCTCGATTAGCGGATGCTTGGCATAATCAAGTATCTTGATGTCCGAGAGTGTATGCAGACCTGCGGAGGCGGCTGTTTTTTCCATGCCGAGGTGTACTTCATCCCCCAATGGGATAACGTAGGCATCCATGCTTTTTATCCCGAGCTTCCTGGCTGCTATGACCCTGTGGTGACCATCGACAAGTATGAGCTTATCCGGTTTCTTTATCACAACTATGGGTTCAGCCAGGCCTTTTTTTAATTCATATATCCTTCCATCAAGTTCATCCGCATAGACCTTGGGCTGCGTCGGCACAAGTTCATCTATATTAACGGTCTCGCGAACCACATCAACATGGATGTTATGGATAGCTTCAAGCGTTTTCTTGAGTGTCCAGACTTTCTGCGGACTTGTTTTTTCTATATGAGAACGTATAACGTCCGTATTCGTAATAATACCGCGCAAATGCTCGTTTGAATCTACAACAGGCAATTTTGATTTACCTGACCTGAATATCACCCGCGCCACATCGCTCATGTCCATTTCCGTATCCGCAACAAGCACATCCCTGCTCATAATGCTTGAGATTTTCTCATCGAGGCTCTTTTCAAGCATATCAGCCGCAGAAACGTACCCTATGACTTTACCGTCCCGGACTACAGGGAAGCCATCATGCCCTGTTCTCCTTATCAGTCTTATGGCATCTCTGATAGTATCGTCGGGGGAGACCGTATTTACTTCCGTTGTCATGTAATCCTTGACCTTTGGATGATCTGCCATAATAGCACCTGTTTATTTTAGTATAGATAGGTCTCCTCCCGTAAAAAATATTGCATTATACCAATCTTTAATATCAATCGTAGCCAATTTTCATGGGGTGAAACGATACGGCAAACCAGAACAATGAGATTCTTGATATCTTCAAAGAGGCTATAGCTATTGAGATTTACGGAAAGGAATATTATTCTATATTCAGTGAAATAATTGAAGAAGAGAGCGCGGCGGCTATTTTCAGGGGGCTTGCAAGGGATGAGGGCGACCACAGGCAATGGCTTGAGAAAGAATATATAAAGCTCTCAGGTAAGTTAATCGATATCAAAGTGCTGGATGAAGAGAACAGGGAAAAGGCGCGGGGTATCTTTCCGGAATCGCTCCAGCCGCTTAACATAGCGCAGACCGAAGATGCACTGAAGCTCGGCATCAGGACCGAAGTGAGGTCTATCGAGTTATACTCAGGGGCGGCACAAAAGACTGATATCAAATCAACAAAAGACCTTTTCCGCAAGCTCGTTCACTTTGAAGAAGGGCATAAGAAGACGCTTGAGGATGCAATGTACTACCTTGAGCAGGAAGGCACCTGGTACGGCTATTCCCCTCCAACTATAGAAGGTTAAATGGAACGCCTGCTCTTTGGCACAGCCGGCACTCCGCTCAGTTCAAAAGGTAACGATAGCCTGTCCGGTATAGAGCGGGTGAGAGAGCTTTGTCTTAGCTGCATGGAGCGAGAGCCCGAACCTTGAGGGTGATGCTCTGGTGCTGAAGAGGGAATACGAGTCAATCAGGTTGCAATAAAATACTCTATCTGGTTTATTCAAAAATGAATGAGGTTATTCGAAAATTTGGCTTAAAGCAGCGAGTACTTCCCCGTATTTTGCACCTTTTCGCACTATCTTCAGGTTAACAAGATCCACAACAGTCGAAGGTTCACCCTTGCACTCTCCCCCGTCGATGATATAATCCGCACATATCTTTATTTCTTCCACCCTCGCAGGCGGCACCTCACCTGATATATTGGCACTGGTCGATGTCACAGGGACGCCAGCAAGTTCGATGAACCCGGTTGCAAGCTTATGAGCCGGATAGCGTATGCCCACCAGCTCCATTCCCGGCGTCAGGATATCTGGAACCGCCTTTTTTTTCCTCAGTATAACGGTCACAGGTCCGGGAAGGAACTTTTTAATAAAATGCCTCTCATTTTCACCGATATATACCAGTTCATCCATCATCTTAAAACTGGATACGGCGACCGAAACGGGTTTATCCGGGAGCCTCTTTTTGACTTCAAAGACCCTCTTCAGGGCTTTATCTGAAAAAATACTGGCGGCTATGCCGTATACGGTCTCGGTAGGGTAGATGACAATACCCCCCCTTTTTATGATATCTGCGGCTTTTTTGAGATCTCTGCCCCTATTATCATTTTCAGAGAGCCGCACCGTTGGTAACATGGATTGCAAGTTTTGCAGTATTGATGTCGAAGTCCTCAGCCTTTGACAATTTTGTGTTTGTGGGGCAGACTGTAACGCATATCCCGCATCCGTTGCAATTTCCTGATTGGACAAGTTTCTTATCTTTCGCCATGATGATTGATACTGCTCTGGACAATATGAATATTTTGGTTTTTAGAATTCAACGGTTATTATGGTTGATTAGCTATGATATTTAGGCTCAATATACAGGTTCCAGGCCCTCAAACCTCTCTGCTATGATTTTATTCTGTTCCGATAGCAGTTCCTTTTTCTCGCGTTGTTTCTCTACCGCGCCGACCCCGATCTTAAAAAACTTATCCAGTTCAGAAGACGCACCTATCGATAAAATTGTCAGCACTCGTGGGGCTTCATTCTTATGTAAAAGAACTCCTTTGAATACCTGGCCCACCTCGCAGGCTAGTTTTTCCACCTCGCTCGTAATATCGTTAATATTAAGATACTTTTGATCTCCTTCCAGGATTATCATAGCCCTGTTCGCTTCGCTATAAGGGTCAATCTCGAAAAGGAGGCCCGCATGCGAAAGGCTACGCTTAATAACCGACTTGATGGGGGTAATTTTATCACCCTTCCCATAACCCATGGTAGCAAGCCTTGAGCCACCGGACATAACGCTCTTAAAGTCTCCAAGGTCGGTGACCATCATCATTTCACTATCCAGCGCCTTTAAAAGGAACAGGAACCTGTTTGCAATAGTCCTGTTGATCCCGTCATAGGCGGTTTTTATATCTTTTCCAAGATGCTTTAAAAATTGGTTATCCACGATAAGATTCCCATCGGATTTCCCATCCATGACCTCTTTCAGGCAGAAGATGGCGTTCTGGAGGTAAATCGCACCTTCTTCCCTGAAAGGAAGTACAAGAACCCCGTAAACATTGTACTTATACCTCTCTTTCATGGATTCTATAAGGAGGGGCAGGAACGATGAACCCGTACCGCCTGATGCCGATGCAATGATAAAAGCAACATCGAAATCCCTCCGTTCTTCTATAGTCCTGAGCAAAAGTTCCCTGTTTTCCTCAAAACAATTTTTCCCTACGCTCCGGTTCGCTCCGACCCCGTGAAGATACGGCACGTGTATCCTATCCTTGGCTTTTGTAAATCTTAATTCCTTCAGGTCGTTTATAGCCGTGTTAATTGCAATGGTTTCGACATGGCTTGTAAATTTCTGCTTGCCATAATATTTAGATACCACTCCGCCGCCGAAAGCTTCCTTATTTATTGCATCAAGAATCCTGTTGCCACACTGTCCTACACCGATTAATAGTACGTTTAACATGTCTCCTCTTAATACGAATATTCTTTATGTCTCTTTATTGCGAATGTCACCAGTCCGAATACTGCTATAACTAAAGGTAAAACAACGTAAAGGTAATTTTTTTCTGTTTCCGTCACTGTAATTGGCTCAGAGTCCACTGTTATACCGATTGGATTATCATTATAAACCGCCCTCAAATGGATTGTAAAATTACCGGCTTCGGTAGCTTTTAGGGTAACCCTGTTTTCTATCGTCTCGCCAGGACTTAGGATGTCGTAAACCTGTCTTAAATCCCCCTCAATTACACTCATGCCCAGCGGAGGCGTACCCTCGATAAGTACTGATTTTGCCGCAGCCTTCCCGTTATTTGTTATTTTTACAGTTGCTTTAATCGATTCATCAGTATTGATCTTATTTTTATCCAGGCTAATGGCAGATACCAGATTTGATTTTTCCTGTGTGAGCGCCGCAACCTTTAATGTAATCGAGTTTGATTGGTTCGTTTTTGATCCATATACAATAGTTGCCGGTTCAGCAGTGAACGTGCCTGAGTCAACAGACCTCAAGGCATAATAAATTTCCTGACTTGCTCCGGCGGCAAGTTCGGTATTTATCACAGGCGGGAACCTTGAACCCGGAGCGTTTGAAAAACCATTGGGAAGCTGGTCGGTCAATGTAAGATCATATGCAGTGGCATTCCCGATGTTTTCAACTTTGATCTTAAATTCTGCAACATCCCCAACATCGAGACTTGTTTTATCTACCGACTTTGTCAGGACTATATTCGGAACTCCTACCGGAATTGTGGGTATGGCTACCGGGTATATTTTTGGGTAACCCCATCCGGCAGGGAAATCTATGGATATCCTGACCGTATCGGAAATAGTATAAGCCCTGAGGCTGAGCTGGTAAAATGTGATCGGAGCTTCGTCTTCATATAAATTATTGGACCTTGACACATTGCTAAAAGTCATATTCACTTTGGCATAAACGGGCGGACTGATTTCAACGACCTCAATAATATATGCGCCATTCTCAAAATTTATGGCTGTATTGTTTGAGACCGTGAAGTTGTATGTTTGCGTTGAAGCTTCCCCGGGTACGGGAAAAGCCAGCAATACAAATAATAAAAAGTAGATATGTCTCATCCAGTAGTCCATTTTGCCCATACTACTATTAATTAACATTCAATAATATATATACCTTATGAGTATCAGCATTATAATAATGAAAATGCCGGAAAAAAAAATTATTCACTGTTTAATCCTCAGGCTGATATCAAGCCATCTGGATGAATGTGTAAGTGCGCCGATGGATATCACATCGATACCGGTTTTTGCATAATCGCCTGCGTTTTCCAGCGAGATGCCGCCTGATGCTTCAAGGATTAATCCCTGCCGCAGTCCCTTTTCACCCAGTATTTTAATACTTTTTTTAATATCATCTGCTGCCATATTATCGAACATGATAATATCCACCCCAATTTCTGCTGCGCGAATAGCGGAATCCGTATCTTCCACTTCAACTTCTATTTTCTGCGCGAAGCTGGCTGTATCTTTTGCGTTCTTCAAAGCCTTCTCAAGTCCGAGGACTGCAATATGGTTATCCTTGATCAGCACTGTATCTGAAAGGTTGAACCTGTGAGGATCACCCCCGCCGGCTATGACGGCTTTCTTTTCGAATTTCCTGAATCCCGGCGTGGTTTTCCTGGTACATGCGATTCTCACACCGTTAGCTCTATCAACATATTTGCGTGTCAGGGTCGCAATCCCGCTCATCCTCCCCAGGAAATTCAGTGCCAGTCTCTCAGCCCGGAGTATGGACCTTGCACCGCCCTCGAGTGTGAAGATGATGTCATCTTTTTTTATAGCTGCGCCTTCTGTAAAGTCGGTGATTATAAAAACCTCAAAATATTCGAATATCTGCGTAGCTTCAGTAAGCCCGGAAACTATACCATCCTCATTCGATACCACTTCTGCCCTGACCTTGCAGTCCGGAACTACAGTACATGAGACATCGTTATAACCTAAATCTTCTTCAATGAAACGTTCAAGTTCAGCCAGTAACATAATCAATCCCTACAATTAATAACCTCATCGGTACTAAAGGTTAACTCCGACTCTCCAGTATCCCTTACATCTTGTGGCACACTTATTTCGCTCACTATCTGCCTCAGCATATCAGGGGCGCGTTTTATCAGTTCCTGCATCACCTTTGCGGTGATATCATCTGCTTCTACGCTGAGCTTCCGTACTTCCATCGCGGTTGCAGCATCCAGGATCGTGCCGCACTGCATACAGAACTTAGCCATAGGGCTATTGGTATGTTTACAGCGTGGACATGTGACCGGCGAAGCCGCTATCGGGGTTTCCTCGATCTCCTTATGCGTGATGCCGTAGCTCTTTTCTATCGAGCTCCTGAGATTCTTCTTATCAGGATGCACATACTTACTCGGCATCTTTGAGTCACGTTCCCATCCATAATACATTCTGAGTTGAGACTCATTGAGTACCGCTGATTTATGCGTGGCGCTTGCGTGCCTTAGACTGTGGGGTGATATCCCTTTCGGCAGCCCTACTTTCTTGGCAGTATGTGTAACAAGCCAGTATAGATTGCCAAAAGACATACCTTTCCTACCGCTATCTTCGGTCTCCCAGACTGCGTATTCTTTATCATCCGCGTGGGGATGCATGTTAAGCCACAGCTGCAGATCAGGAACCGACTCAATCAGGGGAACTTCGCGGTATCCAGTTTTGCCGTTTACTCTGATTTCTGCTCCTGTTGGTGTTATGGTCACATCTTTGATCCGCAGTCCAAGAATCTCGCTTGCACGGCAGCCGCCTTCGTAGAGGCAGTATAACAGAGCCCTGTCTCGCTGGTTATTTTGGGCGCGGATCATGCGCTTTACGTCATCCTTGCTCAAAACATGCTTCTTATAAGGTTCCTTGAGCTTTTTAGTCCTGATCCATCTAACACTGTCAGGATACTCGGCGTCCTCGGCATCCCCACAGCATATCCACTTGATGAAGTTCCTTACAAGTATCCGATACAGCTGAGCAGTCCCCGGTGCGTAGTGTTCGTCAAGAACTGATGCCCACGCTACCATTTCTCCTCTAGTTATGCTGCGGTAATCTTTGCCGATTGTTTCAAGTGTTGTAATGGCGTTGACGTAGTTTTCAACAGATGAGGAACTTCTTTTCTGTGCAGTCCTCAGGGCGCAGAACTCTCTCACCTGGTCCCTTCTGGGCAGAGGGATGTTGCTAAGAGCAGTTTCGATATTCCGATCGAGTATAACTAGTGGAGCCGCACTGACTGATACGGCATCGGATTCAGTATGGATTTGGATGCCTGCCAATTTCGATTTCATTTCTTCTCACCTCCTTTTTGTTTTATTTTGTCATTGGCCGAATGACCGTTATGATGAATCTGAATCGCTTGTATGCTCACCGGGACTCCACAGATCGTCATGAAGCATGCATGCCTCAATAGTAACCCTGTCCACGATCTCGCGAGCTTTGGCGTCAAGCGCTCCAGGAATCAAAGAGTAGGGAGTCAGCTGCTTGATAAGAGGAAGAACGAAATCTTTAAGCACGCTATCAAGGCGCATTTCAGCGGATTCCGTGTCTGGATTCTTGGCATATCCTGCCAATTCATCACGAATAGTTAACTTGAGCATTTCGAGCCCAATGTTGATAGTTCTAGATGCTTCCATTGCTCGATTATCCTCGTCTTCCTTTTGCCTTATTTGGTGTGCTATGATATTACTTTTAGCAAAGACTGAAAGTGGCAACTCGGAGGCCAGTTTATTATTGAGAGATACATTTCTCCGGTAGCACGTCCCTGCACCCCGATCAGTGGCGACAGCTTCTCTGATTATCGTTCCGGCACCCTCGAGGCGTTTTAGTTCCTGCCGGAGCCTTCTGTAGCTAATACCCCGCTCATTACAATCAGCCTGTAATTCATTAAATCGTCTACACTTGCCATCTGCAGGTATCAGATCGATGACTTCGGGTTCTTTTGTCAGGGTCTTGCGTTCAAACATTTTGATTACAATCATTTCAATCACCGTATATCCATATACATTTACGTACATATATAGCCAACGGTCGCTATACACATTCAAATGTGGATACATATGACTGAAAAGCGAATTAGTATTGGGGCTAAAGTGCCCTACAAAATCAAAGAGCAGTTAACGAAAATAGCGCATCTGAGGGGAGAAGACGAGTCAGATCTCATCAGAAGAGCCGTTTACACTGAGCTAGCACGGCTAGGCGCACTTACGCCGGAAGAAAGAAAAGCACTTGGAGTAGTGGTCTAAAATGACGCACAACCAGGAGAATCCGAACAGATTATCACTGTGCCAGGATATTCCGGATGAGGTCCTGTCACATCTACCAGCCGGGTTTAAAGTTCTTTACAAATTTGTTAGAGAAACTAAAGATGATGGGGGTATGACCGAGCCCCCTCATGAGGTCAGCGGAATGAAGATCAGCACTGCCTCTAGTGATTATGATGGCGCTGATTCTATAAAAGTATAGTGTTTACCAACAGCCACATAGGCGCCGGGGGTACATTTGCCGCTTTTAAAACCTGTCTTCCTTCGGGCAAATGTACACCGGATTATAAAATTGATGTTATAAATAGATTCCGGAGATGAGATAATGGGGAAAGCAGATAATGACAATTCTTTTCATTTTAAACCGTTCAAGTGGAAACAGCAAAATCCACAGGAACACTCTTGTCAGAGATGCGCGAATCGACCTATTGATTTTGCCCACTCTAACCGGAGAACAAATCCCGAGCTACCGCGGCTATGGAGAGAAGGTGTGACTGAAGAGCAGATTGCGGAAGCGCTCATACTTGATAAAAAAGAAGGCACCCGCCGACATCGAAATGCATTGATTGTCCACCCAAAGTGCAAAAGATACTCTTGGTCGAAGGCGGCTCCTTTTTACCGAACTGACTGTGAAAACTTCAAAGAGGATGATGAACAATGATAGCAGAAGCGCCCATCGTTTCAGCCGATCCTATCGAGGATTTCACTTCGCCGTTGCGGGACTTGAAAGGCATTCTTGAGCAGCAACACCGATGGCTAAGCCAGTTGCAGGAATTTTCCCGAAAACCGATCTTGATAAAAGCAAAGGAGGGCAAAATCCCGCCAGATGTGAAAGGCAATGAGATCTTCCTCTACACATGGAGTTATTTCAAAGACATTTGGAGTATGCTTACCGAGCCAATATACACAAGGAGAATACTCGACCGCGAGATATTGATTGATCCCGACACCGATAACTGGCAAACGCTAACAAGGGAACTAAAAAAGATTTTAACTTTTTTTAACAGAGAGAAAATACCCTATTATCTTTCGTATACCGGAGGCAAGAGTTTCCATATAAGTGTCTATCTTGCAAACGTTATGCTGGACACCGATATTATGGCTGTTGCAAAAAGATATGACATTGACATAATGCAAGTAATTAGAGAGACACTTGTAGATATTATTTTCAAAGAGGCACAGGCGCGAAAGGAAGAGCTTGGGCTCGACACGACGAAGATTTCGTTTTCAAAAAGACGCAGAGGGTCAATGGTTCGAGAATATGGGACCATTCGATCTGATGGCCACTATAAAACGTTGATCGACACCATTCCGATGTCAAAGGGAACGGCAGGGAGATTGCCATTAAAATTTCCAGAGAAGGTGTTACTGTGGGATTTTTCCAAATATGTCCCCGAGATAGAAATTGCACTTAAAACCGCTTGTGAAGTTGCGCAAAAGAACGAAGAATATAGCCACGAGGGAATAAGTTTCGTAGATACGGACCTTAAAAAGTTCCCCTGTATAAAGTCATTAATTGATAAGGGCCGAAAAGTCGGAAGATATTACGGAACACAGTCAATTGCCCTGGTTGCGCGCGATTGTGGCTACGCCTGGGGTAAAACCGAGGATATCCTGAGAAAATACTTGAAAAACTGTGGCAGTTTAACGCAACAGGAGATCGACTTGAGAGTCCATAACGTCCGCCCGATGTTCGACACAAAAGAGTATCCCTTCTCGTGTAGAGTCCTAAAAATGAAATTTGGCAGAGAATACTGCAATTTCAACGCGTGCCCCTTGAAGAAAAAATTGAAAAAAGATGGCAGCTGCAGTATGCCAGACATGAATGAGGAGATGCTTAAGAAGCAAGAGGAAGCGCCAGAAATAAAGGCTCGTGCCCTGGATATCCTCCGTAACGGAAAGCCTGTGGATTTTTTTATCAATGTTTTCAATACCATGCACGTTAGCGATCAGTCCGCCGGTAAAGTCCTTTTGTGTTCAATTGGCAGCACGTGTGATCTTACCAGTGCAGGCATTCACCCTCAGTTGACAGGAAATTCCGGGAAAGGCAAAAGTCACGCTGCAAAAACTGTGCTTCACATGGTCCCGAAGGACTGGAAATTAGATGCGAGCATCTCTCCCAAGTACCTCTTTTACGAAAAAATAAAGCCTGGTACTATTTTTTATACTGACGATGCGGCCCCCAATCCGGAAATGGAAAGCACTATAAAGCGCGCCACCACATCCTTTCAAACTGGAGCAGAACATAGATCATTAGACAAGAATAATAACCCGCATAAGGGAAAAATCCCTCCTCTCTGTGTGTGGTGGCTCTCCAGTGTGGATAATGATGGGAGTGACCAGCTAATCAACCGCCAGATGGACCTCGAGGTAGACGAGTCACCGACAACAGATGAGAAAGTCGCAGAGCATCAAAGAAAGCTTGCACAGCTGGGCATGCCAGAGTTCCTGGAGAATCCCGACG
>OBLY010000080.1_pt1 | contig 13594 bp, 13 predicted proteins | sample 1539041 | NCBI WGS metagenome assembly OBLY01 (sample SAMEA2690973, study PRJEB22502) | sediment metagenome | biome: Billabong; feature: Tropical; material: Sediment | place: Australia | collected 2013-05-14 | depth 1 m
CTTGCCTGTGAGTAAGAATAGCAAGCTGCATGGGATTATCTGCAGAAGTAATGAAACTAATTCCTTCTGGCTCGTAACTGGCACGCATCACTAAAGCAAAGAGTTTACCATCATATTCTATTCTTTCTATCATAATCTTATTTTTCCACCTTTGGCATTCTTGATATTATTCCATCCCCATGGGGATAATTGGGAGCATCCCAAGGGAACCTTTCTCCTTTCAGCCACCGTTGCCATCGGTTTAAGTCTTCATTCACCATTATCTCCACCAGTTGATCAAATTTCACCTTTGGCTCCCAGCCTATCTTTTGCCTTGCTTTGGAGTAGTCTCCCTGCAAGAAGTTGACATCCAGGGGTCGGAGGAATCTTTTATCCACTTTGACGTATTTTTGCCAATCCAAGCCAACTACAGCGAAAGCCTTTTCAACAAATTCCTTAACCGTATGTGCTTCGTTTGTGGCAATAATATAATCATCAGGCTCATCGTTCTGAAGTATAAGCCACATTGATTCTACATACTCTGGAGCATATCCCCAATCCCTTTTTGCTTCTAAGTTGCCTAAAATCAGTTCTTTTTGTAAGCCCAAAGAGATTTGTGCGACCGAATTGGAGATCTTTCTGGTGACGAATTCTAAGCTTCTCAATGGAGATTCATGGTTAAACAAAACGCCATTGCAGGCAAACATGCCGTAGCCTTCCCGATAAATCCTGGTCATCCAATAGGCATAGAGCTTGGCAGCGGCATAAGGACTGGCTGGCTGAAAAGGAGAGTTCTCCGTTTGCGATTCTACATTACCATTCCCAAAAAGTTCGCTGGTTGATGCTTGATAAAACTTAGCGTTCGGATGCAGCCCTCTAGCCGCCTCTAGGATTCTGGTCACTCCTAATCCGGTGATATCACCAGTACCGACTGGCTGGTCAAAAGAAGAACTGACAAAGCTCTGAGCTGCAAGATGATAGATCTCATCAATCTCAATCTTTTTCATTGCTTCGATAAGAGAAGTGGTATCTATTAAGTCCGCTGGGACCAATACCACCTTATCGAAAATATCTAAATACAGTAACCTCCAAAAATTAGGGGTGGAAAGTCTTCTGAAAGTGCCAAGCACCTTATAGCCTTTCCCAAGAAGAAACTTTGCTAAATAAGCACCGTCCTGCCCTGTTATGCCAGTTATTAATGCAGTTTTCGCCATTTATTACCGACCTATCTATTGTTATAATGTATATAAACATTTATCTTCTTGCCTGCATAACTACTAAGATAAACGATATTAAACCCAATCTTTGAAAAATAAAGAGAATCTATATTTCCTACCTTGACTTTGTCACATTTCAGAACAAATCGACGTCGGCTAGTTGAATTCATCAATATCGTAAAGAAATTAAATTCGCTATCGGTAAGTCTAATGTGACAATGTCAAGCTACTTAAAAAGACAATTATTTGCTTTATAATTCGTGATCATCATTTATAAAATTTTCAGATTTCTCAATAATATAATTAATCATACTATCGGTTATTCCTGGATACACCCCTATCCAGAAACTATCCCTCATTACCCTGTCTGTATTTGTTAAAGCCCCTCCTACTCGGTAGATCTCACTATTTCCTCTTATTGCATCAAAACAGGGATGCTTTATGATATTTCCTGCAAAAAGCATCCTTGTCTGTACTCCTTTTGATTCTAAATACTCTACGATATCATTTTTAGAGAAGCGTCCATTCTCTTTTACAGTAATTAAGAATCCAAACCAGCTTGGGACACTTCCATCAGTTGCTTCAGGCAAAATCAGTTTATCTTCAAATTTTTTTAATCCATCATATATTTTTTTGAAGTTCTCTCTCCTTTTTGTAATAAAACCTGCTAATTTTTCAAGCTGCGCACACCCGATTGCAGCCTGCATATCCGTAATTTTCAGGTTATATCCAAGATGAGAATAGGTATATTTATGATCATATCCTTTCGGTAATTCACCCAGCTGCCAGGAAAATCTCTTTTTACATGCATTATCCTGCCCGGAATCACACCAGCAATCTCTTCCCCAATCTCTAAACGAACAAATTATATCTTTCAACAGAGTATCATTTGTGGTTAAAGCTCCTCCCTCGCCCATAGTCATATGATGCGGCGGATAAAAACTATATGTTGCAATATCACCAAATGTTCCTGTATATTGGCCTTTATATTTTGATCCGAGTGCATCACAGTTATCTTCTATAAGCCAGAGGTCGTTTTTCCTGCAAAAACTTTTTATCTTGCTTACATCAAAAGGATTTCCCAATGTATGTGCAAGAAAAACAGCCTTGGTTCTTTCGCTGATTGCTTCTTCTAATTGAGAGCAATCGACATTATATGTTGGTATGGTTATATCTACAAAAACTGGGATTAAATTGTTTTGAATAATGGGAGCTACAGTAGTAGGAAACCCGGCAGCAACGGTTATTATTTCATCCCCGAGTTTTAATTTTTTGTCTTCAAGCTTAGGGGAAGTTAATGCTGAGATAGCAAGTAAATTTGCTGAAGAGCCGGAATTTGTAAGAATACAATGTTTTGTACCTAAAAACTCTGAGAAATCTTTTTCAAATTTTTTTGCGTATCTGCCTGCAGTCAGCCAAAATTCAAGAGCAGATTCGACTAGATTAATTAATTCTTTCTCATCATAAACCCTGCCTGCATAATTTATCTTTGATTTGCCCGGGATAAATTCGTCTTTTTTATGGGCTAATAAATAGTATTCCCTGACTTTATTGATTATTTCAGTTTTCAAGTTCTTAATTTTATTAGGAGTTGCCATTTTTAACCTTTTATAGAGTGTAATTCATGAATTTGAATGTCTTTCTTCGATAGTTCTAACAACCTCATCAGCCAATTCGAGAGCTTTAAGCTTTTCATCCAAACTCATCCCTCCATGACATTCAAAAATAGGAATTCTCTGAAAACGCTTAAAATTATTCATATATTCATCATATTCATAATAGAAATATACGTTATTTTCCTCTAACCATCTCATTAATGGAGTATCTGAATATGGGACAAGATTAAAAAATCTGGCGCTTGCGATAGGGTATTTCAATGCAAGATCAAACGACATTTGTACATCATCCATAGTTTCCGTAGGAAAACCAAGTATGAAGAACAGCTTTACATCAAATCCCATACGGGTAGCCAATCCGATGAGACTATCTGCCTGTTCAGATGTGATTCCTTTTCTAATAAATTTGAGAATTTTATTAGATCCACTCTCTATTCCGAATGGAATGACTTGAACTCCCATATTTTTTAACGCAAGAAGAATTTTTTCATTTGTCTGATCAATTCTCAAACCTCCAACAAGAACATATTCAATATCATTTAAACCCTCTTTCACAATAAGTTCGCTTGCTTTCAAAATTCGTTGATGGTTCATTCCAAAATTATCATCTAAGATATGAATTGTTTTTTTCCCTTGCTCTTTCCAGTAGCGAATTTCGTTCATGATGTCTTCTGGTGTTCTCCCTCTCCAGTTCTTACCTAACAGACTGCTCTGCTGACAAAAAACACATTTATAAGGACAGCCACGGGAAGTCAATATTCCAATTGCATCAGGATTCCCATAAAGATTAAGTTGAAATCGTTTGTATCTTGGAAATGGAAAATCAGATAAATTTTTTGAAGATAAATCCTGATTTTGATAAACAGTGGAATTTTGTCTCCAACATAATCCGGCAATGTTTTCAAGTTTTTCACCCGAACATAAGTTATATAGAGGTTTTTCACCTTCACGCACAATTATATATTCTAAAAAATCATATTTTTTTAATAGTTCAGAGCCCTTTGATGAGGCGTGCGGACCACCTACAACAATAGGGATTTTCGAATATAGGTCATGTACATTACCAATGATTTCGATGGAACGCAGAAAACAAATAGAATTCAGGCTTATTGCAATTAAGTCTGGATTAAACTCATCAATATACTTACTAATAAAATCCTCCGCCTGATCCATATTTTTACCCGTCCCCATATCCAATACCTCGGTTCGAATGTTGAACGACTCCAAATATTCAGACAAATATCCAAGACCTATTGGAGGGAAGAGCAATCGTTCTCCATAGCCCGATTCAGGATAATAAAAATTTACTAAAAGTACCGATTCATACCTCATGGTTACTCACGATTATTATTTTTGTAATAGGAAATTGTATTATTTAGACCGCTTATTAAAGTAGTTGATGCTCTCCAGCCGGTAATTTTGTATATCTTTGTACTGTTTGATACAACCATTTTTGGTTCGTTTAGGCGATATGGGAGAGCTCCCCAGTTTAATAAATGCGTTTTTCCAAGCAAATTTGCAACCTCTGTTCCCAGTTGACGAATACTTATTCTAACTCCAGACCCTACGTTTAAGACCTCTCCAGCAGGAAATTTTTCTTCTGCTGCAAGTTTGACAAATGCATCAGCCACATCCGCAACATATGTATAATCTCTAATTTGATCTCCCATCGTAAGGTCGACACGCCGATTTTTTAAGAGTGAAACTATCAGATGCGGTACTATCCTATGTATTCCTTCATAAGGCCCATACATTCCAAACGGTCTTAACACTACAACAGGAAGCCCTGAAACGGGTCCATGTTGTAACACAAACATCGTTGCTGCGGCTTTACTAACTCCATACCCGCTCAAAGGTTTTATCGGATCGGTTTCTGATATTGGAGAACCTTTTAACCCGTATTCGAAGCAACTCCCTACATGAATAAATCTTTTAACTCCAGAGTTAACAGCATTAACAAAAAGAGAGAGCGTACCAGCCACGTTAACTTTATAAAGAGAAAATATATCTTGCTGCTGGTAATCAACCCCGTATGCAGCACAATGTATTACAATTTCTGGAGCGAAATCCGCAAATGTTATATTTATTGATTCATCATCCTCCAACGATCCATTATAAATTTTAATCGAGTCCAGACAATCTGATAGCCTATAACAATTAGACTGGCCTCTTACTATTGCCCCCACCTCAAATCCTTTTTTAATTAAATTTCGAGTCACATGCGACCCTAAAAAGCCTGTTGCTCCCGTTATAAGAACACGTTTTAATTTTGTCATTAGCTGGCTCTTTTTACACCTTTAGTAATGATGTATACCATTCAACTGTTTCTTTCAATCCTTGATTAAGGGTGTATATTGGTTTCCATCCCAGAAGTTTTCTTGCTTTCTCAGCAGATAGGTATTGATGTTTGATTTCATGTTGAGCATGTCCCTCAATTATCGGTTTTGCTTTTATGCCCATCGTATCGATAATCATATTTACTAATTCCAATACTGTTACTTGGATTTCGTTGCTGAAGTTGAAACTTTCCCCAAAAATATCCAGTTCATACATTTTTTCTGCAAGCATTTTATACGCTAATGCCCCGTCTTTCACATAAAAATAATCCCGAATATAACTTCCATCGCTTCTGATTATTGGACGCTCACAGTTCAGTAAAGACCGAATGGTTCCTGGAATTATCCTGTTGAAATTCAAATCTCCCGGTCCATAAAGATTGCCACATCTTGTTATGCAAACTGGAAGCTTGTATGTATTAAAATACGTGTATGAAATCAGATCTGCACAGCTTTTTGATACATCATAAGGGTGAGTGCCGCAGAGTGGAGTTTTTTCATCATAGGGTAATTTTTCTTGAATCCCGTAGGCTTTATCACTGGATGCTACAATGATGGCTTTAATCAATGACTCATTTCTCCTGCATGCTTCGAGGAGATTATATGTTCCCCTGATATTTGATTCAAAAGTGGACAGCGGGTTTCTATTAGCAGTTCCTACTATCGTCTGTGCTCCAAGATGGAAAACAACTTCTATCTCATATTCATTGAGCACTCTTTCAAGTAGTTGGTAATCTTCCAGACCGCCCTGAACAATGTTTATTTCATTTTTAATATTACTAAATTCTTTTGAACTACTCCACAATATGGATTTGGGTACAATATCACGGTTAAGAGCGACTACATTAGCCCCTTCGTCTACTATAATTTTGGTAAGCCATGGTCCAAGTAAACCAGTTGCCCCTGTTATAAATACATTTTTGTTTTTCCAATTAAGATTTGCCATACCAACCTATTCCCAAATTTTCCAGAAAGCCTTATCTGATGACCATAAATTATTCAAATATTCAACATCCCTTATAGTATCCATACACATCCACTCTTTAGGATGTCTATACATCATTAGTTCACCTTTCTCAGCCAGTTTATCAAGAATTCCCATTTCAAGATCGCAAGAATCATCATATGTAAGATCATTAAAAATCATTCGATTGAAAACGAAAAATCCTCCGTTTACAAACTGTCCTACTGTCTGAGGTTTTTCAACAAAGTTCTCAATAACGTCTCCATTAACTAATAGATTTCCAAAACGAGATGGAGGCATAACACCTGTAAGAGTGGCTATTTTACCGTGTTTTTCATGAAACTTTAGAAGATCGTTGATATTGATATCAGCTAACCCATCTCCATAAGTCACCATAAACGTATCAGAATCGATGTACTTCTCTATTTTTTTTAATCTTGCACCTTTTAACGCCTTCTCCCCGGTATCTACCAGAGTTATCTTCCACCCTGCTTCACTGTGCGAATTATGAACTCTAACGCTCCTATGCTGTCCCAATTCTATCGTGAAATCGTTGTTAAATATCTCATAGTTATAGAAATATTCTTTTATAATATTTCCTTTATATCCTAAACATAAAATAAAGTCGTTAAACCCATAGTAACTGTATATTTTCATTATATGCCAGAGAATAGGTTTTGTTCCAATAGCAACCATTGGTTTTGGGCGGTATTCCGTCTCCTCTCTTAACCGTGTACCAAGACCTCCGCATAAAATGACAACTTTCATTATTAACACTCTAATATATTAATTTTAAACAATATTTCATGATTCAATGGCTTCCATGATAAGCTCTTTATTTGCATTATTTATTATTAAACTTAATCTAATCGTTCTAAGCAATAGAGAATAGAAATTATTATCAAAATAAGTAAATTAATACTGAGAAACGGAGTTAAAATATAATCTCTCCAAAAAATCGGTGATTTTCTTATTTCCGGGATAGTTATAAGTACAGAGATATGTTTAATGTATGCTTTAATAGAGATGTGACGGCTGTGAGCCAGTGTGAATTTTGTTCGTAAAATAATCTGCTGCATCATTTTATTTTTAAGATATTTATTCTCTGAAGCTATATCTTCAATAATCCGTATCAGGGGCTTAAACATATAATCATCACTGTATTCCCAATAGATTTTGTTATTTACCCTGTGGGTGACCAATCTTTTATTCGTGTAGAACACCGGTAGCTTTTTCATGGCAGAACCTAACAAATACATCTGCGGATAAAGACTCCCAATATGTCGTTTATATCCATCAATATCCATTATTTCTCTCTTGATAGTGACCCTCGATAAAACGTGACCTGCATTAAACATCGCTAATAGAGCATCTTTTCCAGGTTTAAATAAATTGTCTTTTTCATAAAAAGTATAATCCTTCAGTAATTTTCCAGTCTTATCATCCAGAATATTCAGAGCACTTAAAATAATCCCAGCATCTGGATGTTCGTCGATTATTTTAACAGTTTCAACAACGGCATTTTCGTTAAGTAAATCATCATCTGTTAAAAAAAATATGTAATCCCCTGATGCGTTCTCCAAAAGTTTTAAAATATTACGTTCTGGTCCAATATTTTTTTCGTTTTTAAGATATTTTAATCTTGTATCAGTAAAAGAATTGATTATTTGTGGTGTATTATCCTCAGATGCATTGTCACATATCAAAATTTCAAGGTTCTGATAATCATTAGCTAAAACGCTATTTAAGCACTGCTTCAAATACGCCGCTCTATTGTATGTTGGTATTATGATTGATAATTTAGGAGCCATTGCTAAGATATCTATTTAGCTTACTTTATCTAGTATTTGTTTGAAATTTTTTTTGGTCTTTATTATTTGATTTAAATAAAACTGAAATCTCATTTTTAATATTAATTTTAAATGTTTGGACATGGCTGTTTTGTCATAATAATGAATTATCTACTATTAACGATTTTGCATGAATTTTTAGAGCACAAAAAACTATTTCAAAGAGGGTAACATTGTAACCCCCCAAAAGATAGTACCACATGGATTTGTAGCTATGATCGAAAATAACATATTCAATTACTGGCTTTATTCCATTGCTATAGTCACAACTTCATTTGCTCCTGGGTTTTTAATTATTAACAGATTTAATTTTTTTACCTTAATTGAAAAATTTGTTTTAAGCTTCGGTGTCGGATTTTTTGTCATCATACTTTTATCCCCTTTTATTATTTGGAATCCAGATATTGCAAGAATTTTATTTTTTATTTTAGTAATTATCTCAATAATTTCGATTTGTAAAAATAGGAAGAATTTGTTATCTGATGAAGCAATCAATTTCCTATTGATTGTTCTATTGCTGAGCTTTGTATCTAAATTTTTCTTACAATTCGTATGGGAATATCCTGTAATCGGAGGTGATTGGTTCAATCACGGATTCATAGGGCCATATAACTTTAATCTGGGTGATTGGATGCCTGAACGTGATAGACCGCCGTTTTTTGGTCTTCTAATCTATGCATATCACAAACTGCTAGGCACTTCAATCTATCAATACTGGGTGGCTCAACTAGTCTCAACCACTGCTAATAGTATCTTATTCCTTCCTGCATATCTGATCGGAAGAAGGGTATTTTCTGAGAAGATTGCCAGAGTCTCTACATTATTTATATTGGTGACCCCGTACATCGTTGAGAACAGCATATATGTATGGCCTAAAAATCTTGCCGCTTATTTTATACTCTTAATGGTTTATTTTATGTTTTTCTCGGGTACTCAATCCAAGCGGAATCTTATCATGTCGGGTATTTTTGGTGGACTTGGCTTTTTAATCCATAATTATATTGCAGTTTATATAGCCACTGCGCTTCTGATTTATCTATTTCAACATCGAGACAGGAATTTTATTGCCTGGATTTATAATTTAAAGAAAAGTTATGTACTTTATTTTATAGCTGTTTGTATACTTGTTATACTTCCCTATTTGATCTGGACATATTCTTTTTATGGAACAATATTTACATCCAATTTTAAATATTATCCTTTTGCGGTCAAAGGGTTCGGGTCAGCGCTTAATGACCCTCCAGAAGTTATCTTTCAATCATTCCATTCAGTTTCCATTCAGGAGATAATCTGGATTAGAATCAGCAATGTTCTTGTTACATTACTCCCGCTTTCTATCCCTTTAAATCCATATATATATTCTTTTAATTCATATTTCCCGGCTCTTTACTTTAACCAATCGTATGCAGGGATGCTCTCTTTTGGTATGTATATCCTTGTTGTTCTGTGGTTATATAGGGCTCTCAGGAAAAGAACTCAAACAAATAATGTCCTGATAATTTTAATAGTATTACCTTTTCTGTTCCATGTTTTCTTATGGGGCTGGATAGACTGGGGATTGCATTTTATGTCTTTCCCTACGAATCCTTTTTTAATAATGCTTGGTTTTAATGAGTTATATAAATTTAAAAATTATAAGCTTTTCAGAAACATTATTTTTATCGGAGGTCTTTTGGAAACGATAATCTTTGAAAAATTTCTATTAGACGCTTATGAGGGTAAAGCAGCTCTTGGCAAGGAACTTCAGAAGTTAGTCAATGGTTTCCAGATCGACAACCTTGTATCAGCGCATTTTTTAATAACAAATCAAACTGATATGTACATAAATATATTTATGTTATTTTTGATTATTGCATTGGCGTTATTTATGATGCGGAAATATAAGATTGAATTATAGCTCCTTTTTGGCAACAATCGACAATATAGCAGATCATTTTTTTTCAACCCAAGATATCCAATCCAATAAGAGATACCCCAACCATCACCAGAATAATGCCCGCCCATGCAGAAAGTGATATGTTCTCCTTAAGTATTAAAAAACCAAGTATTGCCACAATCACGTAACTTAAACTGATAAATGGATATGCATAACTTAATTTTACTTTGGAGAGGACATAGAGCCATATGATAAAACTAGTAGCGTATAAAATTCCACCTACATCTACATAAAAGTTTGAGATAAGCGATGCGATGTTACCAATACCGATGTTTGAAATACTTTTGCCCAAATTATTCATCCCTAATTTTAAGAATACCTGTGCTATTGAATTTAGGAGAACACAGGATAGTATCATCGCAATTTCTTTCAACGATATGCCTCCTTTTTATTACACTTTTTTGCAACAACTTGCATTTGTCTGGCGAATGGCTTCCATAGAGATAATAAATATAATGACAATAGCACATCGCTTTTTAGCAGTTTAGATTCTGCCTGAAATGAAAAAGACGGTCTTTCCATATATCATCTCTTAAATTTATACGATAAGGTTGTTTTAATCATGGTAAGACCTAGTTTAAATGCTGGCCACTTTTTTCCAGTTATTTTAGATTCGCCTCTTCTCTCTTTATAATTAACCGGAATCTCTATCATCGGAATGTTAGATTTTATTGCAAGAATCATCATTTCTGGAGAAAAATGTGAAGCACCTACCGTGAATTTACCCTGTATTTTTTCTAATGCCTCGCGCTTAATCAGTCTATATGTGCAGCCAACATCGGTCAATGAAGGACCGTTGTAGAGTATCTCGATCAACTTTGCAACCGACCAGTTCCCCCATTTTAAGAATGCATCCATGTTAGCGCCTTCCCAAATCATCTCCTTCGCTGTCCTGGTTCCTATTACAAAATCAAAATCATTGCTATATGCAAGAAGTTTCTCTACATCATTTGCATCAAACGTACCATCAGGTTCGACCAGAATGATATAATCACCCCTGCCTTCCCGCAATGCTCGCCTGCATGCGTATCCGTAGCCCTGCAAAGTTTCATCCACAACGACTGCTCCTGCCTCTTGGGCAAGTCTCTTTGTATTATCTGAGGAGTTATTATTGACGATAATGATTTCATCTACCGTCGGCTGCGCTTTAAAATCTGCAATTGCAGATGCAATGTTTTCGCCTTCGTTGTACGCAGGCATGACAACAGATATTTTTTTATTTCTGTACATTTGATTTTTAGTTACTTCTCCACAAGTCCTCGTTCTTTTAATTCCTGATATGCAGCCTCTGATTTGTCTTCAGCTTCCTGCATCAATCCCCATTCCACAAGTTCGCGCATTCCATCCTCAAATGAAACCGATGGCTTAAAACCCAATCTCTTTAATTTGGAGATATCGGCATAACAATGCCTAATATCCCCTGATCTGTATTTATTCACTATTTCGGGCTTGATATCTTTGCCATATAACTTTGATAAAATCCGGGCAATATCAAGGATAGATACAGGTCTTCCTGTACCTACGTTAAACATCTCATAATTTGCTTTTGATTTCTCCATAACAAGCATATTGGCCTGAACTATGTCGTGCACTGATATGAAATCGCGAGTCTGAAGACCATCCTCGAATATAATAGGCGAGTTGTTATTCTTAATTCGTGAAGAAAAGATAGCGCATACGCCTGTGTATGGGTTGGAAAGAGCCTGCCTTGGCCCGTAAATATTAAAATAGCGCAAAGCTACGGTCGGAAGACCATATGCGCGCCCCACCGCAAGGCACATTTCCTCTTGGTCTTTCTTGGATATAGCATAAATAGAGGTCGGTTGTAACGGTTTATTTTCATCTGTAGGTACAGGCTTTACGATTTTATTGCAAGAAGGACATCTCATTTCCCACTCTCTCCTTCTAAGCTGTTCGTTGCTACGCAGGGGTGGGTACAAAATACCGCATTCAGAGCATTCGTATTTGCCTTCGCCATATATGGACATGGACGATGCAACAATCAGTTTTTTGATGTTGTGTTCTTCGTTCACCAGTATATCAAGCAATTTTGCAGTTCCCATGGTATTGACATCCATGTACTTCTCTATTTGATACATGCTTTGTCCCACACCCACCATAGCTGCTTCATGGAATATAATTTCAGAATTTAATACTGCATCTCTGAGTTTTTCTTCGTTCCGGATGTCTTCTATTAGGAGCTCTGCATCTTTATTCAGATATTCCGGGGTACTCTTATGAACCTGAGGCTCAAGATTATCATAAACTGTTACGTCGTGCATTTTTACTAATTCGTCCACAAGATGTGAACCTACGAAGCCTGCACCGCCGGTTACCAGAATCTTCATTTGTGTTTCACCATCCTTAGATTATACTTGGAGTATTTTATTGTTTCTTTTAACCCTATCAAGCGAAATTTTTTACATTTCAATGGGAAGAAGATTCAACATTTATTATTGCCGCCGAAGCACTTATTACTTATACATAACTTCAGCCCTTGCTCTAATGTATACTTGTATGTAAATCCAAGTACTTTCTTTGCCTTTGTTATATCCGCATAGCTTTCTCTGATCTCTCCTACCTGTGCTGGCGCGAAAGCAGGTTCCAAGTTTTTATTGGAAACCTTAATTATCATATTAGCTAATTCCGTAATTCGGATTGGTTTCCCGGTACCTATATTAAATAGTTCTCCAACTGCTCTCTTGTTTTCTATAGCACTAAATATAGCATCAACAACATCTTCAATATATACAAAGTCCCTGGTCTGATTTCCATCCCCAAAAATTATTGGATTCTGGTTATTTCTTATTCTTTCAATAAACTTTGTAATTACGCCTGAATAAGGACTATTTGGATTTTGACGGGGGCTGAAAATGTTAAAAGGGCGAACACAAACTGTTGGAAGTCCATAGAGATTGTAATAAAGTAGGGTATATCTCTCTCCAGTGAGTTTACTTAATCCATAAGGCGAAAGCGGATTGGTCGGGTGCTCTTCATCGATAGGCAGCCTTTTTGGCTTACCATATACAGCAGCCGAACTTATATATATGAAACGCTTTACATCCGATCTTCTGGCTGCTTCAAGAAGGTTTAGCGTCCCGTTGATATTATTATCTGCATCGTAAATCGGGTCTTCTATAGATCTATTAACACTGATCTGGGCGGCTGTGTGAATTATTACATCTGTTTCATCTGCAAGCTCATTAACGGCTTTCTGGTTGCGTAAATCATCTCTTATTATTTTAACATCTGGCGAAAATTTCGGATCTTTTAAATTATTAGAAAAGTTATCCAGAACCATAACCTCATGGTTCTCTGAAAATCGTTCTCCTAAATAGGAACCTACCTGTCCTAGACCTCCAGTAATCAGTATTCTCATTTATTCCACTATTCCTAAATTATCCTTGAAGTATTTTATTATTTCTTTTAATCTCAGTGAGCCCTTCAACTTAAGGATTTATCTTATAAGAAATCATACTCTATGAAATTAAAGATAAAGTCGGTGAATATTTCATAGAGTATGAATTTAGTAAAACAAGTAGTAAGATGGTTAGAAGATAGAAAAATCTTTTCCCGAAAAAGAAAAAGCAACAAGCAGAGAGCCTTAGGGATGCTTCTTTATCATGCAGGCTTGAGTTATGAAAAAGCCGGAATGTTTGCAGATGCAAGTTATGAAGCAGTCCGGGAATGGTATCA
>OBLY010000081.1_pt1 | contig 13508 bp, 12 predicted proteins | sample 1539041 | NCBI WGS metagenome assembly OBLY01 (sample SAMEA2690973, study PRJEB22502) | sediment metagenome | biome: Billabong; feature: Tropical; material: Sediment | place: Australia | collected 2013-05-14 | depth 1 m
AGAAAAACTCTTAACAGTTAAAAAAATCTCAGCATGAAAAGCTATTAAAATCAGTATAATTATAATGGTAATGAGGTTATAGGGCAGTATATGATACTCAGGAAAAATATCTCTTTAACTGAGGATTATCTAAAGAAACTTGAGCCGCTGATGAAAAAACACAACGGGAATCTCAGTGCGGTCATACGTGAGATGATAGACCTCGCCGATGCGGCATTCGCCGATCCTGATTCTGTCAAAAGGCTTATTTCAGGCTTAAAAAAGGAGCAGAACCTGACCTCATCCACTCTCACATGGGCGCTGAAAAATCTTTCTGGCAGGCTCCCTGATGAGGAAACGGTCCATAACATAATCGGCAGCGAAGTATCATCGATCTCATCTCTTGAAAAGCGTCTTAATGAGATGGGCAGCGAAATTTACTGGGATTGCTCTGTTAAAAGCAGCTCTGATAATGATATAAAGCCTAATAATGTTACTTTTATCATAACCGGGAAGAACATGGATTTAAACACATATATGGCTGCTGTAATAGCCGTATTTGCCTCCAAAAAATACTATCTTGGCATAACAAAGGTAAAAAGCGTAAATAACTCGGTTGAGATGGATATGGCTGCAGGAGAGGAGGAATGGAGCCGTAAAAGCATAACCGCACATTTCGGTCATCTGGAAGAGGCTTTCTTAGAGCTATATAAAAAACCGGATTTCTGGAGCATAATAATAAGCCTGTATATAAAAATGAATTACGACATGGTAGCTATATCCAGGCAGTTCTTCGAAGAGACGCTTGCCGGGAGAAACTCCCCCAGATTTACCATATGCATTGAGAGATTTTGCGACAGCCCTGTGAACCGGATTCCTCCTGATGAGTTCTTAAAAAAAATAGCAGTCCTCTACCCGCGCATGGGTATAATTAAAAACATCGATATAACTAAAGATTCGTTGATAATACATCACGGCTTAAGCGAGCCTGAGGCAATCAAGAAACTCACGGATATGTTCATGGAACTGCTGAACTTGAACGGGCGTACATACGGCGCTACAATAAGTGAGAACCTTATTGTCATGAAGCTCCAGCCCGAAGTGGGCAAGATACTGACAAGGATGATAGAAGACCTGAAACACAGGGAATCACCCCTGGCAGATTATCATACGGATTTACTGAAAATGCTTGATATGTTAAGAAATGTGCCCTCGGATGAGGAATTCGTAAAATCTTTCGGCAGCAAATTCGGCAAAAAGATGATAGAGAATTACGAGAAAGATAAAAAAATAACTAAATGGGATGCCGGCACGTTCCTGAAATACCTGCAGGAGGCTGGCACCATCATCGGGCAGGACTTGAAGTGGGGGAGTATAAGTGAGAACGTCATACGAGGCGAAATTAATGAGAGCCAACTGGTAAATAGCAATAGCAATAACGGCGCCACGAACGGTATGTTCATAAAAGGTATCTTCAGCGGGTGGGTATCACATGCTTTCGGAGATCCCCCAAAAATGGTTTATAAAAACCAGCCGGCAGGTGAAAACACTCCGCTGGAGGTCTATATTGCAATATAGAGGACTGAATGGCTAAATTAGATCATGCTTTAAAAGTACTGGTTATCATATCAATAGTCTTCCTGATGGGGTATTTCCTGGAATCCCTCAGGCGCATCTCTTCCATGGCAGGTGATTATTTCACTATATCGACGGAGCTTTTAGCCCTTGTCCTGTCTTTCTCCATCTCAGTCATAACATGGTACTCGTACAACAGGAGCAGGGATAACCATTCTCTTTTCCTCGGGACTGCTTTTTTCGTTATCGGGCTTTTTGACATGTTCCACCTGCTTTCATACCCCTTTATGCCGGATTTCATTACACCGAACACACCCCAGAAGACAATGGTTTTCTGGAGCGAGGCAAGGATGTTCATGGCACTGGCATTCCTTGCAAGTGCATATATCCATAAAGACACGCTTTCAGGAATAATTATGAAACCCGTGATGCTTGCCTCTGCTATAATTATATCCATGACAATCCTAGCCGTTACGCTGTTTTATTTTGACCGGCTGCCCGGATTGTATTCTCCCCAGGGCATGCATTCTTTTACAGGCATGTTTTTACTATCCATAACAGCAGTGATTATCCTTTATTCATGTTACCTTTATATCCTGAGACTGAGAGAATCTGGCCAGAAAAATCTCATTTGCTTAAATTATGGTCTTATTATTACAGTTTTTAGTTTTCTGGCTTACTTCTTTTTTGAGTATCCCGAACATTTACTGAGGGCTGCAGGTTTCTACTTCGTATATCTTGCCCTGTACAAGTCCTCCATAGACCAGCCTTATGAACAGCTTGTTAAGACCGGCGAGAAAATAAGGCAGGCGACCGAGGAGAAATACCGCTACCTGTTCGATAATGCGCACGATGCGATTATTACAAGCGATCTTGATGATACTATCCTTTCCTGGAACCCCAGCGCGGAGAAACTGTATGGGTGGATGGCTGAAGAGGCTATCGGAAAGAAACTATCAGAGCTTATAATCCCGCCCGGGTCGCGGGATGGGAGAAAGCAGATTCTCCGTAATGCCGCATCCGGCATGGAGGTCATGGGTATTGATGCGGTTAATCTGCGCAAGGACGGCACTGAGATAAATGTGAGCGTCACACTATCCCCGCTGCAAAATAATGATGGGAAAACAATCGCATTGTCATCTATCGTCAGGGATGTGACAGAACGCAAGCGGGCTGAGGAAGCGCTGCAGCAGTCCGAAGAAAAATACCGCCTGTTGATCGACAATATGCAGGACGGCGTCTTTATCATCCAGGATGCCAAAATGCAATTCGTCAATGAGGCATTTGCAAGAACGGCTGGCTACACTGTGGAAGAAGTTCTTGGCAGGGAGTTCGTTGATTTCATTGCACCAGAAGATAAGGAAAGGGTCGCATATAACTATTCCCGGAGGCTGGCTGGTGAAAATGTCCCCAAAGAATATGAACTCAACCTATTGCATAAAGATGGCACAAGAATCATCGTGAATTTGAACGTGGGGATTATAACCTACCGCGGCAGGACAGCGAGCATGGGGACAATAAAAGATATCACAGAGCGCCAGCAGGCTGAGGATGCATTATCATGGCAGGTGGAAATCAACGCCGCAATGGTAGAGCTGTCCAGTACTCTGCTGTCACCGGCTACTGTTGAAGACATCTCCGCTCTTGTACTTGACCATGCCAAAGCCCTGACGAACAGCCCCTATGGTTATGTCGGGTACATCGATTCGAAGACCGGATATCTTGTCTGCCCGACCATGAGCCGGGATATGATGGATACCTGTAAAGTGGCAGATAAAAATAATGTACTCAAGGAATTTCGCGGGCTGTTCGGATGGGTAATCAATAACCGCAAACCCATTCTTACCAATAATCCGGCGAATGATCCCAGGTCAACGGGAACCCCGCCCGGGCATATAGCGATCCACCGTTTCCTATCTGCGCCTGCGATGCTTAAGAGAAAATTGGTCGGTGAGCTTTCCGTACCAAGTTCGGTCGGCAACAAAATACATGTAATGCGATACTATGATAAGGGAGACCTGGTAGGGCAGATCGCATTGGCTAATTCGAACCGGGACTATACAGAGCGTGACCTTGCACTGGTGGAGCGCCTGGCGGACATCTACGCGATAGCTATCAACCGATACTGGGTTGAAGAGCAGATCAAGGAATCCCTTACAGAAAAAGAAGTGCTGTTAAAGGAAATCCACCACAGGGTCAAGAACAATATGCAGATAATCTCAAGCCTGCTCAGGCTCCAGTCAAGAGATGTAAACGAGAAAAAATATACAGATATGTTCACCGACAGCCAGAACCGGATAACATCAATGGCTCTTATCCATGAAAAACTTTACCAGTCCAAAGGGCTGGCAAAGATCGATTTCGATGATTATATCAGGGATCTTGTGAACGGTCTCTTCCAATCATATGGAGCTAATGGCAACATCGGGCTAAATATTGATGTCAGAGATGTTTCGCTCGGTATCGATTCAGCCATCCCCTGCGGGCTGGTTGTCAATGAGCTTGTTACAAATTCCTTAAAACATGCGTTCCCTGATGGCAGGAAAGGTTATATCCGGATATCGCTTCACCCGACTGATGGAAATATGATAGAACTGATAGTAAGCGATAACGGTGTCAGCATCCCGGCAGATATAGACATCAGGAAAACCGAATCGCTGGGCTTGCATCTGGTTACGATACTGGTGGAAAACCAGCTTCACGGCGAGATTAATCTTGACAGGAGCAAAGGAACCGAATTCCTGGTCAAATTCAAAGATGTGAAATAATGACTGGAACACAGATACTGGTTGTTGAAGATGAGATTATAGTTGCGGAAGACATACGGAGAAGTTTGCAGAATATGGGGTACAACGTTCCTGTAACAGCATCAAAAGGGGAGGATGCCATTAGAATAGCAGGTGAAAATAATCCTGATTTAGTGCTGATGGATATTGAGATAGAGGGTAAAATGGATGGGATCCAGACCGCTGAACAGATACGTTTGCGCTATAATATTCCCGTTGTTTACCTTACCGCATATTCGGATATAAAAACACTTGAACGGGCGAAAGTTACAGAGCCGTTCGGGTATATTATCAAACCCTTCAAGGAGAGGGAACTGAACATCAATATCGAGATAGCCCTCTATAAGCACAGGATGGAAAAGAAATTAAGGGAGAGCAAGGAATGGTTTACCACGACACTGAAAAGCATCAGCGATGCGGTTATTGCTACTGATTCAAGCGGCTGCGTGAAGTTCATGAACCCCGTGGCTCAATCTATGACAGGCTGGGCACTGGAGGAAGCGTATGGAAAGCCTCTGAAGGATATCTTCAATATAATGACGGAAAAAACCCGCAGAAAGATCAGGGCAGGCGGCGAAGACACAGAAATTACTGTAAATCTGACTGTATTGATAAACAGACATAAAAATAAAATACCGATAGAGGTCGGCAGCGACCCAATCAGGGATGATAAAGAGAACATTATCGGCATAGTTACGGTCTTTCACGATATTACGGAGCGTAAAAAAACCGAGGATAAGATAGTAGAACTCAAGGATTTCTATGAAAGTATCCTGGAGAGCATTGTTACTGGTGTCTGGGTGACTGATAAGGATGATATCATCCGTTATGCCAATAAGGGCATGGGGTCAGTAGTTCCGCAAAATGTTGTCGGAATCAATATTTTATCGGGTTTCCCGGAGTTTTTCAGGCCGTATTATTTGAAGGCCAAGGAAACATTACAGCCGTTCTATTACGAGGCTGTTCCTTTCGTGACCGGGGGACAAACGAATTATTATTCCGGATGGCTGGTTCCGCGTATCAAAGATAGGTGTTTTAATGGTATGATATGCACGGTTGAGAGCATACCGAGGCATGAGCTGGCGGAGTGAAGCGGGATGGTTGGGTGTGAAATAAGCCAGTGAAACCATCGCAAAAAAACATCCATTAAAACAAGTATCGAAATGGATAGGAAAGGTGGTAAATGAGTATACCGCCAACCTCAACCATCAACATCAACGCACAAACATATAGGAACTGTTGTAAAAAGTAGTGCTAACAAGCCTATCTTTCGGCAAGCTTTTAAAAGCATCCTCCAATATTAAGGATAGGAGATCGATTTGAAACTAACAAAATACACCCCTTTTATAGGCATGGCATTCCTGCTGCTTCTGGTGCAGTTGGTATCTTTCGCCCTCAGTGAACCCTTTGAAGCAAAACAGTTCAAGGCATTCTCTAACCCCGAAGCCACAAGCAATGCTGTTTTGTGGATAATAGCTGTTCTTGCATTTACCCTGTTCATATTCATAATCATAAAACTGAATAAAAGATGGATAATACAGTTAATCATCTTTCTCACTGTAGCATCAACCTTTATGTATGTTTTTTTTGCCCTGTTCTATACATTTTTACCTGACAATATCAACTTACTTTTAACCATAATACTCTCAACAGGATTCACGGTACTGCTGTACAAATATCCCGAGTGGTATGTGATCGACTTTGTCGGCATAGTAATAGGCGCTGGCGCAAGTTCGACTTTCGGCATCTCGCTGGCTATCAGACCTGCACTGGTCCTGCTTATTCTCCTGGCGGTCTACGACTATATCGCTGTGTACAGGACGAAACATATGGTCGCGCTGGCTGAAGGGGTAATGGATCTTAAACTGCCTATCCTGCTGGTTTTTCCGAAGCACTTGAAGTATTCCTTTCTTACCGAGAAGTTCGATAAAGAGAAACGTGAGGCATTCTTCATGGGGCTTGGCGATGCCGTGATACCGACTGTGCTTGCCGTATCCGCAAGAACTTTTATGAAGACCGACTATACACTTCCTCTCATAGGGGCTATCAATCTGCCTGCCATCGGCACCATGCTCGGTATTTTCCTCGGATTTGCCGTACTTATGGGATTCGTGATAAAAGGCAAGCCACAGGCAGGATTGCCGTTCCTGAACGGCGGGGCGGTACTTGGATTCGTAATTGGAAGCCTGGCTGTCGGCTCGTTGACGTTTTAATGCCAAAAGATTATATAATTTCGTGCTATCAATAGAGGTCATGGCTCAAACGATCTCGGAAAAAATATTCGTAAAAGCTTCAGGCAAGAAGGTAAAAGCGGGAAATTTTGTCCTCGCCAGCATAGATTGCGCCATGACCCATGATATAACGGGTCCGCTTGCTGTTGAGGGGTTCAGGGAAATAGTGAAAGGCAAAAAAAGACAGAAAGTATGGGACCCCGAGAAGATCGTAATCCTTTTTGACCACCAGGTGCCTGCGGATTCATTAAATGCCGCGGCTAACCATATACTCCTGCGCGATTTTGCGAACGAGCAGGGCATTCTGAATTATGATGTGTTCGAGGGAGTATGCCACCAGGTGATGCCTGAAAAAGGGCACGTAAAGCCCGGTGACCTGATAGTGGGTTCTGATTCCCATACCTGCGCTTATGGCGCTGTTGGCGCCTTCTCGACGGGTATAGGCAGCACTGATATGGCTTTCGTGTTTGCGACAGGCAAGCTCTGGTTCAGGGTACCTGAGACCTTCAGGTTCGAGGTAAATGGAAAGCTTCCAAGTTGCGTATACCCTAAAGATGTAATACTTCATCTGATAGGCGATGTGGGCGTTGAAGGGGCAAGGTACAAAACAGCAGAATTCTGCGGTTCTACGGTCAGGAATATGGACATCCCCGGCAGGATGACCATGTGCAATATGGCTATCGAAATGGGCGGGAAAGCGGGGATCGTGGAGGCAGACAGCACTACAGAAAAGTATCTCAGGGAAAGGATATCCGGTTTTAAGCTTGACCCCAGATGGAAGAGCGATGAAGATGCTACATTCTCAGAAACAAAAGAATATGATGTTTCAGACCTCCCTCCGCAGGTCGCATGTCCTCATAATGTGGATAACGTAAAATCCGTAGAAGAGGTGGAAGGGACAAGGATAAACCAGGTCTTTGTCGGTTCATGCACCAACGGCAGATTTGAAGATATTGAGATAGTGGCAAAAATAATGAGAGATGAGAAGGTTGCAAAAGGTGTTCGCCTGCTGGTAATACCTGCATCTCATACAGAGTACATGAAGACCCTTCGTGCAGGATACATTGAGCAGTTCATGGAGGCGGGCGCGATCGTGGAATCGCCGTGCTGCGGTCCCTGCATGGGCGGTTCATTCGGGTTACTGGGCAAAGGCGAGGTCGGGCTATCTACCTCGAACCGGAACTTCAAGGGCCGGCAGGGAAGCCCCGATGCTTTCGTGTACCTGTGCTCTCCAGCGACAGCGGCTGCAAGCGCGCTTTACGGAGAAATAAAGGATCCGAGAAAAGTTTAAAAATAGAAAACTTTAAAGGAAATCTTTTTATACTGTTATAACCAATAAATCAATGGAGTATTTTGGGTTAGATTAAAAACATTCATTCAAGTAGTTTAACCCGATATACAAGATAAGGGGAGAGAAATCATGAAGATACAGGAAATAATCCAGGAATTCATACCCTGCGAGGTATGCGGGAACAGCGATATAAGTAATTTTTACTTCCATGTGTTTACCCACTGGGGTTCCGAACCTTTCGTAAAATGCTGTGAATGCGAAGAGGAGTATTATTCAAGAAGCGCAAAAGAAGCCCTGAGCAAGATTGAGAAAAAAAGGAGCGCAAAAAAACCCAGGGTTCGGGTAACTTTACATCCTGAAGAGGATTGCGAAATCATGGAGTATGCAAGGTAATTATTCGCTATGGTTATAATTACGATGAGTATTTATATTAACATGGTAATAAAATATATATAACAGAACTTACAACTTAGTTCAGGAACTGTCATGAAAATTCGTGATGTAATCCAGGAATTCATACCCTGCGAGGTATGCGGGAACAGCGATATAAGACATTTCTATTTCCACGTATTTGTTCATTGGGGGTCCCAGCCGTACGTGAAATGCTGTCAGTGTGAAGAGGAATACTATTCCACAACGGCAAGAGCGGTCATAACGAAAGCTGAGGACGCAAGAAAGGCAAAAAAACGAGCGGGCACAAGTACGCATGAAAAAGACCGCAGTAATCGCGAGAAGCATAAATACGTGCATCCGCTCTTGAAAACACTGTCCCAGATATAGTTTATCCACAGCGGGGTTTGGGCTCTTTTCAGGTATTGCTGTTAAGAATCATTGGCTGGAGTTACCGGATACAGCCATCCTTATTAGCCTGCATCAGAATACTTTTTAACCATCACCAATAATTAAGATAGCATGCAGTTATTTGGCGTACTTGGCGACCCCGTTTCCCATAGTCTCTCACCTGTTATGCATAATGCAGCTTTTAAAGCCCTTGGTATGGACTGCGAATACCATGCGTTCAGGGTGAGCCCGGATAATTTATATAATGCAATATACGGAGCACTTGCCCTGGGCTTCGGAGGATTAAACCTTACAATACCGTTAAAGGAGAAAGCCCTTGGCATAGTTGAACCTGCAGAGCTTGCAAAACAGATAGGCGCGGTGAATACAGTGGATTTTAAAAAAGGGATTAAGGGTTACAACACGGACGGCATCGGCGCTAAAATGGCACTTGCAGGCAACGGCATTAGGATAAAAGGGAAAAACATTCTTCTCCTTGGGGCAGGCGGCGCAGCAAGGGCTATTGCTTTTCAGCTTGCAAAGGACGGAGCAAGCGTGATAATCGCCAACCGAACATTTGAACGGGCAAAAGCACTCGCAGACGAAGTGGGTATGGTTGGAAGCGTAAGTGCATCGGGCTTTGAAGACCTGAAGGCGCAAATCCGGCAGTGCGATATTCTTATAAATTCAACTTCCGTGGGCATGTCTCCCGGAACATCCGATGCCATTGTAACTTCAGATATGATGCACAAGGATCTTGTCGTATTCGATATCGTGTATAATCCCATGAACACCCGGCTGCTGCTGGAAGCAAAAAAAGCTGGAGCAAAAGCGGTTGATGGCGTAATGATGCTTGTGTACCAGGGTGCAGAGGCTTTCAAGATATGGACCGGTCGTTCCCCGCCGATCGATATAATGGAAAAAGCTGTGAGGGAGAGACTGGGATGAGAATACTGATAATCGGCGGGACAGGTGAGACCGGAAGGTGGTTCACTAAATTTTATAAGAAGCACGGTTTTGATGTTATCATCTGGGGTATCAATAAGAGAAAGGATATTGCCCAGGAACTGGATGTGGAGTTCGCCGATGACCTTGACAGCGAGGTAAAAAAAAGCGATATCGTGATGATCTCGGTCCCCATTAATGCCACGGAGAAGACCATCCAGGATATAGCTCCAAAAATGTCGCCCGGCAGCCTGCTCATGGACATAACATCCATCAAAACGATCCCGATGGAAGCGATGCAAATGCACGCACCCGCAGGTGTAGAGATCCTGGGAACGCATCCCATGTTCGGCCCTTCAATCCCTGATATAAGGGGGCAGATAGTCATCTTCACACCTGTTAATGGCAGGTCTTCCAAATGGTTCCCTGTCATCCGGAGCCTGTATGAAGAAAGCGGTGCGCATATCGAGGTAATGGATGCCGTGCAGCATGATAAAATGATGGCTGTGGTACAGGGGCTCACGCATTTTGCCTATATCTCAATAGGCTCGGTTTTCAGGGAGCTTGAATTCGATGTAGCTAATTCGCGCCGGTTCATGAGTCCGATGTACGACATTATGCTTGACCTTGTAGGCAGGATACTGGCGCAAAACCCGTATCTGTATGCGATGATCCAGATGAATCCCGAGGTGGCGAAAGTACATAAAGCCTATATTACCCAGTGCGACCTGATGGCGGATATAATCAGAAGAAAAGACCTTGAGAGCTTTGTAAATCTGATGAAAAAAGCCTCTGCGCATTTCGGGGATACGGAATCCGCCCTGCGGCGCTCAGAAAAACTCATCGGTACGAAAATAGCAGAGCACGAGGAGCTTGTGCGCTCCATCGGGAACGAGCAAGCCCTCAAGCATATATATTCTGGCGTTGTGCATTTCGGAAGAATAAAAAAAGTGACACCAAGGACTGTTATCCTGGAGCGGGGCGGGAAAAGCATTGAGCTTCGGATAGAGAATGTAAGGCTTTTGAATGAAAAAGAACTGCTGGAGTGGAGAGCCACAAATCTAAGAAATGTGACGCGCGATATTTCGGTTCTTATTCCACAGGGCGCCGACCCTGAAATTATAAAAAACGTAATCAGTAAATCGGATGGAGTAATGTCTGCCGGGATAACTGATATTTATAGCAAGCAAAATGGTATAAGTGTTACATATCGAATAACTATATTTGGAGATTATGATGCAGCAGGTGTCCAGGAAAGTGTTGAGACCCTTTTTAGAGGAATCGGCTGTACAATCAGATAAAGTTTATTAGTTATGAGCGCACGCAAGCAGGAAAGTGATACTTATGGTGGAGAAAACAAAAGTCCGACCGGATATACGTAAATTAAAAATCGGCGACGTGCTGCACGTAGGCACTGAAGATAAAGGCGAAATATTTAAAGTCACCAAACTTGGCGAGAACACGTTCATCCTTGACCAGGGGGGAGAACTCAGGGAATACGGAAGGGCTGTAATGGCCAAGAATATCTACACTTTTGCAGAAAAATTCAAGGCGGTTTACTGGATAACGCACGAGGAAAGTTGAGTACTGTTCTGACCTCATCTTTCAACTTTCGCCATAGCAGCCTCGACCATTTCCTGCGTTATGTCAGGCAGAATCTTGCCAAACCTCTTAAGCTTTCTCGGCTTGCAGTTCTCAAGAGCATACGCGAAGATTATAGGAACTCCCACAGTGGAATCAAGGTACGGTACAACGTTCCCCTCGCCTGCTCTCGGAATTTTTCCCCAGGATTTGCCCTCGTTTATCGTAGCGCCTGAAAGCCCTCCCGAATCCGGGCGGTCTACAGTCACCTGGACTACGTAGTTCTCACCCGGACATTCCATGCCCAGGATTTGAGAAATCATAGGCGCCGTCTGCTGCAGGAAGTTCTTTGGTACACCTCCGCCGATCTCAAGAACACCGCGGGACACGTTATTTATCATGCTGTGATACACGATGGCTGCGCTTTCAAGAGCATCCATTGTGGGGCTCGGGTCAACGAAATCCTTCGGCGCAAGTTTTTTTGAGCCGGATTTTGCACATGCTATTATGGGAAGATAGCTCGTACCCATACCTACGGATGAGTCGGCAAACGCGGGTACGAAAACCGGAACATCATGCTTTGAAGCCGATGCGATGAAAGAGCGCTCAGGATTTTTTGCGGTCTCAATCACTCCATTTCCCAGCACCTTATAGTAATGAGCAGTCGAGTACTTCTCAGGCAGCCGGTTTTTTTCAATGGCATTTTGAGTTAGTGTCTGAATAATCTTATCCTGCGCTATAAGCGTGTGTTTCATATCTATAAATACATCATATATTCTTACGACATCATTATCCGCCAGTTCATTATCATCTGCTGCGAAATTTCCCTGGTGCACAGGCAGCCAGTATGCAAAATGTAAATCATGATAAGTGTTTGCGCCGGTAGTGACTATCCAGTCGATAAAACCGTTCTCGATCATTTTAATTATCCCGCCTCCCATGCCCACAGGAGACATTGCCCCTGCAAGTGTCAGGCAGACGGTCGAATCATCATCAATCATGGTCTTGAAAAGATGACATGCCTCAGCCAGTCTCTTAGCGTTATATCCCATGCCATCAAAAACATTATCGACTAATTCTGTTACGGTCATGCCTCTGGCGATAGATATAGGGGATATCGGTTTACCAGCCCAGTAATCATGTTTCATGTAGTGCATACTTGTTCATCCCAGGTCGAGTTGCAATCTTTGTTTTAAATACTCAGCGAGATATTTAAGAATTTGCTACTACACTCAGATACGCCATTTTGTAAGAAAATAAGATTAAGCTTTCGGTTTATCTTCGCCCTTTTGCATCTGTCTTATAACTTCTTCGTATTCGAGCGGATGCTCATGCTTCATTTGTTCCTCTGACAGGTTGCCGGTAAGCCATGCTTTCGACATCGGAAATACCTCGGGGCTGTAATGAACATTCCACCAGTGAACTATGAAAATGAACAGTGTAGCCAGCAGTGCCTCATCAGTATGGATAATGGTCGAAAGATGAACGTATGCATAGGGTATGTAATTCATCGCAACGAAAGGGAACATCATTATAAGTCCTGTGACACACAGCATCACCATTCCCCAGAAAGCGCCCCAGTAATCGAATTTCTCTTTCCAGCTATACCTTCCGTACTTCGGGTGTTCTGCCCTTCCGAAATAAAAGACTATTGTTTGCCAGAAATCTTTTGCATCCTTTAATGTCGGCCACACTTTCCGCTCAAGCAAGGATTCCTTATCGATGAGCACATGATAAACAACATGATATACACCCAGGAGAACCATCGTAATGCCTGCTGCATGGTGTATCTGCGTTCTCATCTCGAATCCACCAACCAGGTTAATTATGACAGGAGACCACCATGCATCAGGGAATTTGACAGGCATGCCTGTGACCACAAGGAGCATGAAGCTACCAATCATTACCCAGTGCTCTACAAGTTGATTGAGTGTGAACCTTTTAAAATAAACTTCGCCCACGGAAGTGTCTACTTTTAGCTTTTCAGTATCAGACACTGCCAGTATTTTCTGCTTAGACATTGTTTACCACCTCTTTTGGAGCTTGAATCTTGAGAGGAAATCCAGAATCACCATGCCTGCGAAAACACCTATAACTCCCGTAGTCAATATCTTGAAAAACAGAGCTATCCAGTAGGCAAGGTCGAATGGACCGAAAAAGTATGTTTTCAACTTTGGGTCCATATTTGTTTTATTGAACACCAGCTCCCTGGTGTGCAGGGATTCCTTATCATGGACAAGACCAAGGGCTACCTCTGCATCGAACCTGACCCCGGGATGACAGCCCGCTTTGCCGCATGTCTTCGGGAGGTTTGTCGGGTATGTACTCGATGTAGGGTCA
>OBLY010000082.1_pt1 | contig 13481 bp, 14 predicted proteins | sample 1539041 | NCBI WGS metagenome assembly OBLY01 (sample SAMEA2690973, study PRJEB22502) | sediment metagenome | biome: Billabong; feature: Tropical; material: Sediment | place: Australia | collected 2013-05-14 | depth 1 m
TTGGGGCTTGCCCCAGCGCATGTTATAAAAATCTTATCGTTATGACTTCCTATCTGCTTCGCAATTCCACCCACAGCACCAGCTATCCGCACCACCCCTCTTATCACTTACATCAGCGTATCAATTCAGAAATGGTACTATAGTGCTCCTCTAATCATGTGCTCGGATAATCCTGAATATTTTTTTACTGCATTAATAAAAAATTGTTCCTGAATGAACGATGACATGGAGAACGCATCATCAAAACCTCCAAGTTCCTCCATATCCTTTGCGATCAAACGAATCTGGACTTTTGTAATAGGAAGACACGAGAGAATATTCATATAGTAACCAAGAGGTCTTGCCTTGTCAGAGGATATATTCTTGACCGCTCCGCACAGGACACAGTAGGGATGGGACTTTATTCCTTTCATGAGCCCCCTGTTTTCAAAAGGAAGCCATACCTTCTGGATATTTCCACACATCTTATGACTGCAAGTCATATAGTTCCTCCTTGTTTTTGAAACCCATCTATCGGAATTTCTACTTCGACTGGCACCTATACATTTTCAGATGTACTTATACCTTCTGCCATAAACATAAGCCGGTATCAAAATTCCTACAGCATCCGCAACCAGTCCATAATCCTGCTATCCAGAAGAGCCTTGCTACCCTGATGCAGATTCCTCCAGGTAGTTCTTAAAGAAGGCGGCAAAAACGCCGATGAATAGCCCCAGAACCGCTGCTATCGCTATGTTCAACGTTCTTTTCGGGCCTATCTCCACAGGATCTGTTGGCGGAGATATCAGTTCCATCATAGTTGTATCAAGATTCTTAAGTTCTAACTCCTTGGTCTCCAGGTCAACAAGCCTTGCATCTATTGAACTGAGCTTAGAGTTTAAAAGAGATAACTCTTGGTTGGAGGCTATCATTTGCTGTGCTGCGCTGGAAGAGGTTCTGCCTCCTTTTATCTCTTTCAGTTCGCTTATTCTATATACTAAATCGAGTTGTTTATCCGTACTTCCAAGTCTTGCCGTAATATTAGTTAAATTTCCCAGTCTCCTTAGTTCCAAGTCCGCCTCTTCAATAAGCTTATTCTTCATTTCCGTACTAACTTCATCTCTCTGTTTCGTGTATACAATGGATAGATTCTCCAGTCGCGAGTAATCGCTTTGTGAGTTCTCAGAAGATATTCTATTAACTTCATCAACCGCCACATTAACATATAAATCAAAATATTCTTTCATAGTATCCGGATTTTTCCCTTTAAGCTGTATTAGAATCTGGTTCGTATTTTTGACATTTTCAACTTTCACGTTATCAAGCATCGATAGTATGTCTCCCTGAGATGCCACACCTTTCTGCGAAGCGACTTTTTGGATTATGGCTTGCGACTGGAGCATCTCAACCGCATCGGTTAAAGGAATTTTTTGGTTTGAAATATAGGATAATTTCGCTGCTGATGAGTATTCATTTGGAAGTGAAAAGGAATATACCGTAGCTGTGATGATCGCAACCAGGAATATGGAAACTATCAACATCTTCTCCTTTCGTACCACGTTTATATAATCCCACAGCGATATTTCATCTTCTTCCATATCTAATCGCAGGCACAATATGAGATGCTTATATAAAAGCTTTTTATATCAATTCACTATAAAGATGCATTAACTCGCTGACCATCTTATCCCAATCATATGCGCGCGATGCAGCCAGAGCCGCTGCCGACATCTTTTTGTGTAAAGTGTTATCTGTGATTATTGTGCGGATCGCGTTACTGAGTTCCCCTACATCCGGGTTCACAACGAAACCTGTCTCTTTGCTAACAAGCATGGATGCGGCATTTCTTCTGTTTTTAATCGTTATGACGGGCACTCCACATGCGAAAGCCTCAATAACCACCATTCCGAACCCCTCGCGGCTGGACGGGAGTACAAATGATTTTGAGGATTTCATACACGCGATTATTTCATCATATTCCATAAACCCGAAGAACTTCACATTATCCAGAAGTCTATGCTCACCGGCAAGTCTAATAAGCCGCTCTTTCTCCGGTCCATCGCCTATTATATAACACTTAATATCCGGAATTGTCTGCCGCAAACGATTAACAGCCTCAAGAAGCATGTCCACATTTTTCTCTTTTATAAGCCTGCCTGTAAAAAGTATATCGCATCTATCGGAAGATGGGGTTATCCGTTCAATCCTTTCAATATCAATCCCGTTTGGTATAATATGGATTCTTTCATCTTCAACTCCTATCGATTCCAGGTTATTTTTTGTTATAGCCGATACCGCAATCAAGCAAAATGTTAGTTTCGATACCAGATGCTCTATCAGTTTCCCGAAAAAACCGCGCCATCCGATATACTCATACCAGTAATCACCCCATACTTCATGCCATGTGACTACCGTCGGGGTTCTTTTTAGGATTGATACGAGCTTAACAGTAAAACATGGGAGATAAGGGAATGCACTGGCATCGATCATGTCAAATCTCTCCCTGGATAGATGCGGGAGAAGTTTTGACGAGAATATGATAGCCTCAGAGATTGACCTTCTGCCGTTAACATACAGTTCCATCGGCGCGCATACACCGTGCAATACCATGCCTTCATACTTGATTATCTCAGAACCTTTCCACCACTTGACCCCGAAAACATGTACCTCGTTCCCCTGCCCTGCCAGTCTTCTCCCCAGTTCATATATTCGCTTCTCTGCCCCTCCTTTCACCCATGGATAGATTGCATCGTACACGAAGGCGATTTTCATTTATTGTCCTTTTTATTCGGTATGAAAACCAGAACTTCATGTTCCAACGCTTTCCAGGCTCTCTCGATACAGTTCCCAGGCGTTTTTTCCTCGTTCATATAAGGGATTGTAACGAATACCACAGTCTGACCCATGATACCTAACATATCTTTAATTCTAAAAAACTTTTTGTGCTATTACAGCCCTATGGTCCGAATGGAAAGGTTCCAAACTTATTATCTGTTTAACGTTGAAGATTTCCCCTAATTTTTTTACTTCGCTGTCTGTCACTTCGCCCGTCTTTTTTACAGAATCAATGCTCCTTGATTTTATCATAAGTATCAGAAAACCGTCTTTTTTAAGGAACATCTTTGCGTTCTTTATGGCTATCATTGCCTGTTCACGTTGCGCTATGTCCTGATAGATAAGATCAACCTCCGAAACCATATTTTTATATGAGTCGGGCTGTTTTGCATCTGCGAGGATAGGAATCAGGTTTATCCTTGGACCGCTTACGCGCAGAAGGTCATGCATTGCCCGTGGCGAGAATTCTATCGCAAAGACGAATCCCTCAGAGACGATGTCAGAAACAAAGCTTACTGTAGTTCCGTTAGCAGCGCCCAGATAAAGTATGGTGGAATCTTTTTTTATTGAGATGGAGTAGCCTTTCAATATTATAGCCGCAAGTTTGCTGTGATACGGATCCCAGATGCGATATTCGTTGTTCCCGATTATTACAGTCTTTTCACCCCGTGCACCGGGAACAAGAGATTTTGTGGCTAATCTTTTCGAGCCGTCCTGGGCAATAAGAATAAAGACATTATCAGATCGGGTTCTGGTTAACTCATTATCCATTGTCCGAACTTAAACTTCTTTAACCAATCGCGCAATATCGTTTCCGACATCCGAGGTCTTGCTTTCGCCTCCCATATCGTATGTCTTCACTTCTCCGTTCACGATATTCTGCTCTATGGCTCTTACAATAGCCGATGATGCGTCTTTTTCACCGAGCTGGTCAAGCAACAGCGCCCCTGCCCATATGGTCGCTATCGGGTTCACCTTGTTCTGGCCTTTGTATTTTGGCGCGCTTCCGTGTATGGGTTCGAACATACTTGTTCCTTCAGGATTTATGTTCCCGCCCGGGGCAAGTCCAAGTCCACCCTGGATCATCGCGCCGAGGTCAGTTATAATGTCGCCAAACATATTCGGAGCTACAACAATATCGAACCACTCAGGATTCTTAACGAACCACATAGTTATTGCATCCACGAAATTGAAGTCTGTTTTTACATCGGGATATTCTGCGGCTATTGAAGTGAATTCCTCGCGCCAGAAGCCGTAGATATCGGAGAGGACGTTCGCTTTATCCACTGAGGATAGGTGCTTTTTCCTGTCCTTCGCAAGCTCGAAAGCATAACGGATGACCCTCCGCGTACCTTCCTTGCTGATAAGGCCGAGCTGGTAGCCTATTTCCTCACTGTCAGAATTGATATCAAGCCCGAATTTCACGCTATACAGATTTCGCATAACTTCAAGGGTTTTTTTATTCTTTCCCTTTTTAGCGCGCCCGCCGATACCTATATAGAAGTCCTCGGTATTTTCGCGCACGACAACGAAATCGATATCTTTGGATGTTTTGTCCTTGAGAGGTGTCCAGACGCCCTCCAGCAATTTCACGGGGCGCAGGTTGACGTATTCATCGAAATAAAAACGGATGTTGAGCAGGATGCCTTTCTCCAGTATTCCTGGTTTTATCCTCTCATCGCCTATGGCGCCAAAATAAATAGCTTTGTACTGTGAAAGCTCTTTCAGGGTATCTTCTGATATGAGCTCTCCGGTCGCAAGGTAGTGGTCTGCACCGTGCGGATATTCTATCCATTCAATGTCGAATCCGAACCGCTCGCCTGCTGTATCGAGTACCTTGCATCCTTCTCTTATTATTTCAGGACCGATTCCATCACCGGGTATAACTGGGATTTTGTATTGGGTCATAGGATGTTCCTCTTGTTCGCCCCTTAGAATTCCTGTGAGGATATTAAATTAACTAAACTGGAACCATTTTAAAATGGGAAGGACGGCTTGTATAATTCCTAATGCGCCACCGTCATCGTCCCATCAATATACGCAGTCTTCCGCGCCGCCACGTTTATAGTGCCAGAGCCTGCCGCGTTAAGCTGCAGCGTGACCTGACCTGCTGAATTTGTCATTCCGTCCGTGCTGATGCCTCCGCCCGAGACACTAACGGTCACACCGCTGACTGCAGAGCCGCCACTTGTTACAGTGAAGACCGTATAAGTTGGTACGCCGTTCGTGACATTGGAAGGACTTGCGCTCACGCTCAGGGTTGGCTGACCTGTGGCGCTGAATGTAGTGCTTGCGCTTGAGTAACCTGTTTTAGTTGTTGATGCTGTTATCGTGCCTGTACCTGTTGAATTGACAAGAAGTATCGCTTGCCCGTTCTGGTTCGTAACTCCGTTCCCGCTCGCTGCACCGGTGAGAGTGACCGCTGCCCCGTCTATGGCGCTATTCCCGCTCGTCACTGTGAACTGCACGTATGTCGGGACTCCTGCGGTTATAGTCGAAGGGCTTGTGGTTATGTATAGCGATTGCGTGCTTGCGGAAGTAACCGTTACCGAGCCACCTGCAAAACCTGTCTTGCTCGCCGATGCCGTTATCGTGCCTGTGGTAGAAGGTGTGAACTGGATAACCGTTCTGCCGTCCTGGTTCGTGACACCGCTGCCCGATGCTGCGCCGCTTAGGCTCACGACCGCGTCATTCACAGCAGAGCCTCCTGCAGTTACCGTGAAAGTAATATAAGCTGGCACGTTGACAGTCACCGTGTTCTGGCTTGATGAAACCCCCAGTGTCTGCTGGCTGGCAGAGGTCATTGTATTTGAGCCGTTAACATACCCGGACTTTTTTGCAGTTAAAGCTATTTGTCCCGTGCCGGGAGGGTTCACCTGAATTATTATCAGACCGTTTGAACCGGTAACGCCATCAAGACCCACTCCTGCGCCTGAAAGATTCACTGCTGCGCCCTCGACTGGTTTACCCATCCCTGTGACCGAGAGGGTAACATACGTAGCTACGCCCGAAGTTATAGATGCCGGGGAAGCACCGATATCCAGGCCGGGGGTGGCTGAAATAATAAATGTCCCGTTCTCATGCCCTGGCTTTTCGGCATTTACATTAATACTGCCATTCGCAGTGGCATTTACTGCCAGTACAAGCATTCCGTCCTCATCCGTCGTACCGTGGTCAGAGGCTGCACCTGAAAGCGAGATATTCACATTACCGATTGCTGCGCCGTTGCTGAATGTTACAAATGTGACCTTGCTAACCTTACCTGCGCCTATATCGCCGGGGATGGCTATCACATGCAGCTCCTTTGAGCCCGACCAGACCGCCCCAAGTACAGTGTTAAAAGCAAGCCCTGCGATTATTCCTCCAATCAATGCAACCAGGATGAAAATCCTTGTATTCCTATCATCATCGTATCCGCGAATAGTACCATCCTCCGAAGAATTCTGACTTTAATAGTAACAAAGGTAGATATAAAGATTCCCAGCCGCCTTTTAGACCTTTTACACATACAGGCAGTAGATCTGTAACGATTAAATATATTATTCGTATTTGTACGAACCAAAACATTTAATACCCCTTACATCGTTTAATTGTATAAAAGAAGGAGAATTGAATGGAGAAAGGTATTTCACAAACAGATAAACCCATCCAGATAAGAATATTTCCGGCGCGGTTATTACAACCGGCGACCGCTGAAAAAGTACTGAACGAGATTGATAAGGTCGAGGGAGTAATTAGAATGCTCATCAACGGGAAAAACCTTCCCAGGAAAGTTACATGCGGACCTGGAACAGGCGCAGATGTGAACCATCCCGACAGGAAGATCATCTACGTCGGGGGCTGCGCATTCGAACTGCATATCATTGTAGGAGAGATACTCGTAGAAGTGGAGGATGAGGAAGCTGTTAATTGCTTAAGAGAAGCATGTGAGAGGGCGCTCCCATTCCCGTTTGAATTCAAGAGAGGACATTTCATAAAGAGGAGACCGACCCTTACCGATTACGGCAAGTACGGGTTCAAGAGCAAGAGTGATGAAAGCATCAACCTTGAAGATGAGCGAATACTTGGCCTGACCGACCCTCATGCAAAAAAAGACAGCGATATCTGCGTGATCGGAACAGAGCAAGAGAAATAGGAATTATACATTTTATAAAAAACAATAGATTTGGAGAGCACATGACAAGATACGCCAGAAGAAAAACAACCGACAGGCTGCACTGTACTTACAGTGCGATAATCGACATTTTCGAGATGGAGAACAACAGGGAGCCTACAACTCAGGAAGTAAACAATATCATACTGAAGGTAGGAGACCACGCAGCGATAGCTAAGTAACATTATTAATAATGATGCTGTAACGATAAAAACGAAATATTTAAAAACCAATCAGTCTTCTAAACATTAAAAACGTTACAAACCAAATAAACGTTGGTGGGTACAAACGAGTAACGTACAATCCTGTTACCAGTGCGGTAAATGCACATCTATCTGCCCGATGCGCCGAGTTTCAAAGACTTCGCCCCGCAGTTCGATCTATAATTCTAAAGTCTACGGGCTTCCGACAAAAGACATATGGACATGCCTTACATGTGGATTGTGCCCCCAGGAATGCCCGCAGCAGGTGGATTTCTTAAGCTTCATAAAAGAAGAACGCGAGGGTGGGCAGCCGCTTGATGTCGCGCATCTTGGCGTTTTCACCGAGCTTGCTGAACTGAGTTCAAAGCTCAACGGGAACGTTAAGGATAAATCCACTGATTCAAAATACGGCTACTTCCCAGGATGTGTGGATTCACTGGGCTTGTTCTTACATGATGTAAAAACCGATTTCGGAGAAATCACTACTTCATCACTCAAACTACTTGATAAGCTCGGCATCAAACCCAAGGTATTGCAGATGAAATGCTGCGGACATGATGTACTCTGGCAGGGAAAAAAGGATGTTTTTGATAGGCTTAAAGATTATAATACCGGATATCTTAAGGAGAGCGGCATCGATACCCTCATAACAAGTTGCGCCGAATGCTACCGCACCTTTTCAAAAGATTATGAGCTTGGAATCAAAGTTGTCCATATATCCGAGCTTCTTGATAAACTCGGGTTGAAGATAAACGCTGAAGTAACGTACCATGACCCGTGCAGGCTCGGAAGACATATGGGCGTTTACGATGCGCCGCGCAAGGCTCTGACCTCTAACGGCGCCGTATTGAAAGAGATGGAACATTCAAAAGATAAAGCCCTGTGCTGCGGTGTCAGCAGTTTCATGAACTGCAACGAGCAGACAAAAGCCCTTCGCATAGCCAGGATGGATGAAGCGGCGGCGACTGGAGCAAAGACACTGATAACCACATGTTCAAAATGCCTTGCGCATTTCAACTGCCTGAAGAGCGAAAAAGATGCAGTGAAGAAATATGATTTCAATGTTGTTGATCTTACGGTATTCCTTGCACGGCAACTGGAGGCGGGCAAATGATAAAAACAAGCGAACTTGACCCGAATTTCAAATATGAGATAGCGAATGAACCCGGCGGCGAGAATATCAGGCGCTGCTTTAACTGCACCGGCTGCACTGTTGGCTGCCCCGTAACTGATATTGATAAAGGCTACAACCCCAGGAAAATTATTCGCAAAGCGCTCCTTGGCATGCGCAACGAAGTCCTGACCGATGACTCACTCTGGCTCTGCGCTTCCTGCTACCTCTGCTACGAGCGATGCCCGCAGGATGTGAAGATAACCGAGGTCATGGGTGCGATAAGAGCGATAGCACAGCGTGAGGCGGAAGCAGGAAATATCAAGCTCAACAATCCCAAACCGCTTTTTGATAATCTTTTTATTGACTCTGTGAAGAAGAACGGCAAATGGTATGAGGCAGGAGTAAGCGGAATGTTCATGCTCAAGACAAAAGGCATCGGCGGCGTTATCGGTTACGCCCCGATGGGAATGGAATTGTTCAAGAAAGGGAAACTGAGTATCCTGCCCCATAAGATAAAAGGCAAAGACCAGATCAAGCGCATCTTTAAGGAAGTGGAGAAATGAAGCTTGCATATTATCCGGGCTGCACCCTGCACGGCACCGCGCGGGAGTATAACGCATCCACAAAAGCAGTAAGTAAAGCAGCAGGTATAGAGCTTACCGAGATCGAGGATTGGAACTGCTGCGGCGCTCTTGAGGCTATTTTCGATAAGGAATTATCCATGGGACTTTCAGCAAGGAATAACATGCTGGCTCAAAAGACAGGGCTTGACCTTGTGGTACCATGCAGCATCTGTTCGCATAATCTCTCAAGGGCGGATAAAGCCATGAAAACCGATGAGGCTTTTAAAGCGAAGATAGAAAAGGCGCTTGGGGAGAGTTATAAAGGCGTTAAGATAAAGCACCTTCTTGATGTCATGGTAAACGATGTTGGAACTGAGGCTTTAGCCAAAAAATTCGTAAAACCATTAAAAGGCATTAAAGCCGTGCCCTACTACGGCTGTCTTCTTGTGCGCCCTTCAGAAGTATCCAGATTCGATAACCCGGAAAATCCGACATCTCTTGACGCTCTTATAAAAGCCACAGGCGCGGAATGCCTTCCATTTACCCAGAAAACAAAATGCTGCGGAGGAAATCTCCTGATGAGCAAACAGGATTATGCGTTCATATTTACAAAGAAATTATTCGATGAGGCAAAGGCTGCGGGCGCGAATTGCATAGTTGTGGCGTGCCCGATGTGCCATATGCTGCTTGACGGCCAGCAGTCGATGGTGGAAAAGGCGCATAACACCGTTATCGGATTACCAGTACTTTATTTCACGCAACTTATCGGTCTTGCGATGGGACTGAGCGAGAAAGAGCTTGAGCTTGATAAGAACATGGTCTCACCTGAAGCCCTTATCGAATCTATCGGCAAACAGGAAGAGAAAAAAACAGAGACTAAAACAGAGACCAAAATCGAAAATAAAGCAGAACCGAAAGCAGAGGAAGAGGTGGCTGAATGAAAGGTTCGGTAGCAGTCGTTGGAGGCGGCATAGCAGGGATACAGGCAGCCCTTGACCTTGCGGACAGCGGATTCAAGACTTATCTCATAGAATCAAGACCGAGTATCGGGGGTACGATGTCACAACTTGATAAGACCTTCCCGACCAATGATTGCGCCATGTGTATCCTGTCACCCAAACTCGTTGAGACAGGAAGACATCCCAACATTGAATTACTCTCATACAGCGATGTCAAATCCATCACAGGCAAAGCCGGGGATTTCAAAGTAAAAGTCATTAAAAAAGCGCGGTACGTGGACGAGACGAAATGCACCGGATGCGGCACCTGCACAGAGAAATGCCCGACAAAAGTACTGGACGAATATAATGCAGGTATGAGCAAGCGAAAAGCCATTTATATTCCTTTTGCCCAGGCAATTCCCAGGGTCGCGACTATCGATGCCTCAAAATGCATGTATCTCACAAAAGGCAAATGCGGCGTGTGCAAGAAAGTATGCGGACCGAAAGCAGTGGATTACGAGCAAAAAGACAAAGAGATCGAGCTGGACGTTGGTTCTGTCGTTCTTGCGACCGGCTTTAAGCCCTTTGACCCTTCTATGTTAAAACAGTACAGGTTTGACCATCCCGATGTCATCACCTCTCTTCAGTTCGAGCGCCTGCTGAGCGCAAGCGGTCCGACTCAGGGACATGTCACTAAGCAATCCGACGGTAAAGTCCCGAAGAAGATAGCTTTTATCCAGTGTGTGGGTTCGCGCAACCCGCGGATAGACAGGAAGCACTGCTCCTCGGTATGCTGCATGTATGCCACAAAAGAATCCATAATCGCAAAAGAGCACGACTCCGAGCTTGATATTACCATATTCCACATCGATATACGCGCATTCGGCAAGAATTTTGAGGAGTTCTATAACCGCGCTCAGAGGGAGTACGGTATTAAATATATCAACTCCCGACCGCCTGAGGTTATCGTAGATGCAAATAACGCTCTCTCGCTGAAATACGAGGATTTCAATGCCGGGGAACTTAAAACCGAAAACTTTGATATGGTCGTTCTCTCGATAGGTCTTGATCCTTCGGATTCCACAAAAGCTCTTGCAAGCTCCTCAGGAATCGCGCTTGATAACTTCGGGAATATTGCTACTAACATGGGGAACCCGGTCGAGACCAGCGTTCCCGGAATTTATGTTTGCGGAGTAGCACAGGGACCAAAGGATATTCCCGATACCGTTGCTCAGGCAAGCGCAGCCGCGGCAAAGGCTGCCGCACTTTTATCTGCGGAACGCGGAACGCTGATAAAAGAAAGAAAGTTCCCGGATGAGAAGGCTCTCTCACCTGAGCCCAGGATCGGCGTATTCATATGCCACTGCGGGATTAACATAGGCAGCGTGGTCAATGTCCCGAAAGTGGTGGAGTATGCAAAGACGCTGCCAAACGTTGCGCATGCCCAGGAAATGCTATATGCATGTTCCTCTGATTCGCAGGTCACGATAAAGGACGCCATAGCAAAGAATGACCTGAACCGCGTAGTGGTTGCATCATGCACGCCGCGCACACATGAGCCTCTGTTCCAGAATACATGCCGCGAAGCAGGGCTTAATCCCTATCTTTTCGAGCTTGCCAATATACGCGAACACTGCTCCTGGGTGCATATGAAGGAAAAGGAAAAAGCCACTGAAAAGGCGAAGGGAGTTGTGCAGATGGCTGTGGCAAAATCAGCCCTTTTCCAGCCTCTATACAAGCAAAAAGTATCTCTTATCAACAGTGCGCTGGTGCTCGGAGGCGGCGTAGCTGGCATGACTGCGGCGCTTGATATTGCAAATAACGGTTACAGTGTTACACTCATCGAGAAGGAAGCGGAGCTTGGCGGAATGCTTAAAGAAATGACTGAGCTGTACGATGGGAAGAAGCCAGCCGATGTATTAAAAGAACTTAACCGAAAGGTAAATGAGAATAAGAATATCAAGGTCGTAAACGAGGCGAAACTCATCAAGGTCGAAGGCTATCTTGGCAACTTTAAAGGAATCATCCAGGCAAAAGGAAAAGAGATGCCTGTTGATTTCGGGGCTGCTGTAGTGGCAACGGGCGCACGGAACTTTGAGCCTGCTGGATTATTTAATTACGGCAAAGACTCCCGCGTGGTCACGCAGGTACAGCTTGAGAAAATGCTCGGCAATAGTATCAGTGCAAAGAATATCACTATGATACAGTGCGTAGGAGCCCGCAATAAAGAGAGAGAATATTGCGGGAGAACATGCTGCATTGATGCTGTAAAGAACTCTATAAGAATCAAAAAAGCAAATAGCAATGCCAATGTCTATGTCCTGTACCACGATATGAGGACATACGGGGTCATGGAAAGGCTTTACGAAAATGCCAGAGACCTTGGCGTAATATTCATCAAATATGATGCCGAGAAACCGCCCGCAGTTCAGGATGGAGCGGTAACGGTTCACGATTCAATGCTCAATGAAGACATCGAAATAGCATCTGACCTCGTAGTTCTGAGCACTCCATTAGTTGCAGGGGAGAACGAAGAGATTAACCAGTTGTTCAAGATACCTCTTGATAAGAACAAGTTCTTCCTAGAGGCACATCCAAAGCTTCGACCTGTGGATTTTGCCACGGACGGCGTATTCCTGTGCGGAAGTGCGCAGGCGCCCAAGCTCCTGGATGAAGCCATATCGCAGGCAAGCGCGGCTGCCTCCCGTGCATGTACAATCCTGTCCCGCAAATTCATAGAAACAGAAGGCGCGGTCTCGGTGGTCAATGAGGCTAAATGCATAGGCTGCGGAACATGTGTTAATGTCTGCCCGTATAATGCACAATCCTTGCAGGATGTAACTGTGAAGGCAGAAGAGGTTACCTACACTGCAAAGAAGTCACGCATCAACCCTGCTGCATGCAAGGGATGCGGTTCATGCGCTGCAGCATGTCCTGCAGGAGCCATAACGGCGCAGCATTTCTCCTCAAAAGAGATAGGGGAAGCCATCAATGCTTTCAATAAAGGTATAAAGAGCATTTCCATAGAACCAAAGACCGGCACTGTGGAGGTAGTTGTATGAGCGAGCAGGCTGCGAAAACGACTGAGTTTGAGCCAAACATACTTGCGTTCTGCTGTAACTGGTGCTCGTATGCCGGTGCAGACCTTGCTGGCGTGAGCCGGTTCCAGTATCCGCCTACGGTCAAGATATTAAGGGTGATGTGTTCAAGCAGGGTAGAGCCTGCATTCATCCTGAAAGCCCTGAAAGAAGGTACTGACGGCGTGCTGATTGCAGGCTGCCACATAGGCGACTGCCACTACATCGACGGCAATAAGAACGCAGAGGTCAGGATAAATAATACCAAAAAAGCTCTGGCAAAACTTGGGCTTGATAAGAGGCTGCGGCTTGAGTGGATTTCAGCCAGCGAAGGATTGCGATTCTCAGAAGTTATTCGAGATTTTACAGAAGAGATTAAGAAACTGGGCCAAAACCCGGTCAAGGAAGTGAAGTAATGAGTGAAACTGGTACTGAAAAAGGTACTGAAGTAAAGAAGGATAGCGAAGAAAAACGGGTCGGCGTATTTGTATGTGAGTGCGGCGTGAATATAGGGGGTGTCGTGAATACGCGAGCTGTTGCGGATTATATCGGGACACTGCCGGGTGTAAAGGTCACCTCTGTCAATAAATTCACATGCTCCGACTCGGGCCAGGCC
>OBLY010000083.1_pt1 | contig 13340 bp, 12 predicted proteins | sample 1539041 | NCBI WGS metagenome assembly OBLY01 (sample SAMEA2690973, study PRJEB22502) | sediment metagenome | biome: Billabong; feature: Tropical; material: Sediment | place: Australia | collected 2013-05-14 | depth 1 m
TCTGCTTTTTATAGTTGATTTATTTTCAAAGCCATGGATGGCCATAACTTTCCAAAAAATGCATATCTTCTGGCTCATCGTGTATTATGTTATTGTTTTTTCACTTGCCAACTATATCTATAGACGTTCTCATTCACTTCCCTATTTTTTAAGATAAAGTTATAATGAAAAAATAATTTATGAAAAGCGAAAGGGCCTGGGTGGTTTCGGTCAACATGGGGTATGGGCATCAAAGGACGGCGTATCCTTTAAAAGATTTGGCTCCGAATGGAGAGATTTTAAATGCGAATGATTATCGGGGAATACCTAAAAAAGATAGGAATATTTGGGAATCATCGCGGTATTTTTATGAATTTATTTCCCGTTTTAAAAAGATTCCGCTATTGGGTGAAGCAGCATTTTCTTTTTTTAACCGTTTTCAAGAAATTCCCAGCTATTATCCAAGGCGCGACCTTTCAAAGCCGAATTTAAGCTTAAGGGAAATTTTTTCTTTGATAAAAAAAGGCTGGGGAAGGCATTTTATTTCTCTGCTTTCCGAAAAAAAGATACCCTTGATTACAACTTTCTTTATACCGGCTTTCATGGCCGAAGTTTTTGATTATCCGGGCGAAATTTACTGCGTTGTTTGCGATGCTGATATTTCCAGGGCATGGGTTTCTTTGAACCCGCAAAAAAGCCGGATAAAATATTTTGCTCCCAATTCTTGGGTGGTGAACCGCCTTTTGCTTTATGGGGTAAAAGAAGAAAATATTTTTTTGACCGGCTACCCCCTGCCGGAATTTTTTAAGGATGATTTGAGGAATCGCCTTTTTAACCTCGACCCTCAAAAAATTTACCACAAAGAATACGAATCTATATTGAAGCAAATAGGAAGATTTCCTAAAGAAGCCGACCACAAACTGACACTTATGTTTTCAATCGGCGGAGCGGGAGCCCAAGCCGAAATTGTTAGCAACTATATTAAAAGTTTAAAAAATAAAATCGAAGAAAAAGAAATAAAAATTATAGTTTCAACCGGAATAAGAAAAATCGAATTTGGGCAAAATATAGAAACTGTTTATGAGAGAAATGTTTGGGATTATTTTGAAAAGTTCAATGAATCTATAAGAAAAGCCGATTTGCTTTGGACAAAACCATCCGAACTTTCTTTTTATTCGGGCTTGGGAATTCCGCTTATTCTTGCGCCCTCGATCGGTTCGCAGGAAGAATTTAACAGAAAATGGATTTTAAACGTGGGGTCGGGAATTTTACAGGAAAATCCAAAATATGCCAATCAGTGGATTTTTGATTTTTTAAACAGCGGGAGGTTTGCCAAAGCGGCTTTGCGCGGTTTTGCGGAAATAAATAATTTAGGGGCGGAAAACATAAAAAAAATAATTTTCAAAAAAAGCGCAGTTTCTGAAAAAATAAATGTATGACGTGGCTGTTTATTGCAATTTTGGCTTATTTTCTCTTTGCAGTGGTTTCTTTGGGCGACCGTTTTTTGCTTTTAGGAACTCCCAATCCTAAAATATATACTTTTTATGTCGGATGCCTGGGAATTTTTGCTATGGTTATGGCGCCCTTTACGGGATTTTTCCTGCCTTCTTTAAAAGAGCTTCTTTTTTGTTTTTTTTCTTCTATTTTTTACATTTTATTTCTTTATTTAATGTATGTTGCCTTAGAAAGGTTTGAAGTTTCGAGAGTAATCCCTGCAACCGGGGCGCTCATGCCGCTTATCAGTTTTTTAATTATTTTTGCACTTTCTTTTAAGAATCCTCTTGATTCAAAAAGCATAGCCGCCTTTTTTCTTTTAATTTTGGGCAGTTTGGTTATTGACACTAATTTTTTGAAGGATTTTTCATTTAAAAGTTTCGGGCTTTCTTTTATAATATCTCTGTTTGCTTCCTTGACTTTTATTTTTTCAAAATATGTTTATTTGGATTTGCCTTTTTGGACGGCTTTTATCTGGATGCGGATTTTCACTTTTCTGATAGCCCTTTTGTTTTTATTTTCAAAAACAGTGAGAAAAGAAATTGTCGGCGGCGGGGGAAAGTCTTTTACTTTAAAAAATTATTTTCTATTTATAATTATTCAAATATTGGGAGCTTTGGCTTTTGTTCTTCAAAATTTTTCAATTGCTTTGGCAAATCTGGCTTATTTGCCGATCGTAAGCGCCCTTCAGGGAATCCAATACATTTTTTTATTTATTTTTGCCCTGATTTTACCCAAAGCAATAAAAGAAAATCTTTCCAGAAAAGCGGTCCTCCATAAAGTTTCAGCTTTAATTTTAATAGGCGGTGGATTTGTTTTGCTAGCTTTAAAATAAGAATGAATAAAAAAATAAAAATGATTATTTTAATCCTGTTATTTCTTTTAGTTGCTTTATTTTGTTATTTCTTTATCGGTTGGGCAAAAGTAAATAAAAATATAGTTTGGGGAGTGAATTTTTCCCAAGAAAGGGCTGAAAGGTTTGGTTTGAACTGGAAAGAAGTTTTTCTCGCGATCTTGGATGATTTGGGGGCGAAGAATATAAAAATTGCTGCCAGTTGGGATTATATCGAAGGCGGGAAGAAGGGAAGTTATTATTTTGATGACTTAGATTGGCAAATGCAGAAAGCTCAGGATGCCGGAGCTAAGGTTATTTTGGCGATCGGGCGGAAAACTCCTGGATGGCCCGAATGCCATCTACCAAAGTGGGCAAAAAATAAATCTAAAGAAGAACAGCAGTCAGCCATTCTGGACTTATTGAAAAATATAGCCGAAAGATATAAAAACTCTTCGGCGCTGAAATATTGGCAAGTTGAAAATGAACCCTTTTTTGCTTTTGGCGATTGTTCCTGGCGGGACGATAATTTTTTGAAAAAAGAAATTGCTTTGGTAAAATCAATCGACCCATCCCGCCCGATAATAATTTCTGATTCCGGAGAGCTTTCGCTTTGGATTCACGCAAGCTATTATGGAGATATTGTAAGCGCCACCCTATATAGAAAAGCTTGGTTCAGAGAATTTAATTCTTATGTAAATTATCCCTTCCCGCCGATATTTTATAAAAGAAAAGCGGATTTGATTAATTTTTTATTCCATAAAAAAGTGATTTGCGGAGAACTGCAGGGAGAACCTTGGGGGCCCGAATGGAATTATACTCTTCCTGTTCAAGAACAGCTTAAAAGCATGGATTTGAAAGAATTTAAAAGCAATATTGCTTTTGCCCAAAAAACAGGCTTAAATGAATTTTATTTCTGGGGAACAGAGTGGTGGTATTGGATGAAACAAACCCAAAATTATTCTGAATTTTGGGATGCAGCTAAAAATTTATTTAGATAAAATGATTAGCATTATTATTCCAGCTTTAAATGAGGAAGAAAATCTAACCCAATTATTGAACTCAATAAAAAGCCAAAATTTTAAAAATTATGAGTTGATTTTAGCCGATGCGGGCTCTAGAGATAAAACCAGGCAAGTGGCAAAAAGCTTTGGCTGCAAAATTGTAAAAGGCGGTTTGCCTGCAAGAGGCAAGAATGCGGGAGAAAAATTTGCAAAGGGGGATTTGCTTTTATTTCTGGACGCGGATGTTCTTTTGCCGCCCAATTGCCTGGAAATGGCAGCGAAGGAATTTTCAAAAAGAAATTTGGATGTAGCGGGATTTGCTTTAATTCCCAAAGAAGGTTTTGCGGCAAAAATTTTGTTTTTTTTATTTTATAATCTTCCAATTAAGATTTTAGGAAAAGCCTTGCCTCATTTAGCGATGGGCGGTTTGGTAAAAAAAAATATTTTTGAAGAAGCCGGAGGATTCGATGAAAGCATAACTTTGGCGGAAGATCATTTTTTTGCAAGGCAGGCAGCTAAAATAGGAAAATTCGGAATTATTAAATCAACTAAAATCTATACTTCAACTCGCAGATTCAAGAAAGACGGTTGGATAATAACAGGTTTTAAATATTTTTTTTGCGAACTGCATTTAATATTTTTCGGCCCCCCCCGCAAAGACCTCTTCAAGTATAATTATAAACACCTCAAAAAATAATGTTCAACATCGAGTGTTGAACATTTGCAGGGCATTGCAATGCTAAATTTTGTGGTTATAATATAGGTGAGATAAATATATTTTATTAATATATTTATAATATTAAAAGATTATTCTGAAGTTATATATCTATGATTTACGATCTTCCAAAACTTGATTTTTCTTTTTTGAAAAATCTAAAAAATAAATTTAGAATCAAAAAAAACCCAAATTTGAAGCTTTTTGCCCAAGTAATTGCCGCTTCAGTTATTTTTGGTTTTATAGCCGGAGCGATTTCAGGCGGAATTTTTTACTTTAATTATGTAATGGCTAAAAGCCAGGCTCTTCCTTCTATAGTTCAAGCCCAATATTCTCCTCAAACTCCTGAAGAAGATGCGATTATAAAAGTGGTCAAAGAAACGTCGCCTGCGGTAGTAAGCATTGTGGTAACCAAGGATTTGCCGGTTTACCAGCAATATTTTGAATATACGCCCTTTGGCACAAATGTTCGCCAGCAACAAAAAGGAACTCAAAAACAGGAAGTAGCGCAAGGTTCGGGATTCATTGTCTCAAAAGATGGAATGATTTTAACAAATAAGCACGTGGTTTCAGACGGGCAGGCTAACTATACAGTTTTTACAAATTCGGGCAAAAAATATTCGGCCAAAGTGGTGGCTAAAGATCCGGTTCAGGATTTGGCGGTGATAAAAATTGATAATATAAACCAGGAAGAATTTCCAACGGTAACTCTGGGAAATTCCGATTCTATAAACATAGGCCAAACAGCAATTGCAATTGGAAACGCATTGGGCGAGTTCAGGAATACCGTTTCCGTTGGCGTTATTTCCGGTTTGGGCAGGAACATTACAGCTTCGGACCCTTCGGGGAGCGGTTTTGTTGAAACCTTAGATGATGTTATTCAAACTGATGCCGCAATTAATGGCGGAAATTCGGGGGGGCCCTTGCTGAACTTAAGGGGTGAAGTTGTTGGAATAAATGCCGCAGTGGTAACGAGCGCCCAGAGCATTGGCTTTTCAATTCCGATAAATCAAGCAAAAAGAGCTTTGGAGCAAGTCCAAACCACGGGCAAAATAACTTATCCTTTTTTGGGAGTAAGATATGTTTTGGTTAGTGATGAAGTGAAGCAGGAAAAAAACTTAAGCGTGGATTATGGCGCCTTGGTGCTTTCGGGAGATTCCGGAGAGCCGGCAGTTGAATCTGGCTCGGCAGCCGCCAAAGCAGGAATAAAAGAAGGGGATATAGTTTTGGAATTTGCCGGGCAGAAAATAACGGTTGACAATCCCCTCTCGCAGCTTATACTGAATTATAAGCCGGGAGACACTGTTTCGGTTAAAATATTGAGAGACGGAAAGGAACAAACTTTGAATGTTGTCCTTGGCCAAAGGCAATAATATATATGAACCAAATAAGCCAAAAGAAATTTTTCTTCTTTAGCCTCTTCTTTGAGAAGGGCTAATTTGATTTTGTAATTAAAATCCAAAAAGCCCTTCTAGTGAAGGGCTTTTATAGTTCTTTTAGAGGTGAAAAATGGTGATTATTAACAATGGAATTTGTCAGATTTGCAAGGGCACAAAAAAATGCCCGACGTGCGGAGGGTCATGCAAACATCCTCATGTTGACAAAGTTGATTGCCCCACATGCCATGGCTCTGGCAAATGCCTTTGCCAAACAATGCCAGTTTTGCATAAGAAAGCCGAGCTCAAGCCTTCGGAATAATTCCGAAGGCTTTTTTCTTGGGAGAGGCTTCGCCTCTCCCAAAAATTCCGTGCTTGATTTTGGGAAAAATTTGTGATATAAATAGCGCTATAAATAGCGTATTAATTATATGAATGGAGGAAATTTTACACATAAAGCTCAAGAAGCGATTTTAAAAGCCCAATCTTTTGCTCAAATGAAGGGGCAGCAAAGCATTGACGCCTTGCATTTGCTTTTAGCTTTAATTTCGCAGGAAGAAAGTGTTGTTTCTTCGCTTTTAAAGAAATTAGGCGTTGACATTGAAGCCTTAAAGAAAAAAACCGAAGCGGCTTTGAAAAAAATTCCCATTTTCGCCGCGCCCCGCACTTTGGGCCAGCTTTATTTGACCCAGGATATGGCAAAGGTTTTGGAAAAAGCCAGAGAAGAAGCTATGAAAATGGGAGATGATTTTATTTCGGTGGAACATTTGTTTTTGGCTCTGCTTGATTCTAAAACAAAAGCCGGCGAAACCTTAAATGGAATTGTCCTAGAAAAAGGAGATTTTGGAATTTCGAAATTAGATTACGATACCGCCTTAAGGGCTTTGGATGAAATAAGGGGCGGAGCCAGGATTACCGACCCTGAACCTGAATCCAAATTTCAAGTGGTTGAAAGATATGCAAGAAATATTACCGCTTTGGCAAGGCAAGGAAAGCTTGATCCTGTCATAGGCAGAGAAAATGAGGTAAGGCGCTTAATGCAAGTTCTTTCAAGGCGAACAAAAAATAACCCCGTTTTAATAGGCGAGGCAGGAGTGGGAAAAACGGCAATTGTTGAAGGTTTGGCTCAAAGAATTATTCGCGGCGATGTTCCAGAATCTTTAAAAAATAAAGAAATAATCGGTTTGGATTTGGGAGCTTTGATTGCCGGCACGAAATACCGGGGTGAATTTGAAAATAGAGTCAGGGCTCTTCTGAAAGAAGTTCAAAAGGCTGAAGGCAAGTATATTTTGTTTATCGATGAACTTCACACTTTAGTTGGCGCTGGAGGAGCCGAGGGCGCAATTGATGCATCTAACTTGTTAAAACCGGCTTTGGCGCGAGGAGAATTAAGGGCAATTGGAGCGACAACCATAAAAGAATATCAAAAATATATAGAAAAAGATGCCGCTTTGGAAAGAAGATTTCAGCCAATTTATGTTAAGGAGCCTTCAGTTGAAGATACGATTGCAATTTTAAGAGGCATAAAAGAAAAATACGAAGTCCATCATGGTTTGAAAATAAAAGATTCAGCTTTGGTGGCGGCGGCCGAGCTTTCAGATAGATATATAAGCGACAGGTTTTTGCCGGATAAAGCAGTTGATTTAATGGATGAAGCAATGTCGGGCTTGCGGCTTGAAATTGAATCCGAACCTGCTCAGCTGGATGAATTGAGAAGGGAAATTCAAAAGCTCGAAATAGAAAAAGAAGCTATTAAAAAAGAAGACAATCAATCTTTGGTCCAAAAAAAACGTTTAGCGGCGGTAAACCGTTCGCTGGCAGATTTAAAAGAAAAAGCCAAAGCTTTTGAATTGAAATGGAATTCAGAAAAAGAATTGATCCAGAAGATTAGGAATTATAAGAAAGAAATAGATGAACTGAATTTTGAATCTGAAATAGCCGAGGGAAGAGCGGAGTTCCAAAAGGTTGCTGAAATAAAATACGGCAAAATCCCCCAGCTTTTGATTGAAATAAAAGAAACAGAAAAAAATCTGGCTAAAATCCAGAAGAAGCACCAGATTTTAAAAGAGGAAGCTGGAGATGAAGATATTGCCAAGGTGGTTTCGCGATGGACTGGAATACCCGTGATGAGATTAATGGAAGAAGAAGCGAAAAAACTGGGAAAGATGGAAGAAATAATTTCCAAAAGAGTTATCGGCCAAAAACAAGCGATTGTTGCAATTTCAAATGCAATCCGCCGATCAAGAGCTGGAATATCAGAAGAAAATAAGCCTTTGGGGTCATTTATGTTTTTAGGCCCCACAGGCGTAGGGAAAACTGAAACAGCCAGAGCTTTGGCCGAATTCTTGTTCAATGATGATAACGCTTTAATAAGGTTGGATATGTCTGAATATATGGAAAAGCATACGGTTTCCAAAATGATTGGATCGCCTCCTGGATATGTCGGTTACGAAGAAGGAGGCCAGCTTACGGACAAAATAAGGCGCAGGCCTTACAGCGTTATTTTGCTTGATGAAATAGAGAAAGCGCATCCGGAAGTTTTCAATATACTTTTGCAGATTTTGGAAGACGGAAGGCTTACTGATGCCAAAGGCAGGACAGCTTCATTCAAAAACGCTATTCTTATAATGACTTCCAATGTAGGCTCCGAATATATTGCAAAGATGGGTTCGCTTGGTTTTTTGGGCGGTTCGAAAGAAGAAAACGAAAGAGAATCTTTAAAAGAAAAAATAATGGAATCTTTGAAAGAAAATTTCAAGCCTGAATTTATAAATAGAATAGATGAAATTGTGATTTTTGATTATTTAAGCAAGCTCGAAATAGAACAGATTGTGGATTTGGAGTTGAAGAAAGTAGCCCAAAGGCTTGAAAAGAAAGGAGTTAAGATAAAAGTTTCCCCCGAAGCCAAAAAGCTTATAGCCGAAGAAGGATTTGATCCTAATTTGGGAGCCAGGCCATTGAAGAGAGTGATTCAAAAAGAGGTTCTCAATCCTTTAGCTTTAAAAATTGTTGCCGGCCAAGTGAAAGAAGGCCAGCAAGTGGATATAGGCGTCAACGCTGATAAAATTGCAATTTCCGGCTAGGAGGGGCTCGACAGATTTTTGCACAGGCGGTTTTTTGCGGATATGGTATTATTAAGCCATAAGCAAAAGGCCGTTTTTGTTTAATTATACTTTAATAAATATATGTTAAAAAATAAAAAATTTTTTTGGGCTACAGTTATCATTGGCGTTTTTGCTATTGCCGGTTTGGGCGGATATGTTTATGTCCAAAAGGGTGGAAATGTTCCATTTTTAGCTTTGGAACATAATGAAGAAGAGCCAAGTTTAAATGCTCCCGCTCCAGAACCCACAGGCAAAATAAACGATGTTGTAAGTTCCTTAGAAAAAGGTTTGTATGAAGAAACAAGCGTAAGCTATGGAGAAGATCAAGATGCTAATTTAATCAATGGAGATTTGAATTCGGCTAATGAGGCAGCCAATTCAAATTTCGAACTTTAATATATGAAAAAGATTCTAGTTTTAAGCGCCATTTTATTTTTATTGCCGGGGCTTTCTCTTGCGCAAGAAAGCCAAAGTCAAAATGTTTGCGAGAAAGTAGTTCAAAAACTATCTAGCGTTCAGCAGGGCTGGGGCAGATTGCAGGAAAATTTGAAAAATAAACAAGCCGAAATAAAAGGAAATGTAGAGAATAGAAGAGAAAATCGTTCAAAGCAGCTGGAAAATATAAGAACAAAGTGGGATGAAAATGCAGATAAGAACTTTCAAAAGTTAAAAGATAGGGCAAAGACTGACGAACAAAAACAAGCTGTCGAAACATTTATTTCAACAGTTCAAAATGCTTTAACGGCAAGAAGAACGGCTTTCGAAAACGCAACCAAAGAATTTCAAACAGCTTTTGATAGTTTAATTTCATCCAGACAAGCTGCTTTGAAGCAAAAAACAGAGGCTTATAAAACAGCGGTAAATGCAGCCTATGAAAGCGCAAAAAATAGTTGCGCAACAGGAACTTTATCTCAAATAAAACAAAATTTGAAAACCGCTTTGAACCAAGCCAAACAAGATTATAAGAATGGATTAAATGCTATTCAAAATTATTCGAATGATATAGCCAATCTGTCAAAGAAAAGAAATGACGAAATAAAATCAGCTTCGGATGCTTTCCATAACGTTTTGCAGCAGGCAACGCAAAGCTTGAAATCAGTATTTGGGGAAGACGAAAGCAAATAATTTTCCACAGCTTTACGTCCTTTTCGATTTGTGTATAATGGAAGAATGAGTTTAAGGATTTTAGGAGAAAAAGCAGTTATATTGTTTTTGATTTTGGCTGCGGCTGCATGCATTTATTTTGTGAATAACAAATCTATCTTTTGGCCAAAATCCCAGCAAATGAATATCGGGCTTTCGGATATAAACATCGGCCATTTAACTGGGAATGACAATAATAATCAGCAATCTGTTGCAGAACCTAAAACAACCCCAAAAGAAGTTGTTAAGAAAATAGCCAAAGCCCCGGAGAAAACAAGCCTGGAAAGCATTCAGCAAAAAATAAATCTTATAGCCATTCAAGTCAATCAATTGCAAAGAGAAGTGAATGACTATAATAATTTAGTTCAAATTGAAAGGCAAATTCAGGAAATATCCCAAAAAATAGACCTTCTTTATGGACAAGGATAGCTTGCTAGAGCTTACAAAACGAATTTATGGGCAAACCTTGCTTTTTCCAAAAAAAGAACCGTTAAGATATAAAATTAGGGAAACTGCCGACGATATTCTAGCAAAGGCTCTAAAGGAGGAAGAAATAGGCGAGGATTTAGAGGTAATGAAATCATACCTTGAAATTGCAAAGTGGCAAAATTGGTCAAGCTACTTCGATATTATAAAGATTATAGACGAATACGAAAGGCTGAAAATAAAACCGCGGGCAGAGAAAGAAGAAGTTAAAAAAGAAGAAAAATTTGATCCGGAAATAGATGAAAGAAAGAAAAAAATAATAAAAATTTTGAAAGAAAAAGAAAACGTTCAAGTTGGAGATGTAAAGGAAATTTTACCGAATGTTTCAAAAAGGACCCTTAGAAGAGATTTTGACGTATTAATAAAGAAGGGGGTGGTTGAGAGGGTTGGCGAAAGTAATTCCACTTTTTATAAATTGTCCTAGGACAAAGATAAAATCAAATTTGTCCTAATATGTCCTAGCAAAAATGGATAAAATAAAAGAGCTATATAGCCAAATCTACGATCAAAACGTAAAAAAGATTTACCGTTTTATTTTTTTAAAGGTAAATTCGGAAGCTGTGGCCGAAGACCTTTGTTCTGAAACTTTCACCAAGGGATGGGAGGTTTTTAACAAAAGCGAAAAAGAAATTGAAAATCCACAAGCATTTTTATATCAAATTGCCAGAAATTTAGTCATTGACCACTATAGGGATAAGGGTAGGACACAAACAGTATCTGCTGAAGATGCTGCCGTTGCCGACCCTGCCAATATCGAAGAAGTGGCTTCTTTAAATTTAGAGATGGGGGGCGTAAAGTCGGCCCTGCTTAGTTTGAGAAATGATTACCAGGAAATTATAATATGGCATTATGTCAATGATTATTCTGTCTCTGAAATTGCCCAAATGATGGGTAAAAAAGAGGGAGCGGTAAGGGTCCAATTGCACAGGGCGCTAAAATCCTTGAAAGATAAAATGGACTGTAATAAAAAAGCCGTTTTTACGTCATAATATTAACAAGCATGACAGATAAAAATTTAATTAAACAGCTTCAAGGCTTAAAAGAAATAAATCCACGCGAAGAGTGGGTTCTTTTAACTAAAGAAAATCTTTTTAAAGAAAAAAAGAAATTTGAAGCAATTGAGGTTATTAAAAAAGAAAGCTTTATTTCTATTTTCGGAAAGGCCTTATTTAATCATAAGCCGGCGTTTGCCTTTGCATTCTCTGTTTTGGTTTTTGTGGGAATATTTGGATTTGCGCAAGGTTCAATGCCCGGAGATTCGCTCTTCAGTTTAAAGAAAATTGCCGAAAAAGGCCAAGCAGCTTTTATTTATGGGGGAAATCAGAAAACAAAATACAGTTTAGAAATTGTAAATAAAAGATTAGATGATTTGGCTAAAATCGCGCAGTCAAGCGCAAATAAAAATCTGGCCCCAGCTATAAAAGAATATAAACAAGCTGCTTTAAGCGCGGCAAAGAATTTGGCGCAAGCGGCCAACATAAAAGAAATTGCGCCCGAAGTTAAAAAAATAGAAGAAAGCGAGAAAAAAATCAAATCATTAGGCGTTCAGTTTGATGACGAAATTAATCTTGACAATACTATGAAAGATGTGGTAAAAAGAGAGATTGATTCTTTTCAGAGCCAGAATATATCAGAAGCCGATAAACAAGCCTTAAATGAAGCGATAAGCTATTACGAATCGGGTAATTATTCGGATGCTTTGGAAAGGCTAATATCTATTGGAAAACTCCCCTAAAGGGGTTTTAAAAATATAAACAATAAAGGTCGAAATATAAAAAAATTCTTCGGAACAATCCAAAAATTAGAAGATTGCTCCGGGGAAGAAAAGGTTAATATAAAAATGAAAAAAATACTTACAATTGTATTAAGTTTAGCAGTTGCGGCTGTAATGGTTGCTCCAGCTAACGCCTTAACGGCTGATGAATTGCAAGCCCAGATAAACGCTTTATTGGCGCAATTATCTACCTTGCAATCTCAACTTGGCCAAGTTTCAGGCGGAACAACTGGAGGAACAGTTACTGGCTGCACAGTTTCTTCTTTAACGAGAAATCTCGTCAAGGGATCAACCGGCGCAGATGTGAAATGCGTTCAAATTATTTTGAACTCTGACCCTTCTACGAAGATTGCTTCCACTGGGGCGGGGTCTCCTGGAAATGAAACAACTTATTATGGTTCTTTAACTGTAGTAGCTGTAAAGAAATTCCAGGTGAAATACGGAACAGGCTCATTGGGCACGGTTGGCGCAAACACCCGAGCTAAAATGAATTTAATTTTGGCTGGAAATGGCGGAAACAATGGAGGAAACAATGGTGGAAATAACGGCGGAAACAATGGAGGAAATACAGTTCCCGGCGGATTAACAGTATCATTGGCTCCAGACACTCCAGCTGCTGGAAATATTGCTTCTGGAACAAGCGTTGGGTCAAATGCAGACTTTACAAAGTTTACTTTAACAGCCAGTTCAACTGGTCCGGTTAAAGTTTCAAAACTTTATGTAACCAGAACAGGACTTTCAGCAAACACTGATGTTGAAAATATAAAAATTATAGATGCGGCTAACGGGTCATATGTTGGAAGCATCGGAAGCTTAAACGTTGACAATCGCTCACTCATAACATTTACTCCGGCATTAGAAGTGCCAGCTGGAACTTCTAGAAACTTCTATATTCGCGCAGGAGTAATTAAGTCAGCTAGCGCAGGAAAAACCATTGGTTTTAACATTGCTTCTTCAAGCGATGTGACTTCAGACGCTGCTTCTGTAAATGGAGTGTTTCCGATTGTCGGAAATTTAAAAACAGTTGTTACTTTGGATATTGGAACTGCAACTATATCTGAAGAAACAACAACCGATTCAAAACCGGATATTGGCGATACAGATGTTCAGGTATCAGCTTTCAAAGTGGCTGCCGGTTCAACTGAAGCCATTACGATTGAATCAATCAGCGGTTTGGAATACGGCACAGCTTCTTTGACTGATGTTAAGAATATTGAATTATACGATGTCACTCACAGCAAGACATTGGGAACAGTCACCAGTTACAATGCCGAAGGCAAAGTAACTTGGGGAAATTTGAATATCGTTGTTGGAAAAGGCGAAACTCAAAGATTTAAGATAATGGTTGATATAGTAAGCGGAGCCGGATTAACAACAGATATTGATTTGATTGACGGTTCAGATGTTTTAATGTCGGTAAAGATCGGAAGAGC
>OBLY010000084.1_pt1 | contig 13285 bp, 14 predicted proteins | sample 1539041 | NCBI WGS metagenome assembly OBLY01 (sample SAMEA2690973, study PRJEB22502) | sediment metagenome | biome: Billabong; feature: Tropical; material: Sediment | place: Australia | collected 2013-05-14 | depth 1 m
CCGCCGCGCCGGCAGCCCCACTCAACGCCAGCGTGAACAGCAGTCCCGCCAGCGCCACCAATCCCAGGATACCTGCCCCCATCCACCATTTGAGCCGGACTTCCTGGCGGCTCAACCAGAACCAGATGGACAGAATGACAATCGCCGCCGCCGCCACTCCCGGGTTGAACAGCAGCAAGCCCGCCAGGCCGCCAACCATCCAGGCCAGGGAGGTGCGCCAGTTCTCGGCCCAATGGACCAGTCCCCACAACCCCATGGCAACAAAGGTGATCAAAAATGGCTCGCGCATCTGCGAGCTGCCCAGCAGGATTACCTCGGGAAAAAGCGCCATGACCCAGCCGAGGGGCAGGGCTACCTTTTCTCCCCAGGCCTGTCGGGCCGCCTTATACGCCAGGGCCACCCCCATCCCCGAAACCAGCGCGGCCAGCAGGATGACCAGCCAGGGCCGGTGCGCCTCCGGGCTGCCCAGTCGATACACCAGGCTGCTGACAAACAGGAGGCCGCCATATTGGTCGGCGCTGGCAGGGGTCTTTTTGAAAGCCGTCAATAACGAATTCTGCGAGTGGGCCAGGTTCCATGCCTGGGTGTCGCGCCGGTAGGCGTCCGCGAAAATGTAACCGGCCTTCTGGACTGGCGTGTCATTCCCGTAGGCTGGCAGGATGTAGGAAAAGGCCATGCCCAGCCCCAGCCGCAGGACCACCGCCAGGATGAGCATCCACCCGAGGGAATGGGATGCGCCGCCGGACCGCCATAGGACCGCCAGGGCTGCCAGTCCCAGCAGCAGCACCAGCGTATAGGCCAGCCAGCCGATCCACCATGTCCCCGGTCCCAGGAGCGACAGCCCCAGGCCGGTGATCAGGCTGGCGGGAAGGATCCAACGAAGGTCGCGTACCAATTGTTTCATTTTATTCTTCTTTCACATCGAAACCCTGCAGGCTGCGACGAGCGCGCTCCACCCACGAATAGGGAACGACGCGGACGCATGCTTGTTGGCTAAAGGCCTGCCGCCGGGGCTCATCTGTCAGCAGACCATTTAACGCTGCGGCCCAGGCCGATTCGTCACCAGGCGGACATAATACGGCCATGCTTTCATCCAGGACCTCCCGCAGAACCGGCAGGTCGCTGGTGAGGATGGCCCGTCCCGCGGCCATGTATTCGAACATCTTCATCGGGCTGCAAATCGAGGCGGTATTGCCGCCGCTCGAGGTGGCGATCTCCAGGTCATAGGGCATCAAGAGCACGTCTGCGGCGGCCTGGTAGAAGGGTATGCTCTCATTGGGGACGAACCCGGTAAAGGTAACATTCGCCAGGGCTTGAGCATTCGCCCGGGCTTTCCATTTTTCCACCTCCACCGGGCGGCCCCCCACCCATAGGAACTGCACCAGCGGGAATCTTGCCGCCAGCGCCAGGAACAGCTCCACGCCGCGGCCTTCATATAGATGCCCCGTGCAAAGGACGGTCGGCGCCTGTGGAAGTTTTAAGTTCTGCCGGGCCGTGACCGCATCCGGCAGGGAAGCGTAACGCTCCAGGTCCACCCCATCCGGTGCGACTACCACCTGTTCATCCGGCAGGCGGCCAAATTTCTTTTCCAGCGCCGTCCGCAGAGCCTTGGTGATGGGCAGAAGACGCTTCTTGCCTCGCAAGGTAAGGAACGCCCGGAACCACAGCGGTCCAAAAGTCCCGCTGGGAAGGTCGTGCATCTCCAGGCAGGCCGGCAGTTGGCTCAGGAGGGCCAGCGTCGCCGATTGGATCGGCCAGGCATAGATGAGATCTGTGTCGAGCCGCCACGCCCGCCGGACGGCTTTCCAGGGGAACAGCCGCCGGCTGCGGTGGGGAATCCATTCGATATTGAAGAGGGTGTGCAGCCCATACTGCTTCATCAGCGCGGGCGGCTGCAAGCCCTTTGGCTGCTCCCCCGGCACCAACAGGATGACCTCGTGACCCAATTGGGCGAAGGCCTGACAGACCTTCATCACCTGGATGCTGTTGGCCGTATCCGAAGGGATCTGGGCCGCCGAAATGCAGGTGATCCTCATGCCGGCGCCGTTTCCTGCCTCTGCCGGCGATGGATGGCCCAAATCCCGCGCAGGCTGATAAAGCCACTGGCAGCAATTAAATAGCCGGCAAAGATAGCCGTAAGCACTAATCGACCACCTGCAGGCACCAGGTAGGCCATAAGTCCCAACTCTATCACGCCCATCAGCGTGGTGACCAGAATGGGATAGCCGGGTTTCCCGAGTGACAAAAACAAGGAACGGTTCCAGGAAAAAATGCCGGCGAAGCCATACCCGATGATCAAAATCAGTAGGATGGGGTAGACCGGTTTGGCCTGGGATTTATACAGGAACGGTATCAGCCATTGGCCCACGATGGCCCAGCCAGCTAGATACGCAGCTACAATGCCAGCGGCAATGGCCGTGATTCGCCGGAGTAATCGCAGAGTGGTTTCCCATTCAAGCCTGGCAATCGTGCGGCTGATCTCTGCGTATGTTGGGAAAATGAAGGGATCGAGAATGTACGTGAGCGGCAGGATGAACGTCATGGCAGTCTTGTAATAGCCAGCGTCTGTCAAGGATAAGAGGGCCGCCAGATAGAGTTGGATATTATCCCTGAAAATGAGGTTGACCGTTCCATTCAGGTTGGTGTTGACCGCAAAAGCTGCCAAGGCCCTTTTGTTTCGTAGTTCACGAAATGAAACCCGCCACCAACCGGGCTCCAAATTCTGATTCAGTTCTTTAAGCGCCACAATTAGGTAGGAGATGGCAACATATGTCTTCCCGAGTACATAAGCCAGGAGAATGGCTTTAAGCACAAATGGAGCCATCAAAGAATTATCCAGTCGGAATAATATATATGTACTACCGATGATAGAGACGGTGATAATGCTCTGGATGAGATTGGCGCGGGCAATGTGGTTGAAACGATGGGTGGCCTGCAGGACTCCCGTGCAGGTTTCGAAAACCAGGTTGGTGAGCAGGATCGATCCATAGAAAATAAATAAGGGCTCCGTATGGACATTCTTGCCAAAAGTTTTCGAAGCCCATGGAGCTAAAACCAGTAGAACCAGGAACGCCAGGATGGAGGTGACGGCCTCCGTCAAGCCTATCGCCTTCACCACCACCGCTGCCTCCCGCTTCTTGTTCTCTGCCAGGGCCCCGCCGAAATACTTGAGCATCACTTCATACATACGGAAGGAAAGAAAACGGTTCACGTTTGAGGCGAAAACCTGGATGGTGGAGATTAACCCCCAATTTTCCATGCCGATCAGTCGTAGGGCAATGATCGTCTGAATAAAGCTTAATATGGACGAGGCCACATTGCTGGAAAAAAGATAACTGCTGTGCTTGACCACCCGGCGCAGCAGGTTATCTTCTCTCCAGATGCCTGAAATTTTTTCGATCAGGGTCACGGCGCTTACAGTCTCACCACTTTGGGGCTGTGCTTGCCCATCTTCCCAAGAGCATTGCGGCTGTCGTAGATGAATTTGGCCGATTCAAGGATAACCTTGTAATCGTAGCAGCTGTGGTTGGTGATGATGACGACGCAGTCCGCGGCTTTCACGGCCTTCATCATGTCCGGCACGCTGTGCATCTCCACGTTCTCATGAGTCTTCAGCATGGGGATGTAGGGATCGTGGTACTCCACCTGGGCGCCCTTCTTCTGGAGCAGCCCGATCACATCCAGCGCCGGCGACTCGCGGATGTCGTCGATATCCGGTTTGTAGGCTGCCCCCAGCACGAGGATGCGGCTGCCTTTCATGACCATGCCGCGCTCGTTCATCGAGTCCAGGATGCGGGCCACCACGAAGCGGGGCATGTTCGTGTTGATATCCGAGGCAAGCTCAATGAAGTGAGCCGTATATTGATAAGCCTTCATTTTCCACGACAGGTACATCGGGTCGATGGGGATGCAGTGCCCGCCCAGCCCGGGCCCGGGCGTGAACTTCATAAAGCCGAAAGGCTTGGTCGCGGCCGCGTCGATCACTTCCCATACATCCACACCCATGCGGTCGCACATGATGGCCAGCTCGTTGACCATGCCGATGTTGATCATCCGGAAGGTGTTTTCGAGCAGTTTGGCCATCTCGGCGGCCTCGGCGGTGGAGACCAGATGGATGTGCTGGATGGCCTCGCCGTACCAGGCCGCGGTCACTTCGCCGCACGCCTCAGTGATGCCTCCCACCACCTTGGGTGTGTTGTAGGTGGTGAAATCCGTCCGACCCGGGTCCACCCGCTCGGGGGAAAAGGCCAGGAACCAGTCCTGGCCGACTTTCAGGCCGCTCTTTTCGCCCAGAATCGGTAACAGCACCTCGCGGGTGGTGCCAGGATAGGTGCTCGACTCCAACACGACCACCATGCCTTTGTGCATATGGGGTGCCAGCCCGTCCACAGCGGACATAATGAACGACATATCCGGGTCGCCGGTCTGGCGCAGCGGCGTGGGCACGCAAATACTGGCAGCGTCCATATCTTTCAATACGGAGAAATCGGTGGTGGCCTTCAATTTGGCGGCCTTCACCAATTTTGCCAGCTTGTCAGTTGGCACATCGGGGATGTAGCTATCGCCTTTGTTGACTGAATCGACTTTCCGTTTATCCGGGTCAATGCCGGTTACGGAATATCCAGCTTCGGCAAAGACCACCGCCAATGGCAGCCCCACATAACCCAAACCTAAGATGGCGACTCGCGCCGTTTTATCTTTGAATTGCTTCAATAACGTATCTTTGGTGCTCATGAATTCTCCTCATTACATAGCCTCCTTCGCTCGCCATATCGGAGAGGAACGAGACCTTTGTGTTGTGGCGACGACCTAGAAAAGGTTGAGCTGCTTGGGAGGATCCTTCTTTTCTTCGTCATCTTTCTTTGCAGGTCCGGACCGCTTCAGCGCCGTCCGGGCCTGGTCCAGGAGCTTGGGTAATTGGGCGAAATCTTTCAAAATGGCCGGCTTGATGGAAGCCTGATGCAGAGCCGCCGCCGGATGGAACATGGCAATTACAAAGCGGTCACCCACCTTCCGCATCTGCCCGTGGATCGAGCTGATCTTGGCGCCCGGCAGGAATTTGCCCATTGAAAAACGCCCGAGGGTGATGATGATCTTCGGATCGATCGCGGCGATCTGTCTCTCCAAATACTGGTCGCAGGTGGCAATCTCATCGGGCATTGGGTCCCGGTTGCCTGGCGGACGGCATTTTACCACGTTGGTTATGAATACGTCAGAGCGCTGCAAGCCGGCTTCGGCAAGCAGTTCGTTCAGGAAATTGCCGGCCGCGCCTACAAACGGGCGGCCTTTCTCATTTTCATGGAATCCCGGGCCTTCGCCGATGAGCATGATCTCCGCATTCGCCGGCCCTTCCCCAGGGACGGCATTCTTGCGGGAGCGAGCTAGGTCGCATTTTGGGCAAACCACCACTTCCTTTGCCACCTGGACGAGTGCTTCTTCTGCTTCCATATTGACTCCGTCTGATCTCCTGATTAAGGCTCTTTAATTACCTTTCTTCAAATTCAGCGTTGTTCCAAACCCGGAGGTGACCGTCACCTCAAGGGCCAACTTCAGGTATATGGTCCAGGCCTTCCAGCGACATTAGCAGCGCATCTTCATTATTGTCCCGGTAATACTTCGGCCGGCGGCCATCCACAATAAATCCATATTTCTTATATAAAGATTGGGCCCCCAGGTTGCCCGCCCGCACTTCCAGGAAGGCCCGCCGCGCTCCTTCAGTACGCGCCGCTCGCAGCGCATGCAGGAGGAGTTGTTCTCCGATCCCCTGCCGCCGAAAATCCGGATGCGTGGCGATTGTAGCAATGTGGACTTCATCCACAATGAACCAGAGCATCAGCATGGCTGCGATGCGGCCATCGATTTCAACCACCCAGCCGCGCGCGGCCGGGTTTTCTTTGATCTCAAAACGGAATGAACGCTCAGGCCATGGGAGGGTAAAGGAGAGAAGGTCGATCTCATGGACTGCCGGAACGTCCTCCAGCGTCATCCGCCGCACCAGCGCCTTCACGCGAGGGCGCCTCCGGCGACGTGCAAATAGATCGGCGCAAGCGAGGCCGCCGGTTCCGCCTGACCGGTGCGCCATTTTTCCCAGGCCAATTCGGCCAAAATGGCCGGCCGGCGGACGCATTGGGCCGGCGAGGCCAGGGTCACATTCCTAAATTTACGGGCCAGCCGCTGGCGGTCTTCGGCGGTCAGCTCGCCGCAGATGAGTACCCGCTTATGGATGGTATCCGCCATTTCCTCTGCGGTGGTGACGAAGGGGACCGCCTCGGCTTCCCAGGCATGTTCGCCTGCCCGGTACCAGCCCACCGCCAGCCGGCCTCTCCCCGCCTGAACGACGGCAGCCAGCCGCCGGGCTTTCGGCGTTTCTACCGACCCTCCAGGGATCGGCATGGAAGCTGCCAGGATATCCAGGGTGGGAATGCCGAGGATGGGCAGGTGTCGGGCCAGCGCCAACCCCTTGGCAAAGGCGAGTCCCACTCGCAGGCTGGTAAAAGAACCCGGTCCGATCGCCACGCCAAGCGCCTGAAGACGCTCCAGCCTCACTTCCGCCCGCCGGAGCAGTTCCGCCAGCGCCGGCGCCAGCTCCTGGGTGTGGTGCAGCCCGCTGTGCCAGACGCATTCACCCATGACCTGGACGCCATCATACAGCCCCAGGCCGATCTGCGCGGTGGAGGTATCCATGGCCAGCAGCATCAGGCACCTCCATATAACTCATGCCGAAGCTTGTTCAGAAGGGTTTCATAGCGGGGACCGCAGGCCTTGAACCGCATGGCCCGGTGCTCGTCTGATTCGTATTCCAGCCAGGCCCACAGCCGCTCTTCCGGCAGGATCGAAGCCACCCGTTCGGCCCACTCCACGATCAGTGGGCCCTGCTCTAGGAGGTTATCCATATCCAGTTCTTCGGCTTCCTCGGGGGAATCGATCCGATAAGCATCAAAGTGAAAAAGCTGGCCCGCATCCGGCCGGCGGTAGGAGTTGACCAGCACGAAGGTGGGACTGGAGACTCCATCCATGGCGCCCCATCCCTGGGCCACGCCCTGGACCAGAGTGGTCTTGCCTGCACCCAGGTCGCCTTGCAGGCAGATCAAATCTCCGCAGTGAAGCAGGGCTCCCAGGCGCATTCCCAGCCGGCGGGTCTGCTCAGGAGACCGGCTGAAAAATTCCAGTGCGTGCGCGTCCAGGATGGGCATGGCGAGAAAATTATACTACAGGGTGTTTAAAAGGAATTTGTTGAAGCGCAAGCTTGAGTTTGCGTTCACTAAAACGGCAGGGTGTAAAAAATGGAGATCTCCCCCGAAGGCTGATTCTTAATTGATATACACCGATTTACCTCGACCCGCCATGCGGATGTACGGTCCCAGCAGGCGTGCAATCTGGTTGGAAGCCTCCGGCCGGGCAGCTCGGCGGCAGTTCTCCACCACTTTTTGACGCTCCTCCGGCCGGTTGACCCACCGTCTGAGCGTGCTCACCACCCGGCTCGCTTCCGGCGCCCATACCCCCACGTCCTGCGCTAGTACATAATCCACGTTGCCTTCTTCCTGGCCCGGTATTTTGGCATAGAGAATGATCGGCAGGCCTGCCACCAATGATTCGGCAATGGTTCCCGGACCAGCCTTGGTGACGATGGCATCTGCCGCCTGCATGAAGGCTGCCATTTCACGCGTAAAGCCGTAGATGCGGGCGGGTTTCTTCCAGGTCCGTTCCCGTAATTCGGCCTCGAGCTTGGCGTTTCTCCCGGCCACGACGACCAGCCCAAGATCGAGATCTGAATCGTCAATGGCGCAGGCCATTTCCATCAGGGGTCCCATCCCTTCGCCTCCCCCCACCAGCAGGGCGGTGAAGGTATCCGGAGACCAACCCAGGCGTTGGCGGGCGAGGGCTTTGTTTTTGGGGACTTCGCCGCAGCTTCGCAGGATGGGCAGCCCCGTCACACGGACCCTTTCCGGGGGAAGGGAATAGCTCAACGCCAACTGGCGGGCCATCTCGGTGGGCACGATGGTCAAATCGCTGCGCCGATTGAACCACAGTGCATGGCCGGTCACCAGATCCGTCACCACTGTGATGAAGGGCAGGTGTTCATCTCCCAGAGCTTTCAGGCCGAAGGAGGTGGCCAGGGGATGCACGCTGACGATCACATCGCTCTGGATCTCATCCAGCAATTTATAGGCAGCCTTGCGGACCATCGGCCAGATGGTGGAGGTGACGAACTTGGCTCCCCCGCGCCCGTTGCTGGAATCGAACATGGTCTTCCAAAATTCTTCATTCCTCGCCATGCCGGGGTAGGCCTCCGGCAATAGGTTGAATGGCAGCGGCGCGTAATCTTTCAAGAAATCAATCATCTGGGTAACGACGCCGTCCCCGTATTCACAATGAATGGCTTCAATAATGGCTTCGGCAGCGGCGCGATGGCCGCCGCCCGTATCCGAAAATAATAATGTGATCCGAGGCTTTTCAACCTGTAAGTTGGCCATTGTTTTCCTCCTCCATTATGGCCTTTATTTTTCGAGACAGCTCGCGCCGCGTCAGCATCACCCGCCGCCCGCAGCCCTTGCATTCCAAACCGATATCCGCCCCCAGCCGGACCACCGTCCACTCATGCGACCCGCATGGATGTGGTTTGCGCATCTTTACAATGGAGTTTAACTTCAATTCGGGCAGCATACTAAAATTGTACCGGGGGAAGATTAATTTCATGTGAAGAATATGTTATCATACGTTCTTGCGGCTCGAATCCTATCATGGAGGAATTGCCATGCCTGATCATGACTATTATGACATAGAAATTGCCGGTGTGAAACGCAGCCTGCGCCTGTTCGAAATCAAACCCGGCCTCCGCATTGCCATCCTGAACATCCTGGGGGATACCGAGCTGGTCCAGGCCTGCGCCAGATCCCTGAAGGATAAACTCAAGCATGTGGAATTCGACATCATCGTCACAGCCGAGGCGAAATCCATTCCCCTGGCATACGCGCTTTCCGTGGAAACAAAAAAGCCGTATGTGATCCTGCGCAAGTCGTACAAGCCGTATATGGGCGCGGCTCTGATCGCCGAGACTCTCTCCATCACCACCGGCGAGCCGCAAACTCTCATCATGGATGAAAAAGACCAGGAGGATGTGAAAGGCAAGCGCGCCCTCATCGTAGACGATGTGATCAGCACCGGCTCGACCCTGCAGGGGATGCGCATGATCATGGAGAAAGCCGGGGCTCACATTGTGGCAGAGGCCGCCATCCTGACCGAGGGGGAACGCGCCAAATGGGGCAACATCATCTCCCTGGGTCATTTACCGCTGTTTACCGATTGATGGGAAAAATGCCGGCTCCGAAACCTCACGGGGTTTGTTATCCCGTGAGGTTTTCTGCTGCCTCGACCAATTTCTGCTTTTTCCGCCTCGGAAGAGCTTTGATCGCCAACTCCCTCTGCATCGCCGAGCGCCGGTCAGGGCACTCCTCCACATAGACCAGCCGGACAGGCCGATGGGTGCGGGTGTAGCGGGCGCCGCGGCCGCGGTTGTGCTGGCGCAGGCGCCGCTGCGGATCGGTGCTCCAACCAGTATAGAAAGTCCCATCCGCGCATTCAACGATATAACAGTAAAAAGCCATTGGGCTCGTTCACTCCGGATCGGATTTCTTTTTACGCCGCTCGAAGAGCTTATCCAACCCGCCCAACTGCTGCTTGAGGATGTCGCCGGTGGTGGGCAATTCCGGCCGGCCAAATTCGACCGCTTTCCAGTCGGCTTGGTGCCGATCCAGCCTCCATTGCTCGAGATGCTTCACAATTTCCCGAATCCCGGAGCGCAGATCCTTCAGCTCTTCCTTTTCAACCTTCTCCCGCAGGAGCTGTACCATGGCCAAATAGTCGTCCAACACCCTCAGGGTGTTGGATTTGTTCCGAATCGCCATCTCAGCCAGCGCCTCGGGCTCTTCGATCTCGAGCAGGTTCATGGCGGCCATCAAGGATTTTCCTGCAAGCTTGCGGATGTCGCCCCAGCCGGGCTGGTGCAGGATCGTTTCTGTCAGGGAAGCCGCAGCCAGCCCGGGCAGCAGGTGGGCCGAAGCCATGAGGCCATCCACCTCGGCCATATCGGCAAAGTAAGGTTCCGCTCCCATCAGCGCCACCAGTCCCGTGGCCAGTTTGAGCGCTTCCTCGGGCGTGCCGCCCGGGGTGGTGATCGCCATAAGACTCTTGCTGAACAGGTCCGCCCGCGCCGCCGCCAAGCCGCGTCCGCTCTCCTCCAGCACGCGCGGGTTGAGCGCCGGGGAAAGGCCGACGTAATACCGGTCGGAAGGGAACAATTCTCTCACCCAGCCGGCCACCACCGATTTGACCGGGGCCGTATCCATGAGGATCGTTTGCGCCCGCACATCCAGGGTGATGAACTTCAACGTCTCATAGATCTGGTCCAACGGCAGGGCCAGGATGACCACGTTGGCCCCTTCGACTGACGCCGGCAGATTGAAGTTGATCTTGTCCACCGCCCCCAGTTTATGGGCCTCCCGCGCCATCGCCGGGGATTTATCATGCCCGGTGGTGGTCACCTGGTCTTTATGCCCGGCCAGGGCCAGACCCATGGATGCCCCGATCTGCCCCAACCCAACGATGGTAATGTTCACGGTCATTTTTACGCCTCCATATCATTGCGAGGCCCGCTTTCCAAAGTATTGCGCCATCTGGGAAAGCGGGCCGAAGTAAATTTCTTAAACAACCTAATGCTCATTATCCACCGCGTGCAGGTCGGCCAATAACTCTTCCACCCGGGTGGCCGGCTCCTTGACCGGCGGCTCATGATGCCGGCGGATCAATTCCACCGTCAAGGCCGGGCCACCGGCCTTCTCCACGAGGTCGGCTCCCCATTCCCCATGGCAGGCAGCCACCACGAACGGGCGGCGCAGACCCTTCGGCGCGCCTGTGCCCCAGCGCCTGGAAGCCTTCGGGAATAGATACCTTCCCACCACGATCAAAACTCTATCGAGAATGGACAGCGGCGAAAGGATTTTGCCGACATCGTGCAGCAGCGCCGCCGATAGAAGGTTGGCCTCGGTCTGGCCGGATTCGCGCAGGCGCTTGAATACCAGGTAAGAGTGTCGCTGTTCGGAAGGCTGCATCTGCCGGAAGAGCGGTAGTTCCGCCGGGGTGAGATAGGGTTGGATGGCCCCGGTAGGAATATGAATCTCGGGCTTCAGGAGAGCATTCCAAAACTGGCGGGCCCGGTAAGCAAAGCGAGGCAAAGTCATAATGGTTTTTTTAACCGCCAAAGCGCCAAGTTCGCCGAGGGTTGTCCAAAAACGCCAAGAAAAACCTTGGCGCCAATCTCAATATCCTGGCGCCTTTCGCATCTTGGCGGTGAAAATGTTTGGATGATCCGTTCGTAGGAATTATACCCTTCCAGGCATTCTATAACATCGTGATAGAATCGTGAGAGCCGGGGACGCCGACCCCGGCTCTCTTGAAAGGAGGAGAAGAGAAATCGCCTTACGCTCATATAATACCATCCAGGTCTGAAAAGTACTTGACGCCTGCCCTACGCTTACCCTACTATTGTCTGACAATTTTGTAAGCGGTTACAGGGTGAAATATGGGCTTTTAGGGCACTTAAGACCCATATATGGGCCTTCGCGGAAGGAGTGGAACATGCCTCCAAAATCCACAAAATCCTGCCTGTATTACGGCCAAACTGGCGACACGAAGATCGGCAAGCTCTGGGTGGCCATCTCGGAGAATCAAAGCCTGGTGGCGATTGAATCGCACATGGACCGAGCCGAGTTCGAAGCCTATCTGTGCAAGCGTTTCAAAAGGCCCATCCAATATGCGCCCAAGCGCCTTCATGAGGCGTCCGAACAGTTAGCGGATTATCTCTCCGGCGAGCGCTGGGCCTTCACCTTGCCAATCGATTGGACCGTGATGCGCCCGTTCCAGCGCTCGGTTCTCCAGGCCACCTATGACATTCCTTATGGGGAGACTCGCACGTATAAACAGATCGCCGAGCAGGTCGGCCATCCCAACTCCGCCCGGGCGGTCGGACGGGCCGAAGCCACCAATCCCATGCCGCTCGTGCTGCCCTGCCACCGGGTCATCGGCACGGACGGCAAGCTGCATGGCTATGGCATGGGCGATGGCATCCAGACCAAGGAATGGCTCCTCAAAATGGAAGGCGCCCTCATGGCGTGATCCTCTCTCTGACTGATGACTGAACACCGAAAACTGATGACTGACTTTCATTCCGGTTTTATTGCCATCCTCGGTAAACCCAACGTGGGCAAATCCACCCTGGTGAACGCGTTCCTCGGCCAGAAGATCGCCGCCGTCTCACCGCGGCCGCAGACCACCCGCCGGCGCCAGTTGGGGATCCTCACCCTCTCCGAAGCGCAGTTGATCTTCGTGGATACGCCCGGCGTCCACCAGCCGCGCCACAAGCTCGGCGAATTCTTCAACCAGGAAGCCGAAGAGGCCCTGGAAGGAGTGGATGTGGTCCTTTTCCTGGTGGATGCCAGCCAGGCGCCCGACGAGGAGGACAGCCAGGCCGCCTCCCTCTGGAAGGACCTGCGACGCAGGCCGCCCATGGTTTTGGGGCTGAACAAAATCGACAAAATCTCCCCCGAATCCCTGCCGGGAGTGACCAGCCAATATCAGGCGCTCGTTCCAAATGCCCCCGTGCGGGCATTCTCTGCCGCCACTCACCAGGGACTGCCTGAGCTGCAGGAGACCCTGATTTCCTACCTGCCCATCCGCGAACCGGAATATCCCGAAGACCAGATCACTGACTTGTACGAGCGCGAGATCGCGGTGGAGCTGATCCGCGAGGCCGCCCTGGTGTACCTGCAGCAGGAAGTGCCGCACGCGCTGGCGGTCCGACTGGACGAGTTCAGCGAGCGCGAGAACGGCGATGCCTTCATCTCCGCCACCCTGCTGATGGAGCGCGACTCCCAGAAAGGCATCGTCATCGGCGAGGGTGGGAGCATGCTCCGCAAGATCGGCACCGCCGCCCGCAAGGAGATCGAGGCCATGAGCGGGCGCAAGGTCTTCCTCCAGCTGCGCGTCAAGGTGGACAAGGATTGGCGGGATAACGAAGCCGCCCTCCGCCGCCTGGGATATAAGGTCAAGAAAAGATAATCAAATTCTTTTGTAGGGGCGACCAGCTGCTATAGTCCTGACGCTCTTTGTCAGGGGTCGCCCCTACGCGTCTTCTATATAAGGAGTGGAATCATGATCCCAATGCTTATTCTTGCACTCCTGGTAGATCGGAAGAGCGTCGTGTAGGGAAAGAGTGTAGATCTCGGTGGTC
>OBLY010000085.1_pt1 | contig 13244 bp, 10 predicted proteins | sample 1539041 | NCBI WGS metagenome assembly OBLY01 (sample SAMEA2690973, study PRJEB22502) | sediment metagenome | biome: Billabong; feature: Tropical; material: Sediment | place: Australia | collected 2013-05-14 | depth 1 m
GAATCATGATAAATAGCGCAGATTTACAGGACATATTAAAAAGTATTTGGATGATAAAACCAGCAACATGTGTTTACTTGGTAGTTTAATTAGGAATGTGTGGAAAGTTGCTTTTGTCCAAAAGCATTAGCAACAAGTCAATAAAACTCCTTAACCGAACACCAATGGATTGGTTATAAATGAGTATTCAGACACCGTTTTAGACAGGATTAACAGAATTTACAGGATGGAAATTAATCCTGTTCATCCTGTAAATCCTGTCCAGAATGAATGTTCAGACATGCTCTAAGGAGTTGCCGAAAAATAAGATGACAATGAATTTGTGTTCGGTTAACGATTTTGTTGCACAACTTTGAATACTACATGTATCGATTTTCGAACCTGGATGTTAGATATCGGCATAAAAAATGCTACTTTTCCGAAATTTCGTACCTTAACCGAACACAAATGGATGACAATGTTTAGAAAAACAAACCGCAGATAAACGCCGATGAACGCAGATTTATTGTCATGTCTCAGAATAGAAATGAATATCTTATTTTTCCGTGATCCCTAAAATGAAATCGACAGGCTTAATAATATTAATAATTATGATGAAGACAGGACTGACATAATTGATGGTATCAAAAACAATCATACAAGAAGCGAAAAACATTCATAACCCCTCCATCTCCATCATCATTCCCACTTACAACTCCGCAAAAACCCTATGCATGTGCCTTGAATCCATAAAGGACCAGAACTATACAGGCCATACGGAGATCATAATAGCAGACGGAGGCTCTACTGACAGCACGCTTGAGATTGCAGGGAAGTACACGGATAAGATATATCCAAATCCTCTGAAAACAGGAGAGGCGGGCAAAGCTGTCGGAGTGAAGTATGCAACAGGCGATATCATTGCTCTCATCGATTCTGATAATATCCTTCCTGAGCGGGATTGGCTCGCGAGGATGGTTGCGCCTTTTGCTGACCCGGAGATTGCGGGTACGGAGCCATTGTACTACACCTACCGCCAGCAGGATGGGTATATCACGAGGTATTGTGCACTGATTGGGATGAATGACCCGTTGTGTCTGTTCCTTGGGAATTATGACAGGATGTGTATGATAACAAATAAGTGGACTGAAGTACCTGTTGTCGTGGAAGATAAGGGAAATTATCTTAAGATCGAACTTAACGAAAATAAGCTTCCCACAATAGGTGCAAATGGGTTCCTTGCGAGAAGGGACGCCCTTTTGGATTGTTCCATAGGGGATTATCTTTTTGATGTCGATATAGTGTATGAGCTTATAACTAAGAAAAAGAACAGGTTCGCCAAGGTCAGAGTGGGAATCGTGCACCTTTTCTCAGGGGATATTTTTACTTTTGTTAAGAAGCAGAGGCGAAGAATTAGGGACTATGCTTATTATAAGGAACAAAAACTCAGGAAATATCCATGGGGAAGTCTTGGGAAATTAAAGTTATTGAAGTTCATTGTTTATACCGTAATTGTTCTTCCGCTAGTTTTTCAGGTTCTGAAAGGCTGTTGGAGGAAACAGGATAAAGCATGGTGGTTTCATGCACCAGCGTGCTGGATTACCATGATAGTATATTTTAGTGGCATATTTCAAAATATTTATGATAAAAAACCAAAAAACAGGGAAAATTGGTAGATGGAGGTACAATATGATTAAAGAAAAAATCTATGATATAATTTTGTATAATTCTGATGTTAAAAAATACGCAGTAAATTTACTTAATTCTCAATTACCAAAAAATGCACTTTATAACTATCTTTATAGGAACCAAGTTAAACGAATGATGGAAAGATATAGTTTTGCGCCTCATTGCGTTAAAATTGAAGTAACTAATGCATGTAATTCAAGATGCATTATATGCACTCATGATAAAATGAAAAGAAAAACAGGAATTATGGAATGGGAAGTATTTAAAAAAATTGTAGATGAATGCGCTGAACTTGGAATAGAACATTTAAGTATGCATAATTTTGGAGAGCCACTGTTGGATAAAACTTTTTCAGAAAAAGTGAAATACGCAAAAACTAAAAAAATCAAACGAGTTTCGACCAATACTAATGGTTCTCTACTTACAGAGAAAGTCTCAGCTAACTTAGTTGAATCTGAGTTGGATGAACTATATATTAGTTTAGATGGCGCAACAAAAGAGACTTTTGAACTTATTAGAAAGGGTTTAAAATACGATGATGTTGAAAAAAACGTCCTTAAACTAATTGAAATAAAAAAACAAAAAAAAGTTAGCAAACCATTAGTAATTGTGGATTTTGTCGAATTTGACAAAAATCAATCAGAAAAAAAAATGTTCCTAGCTAAATGGAAAAATCTGGCTGATAAAGTATGTATATCTTCCTTACATAATTGGGGAGGGGATTTTAATGAAAGTGGGGGAATTCACCAAAAACATGTATTCAATAGCGGTGCTCCTTGTAGATTATTATGGACTGATATCGTAATTAATTGGGATGGAAGTGTACCATTATGCTGTCAAGATACAGAAAATGAAATATTACTTGGAAATATTAAAGAAAGCTCAATAAAAACAATAAGAGATGAAAAATTATTGAAAGAAATACGTGACAAACACCTAAATGGTCAATACTATGAAATTCCAAGATGCAAAAACTGCAAATTAAATACATATTGGTGGATGTTTTAAAAATTTTTAAAGTTAATTAAATTAGATTTAAATTGATATGAAAAAAGCTAAGGGTAGTATTTTAATTATTTGTCCATTTTTTCCACCAAATATTGGAGGTGCAGAATCTCATTTAGCCTTTTTGACAGAATACTTGAGAAAAAATGATTATTATGTTATTGTAATAACATATAAACCATTAACAACAAAAACTAATAATTATTTGCCTATTGAAATTGACAAAAATATCGAAATCCATAGAGTCTGGTGGTTTGGTCAAAATTTGAATTTATTTGAGAAATTTACCTCGATCAAACCATTACAATTTATATATATGATACCTGGAATAACTTTATATTCTCTTTTTTTTATGATTAGGCATCACAGGAAAATAGATTTGATTCATTCTCATGGATTTATCGGAACTTTTGCTACAAGAATCATTACGCTTTTTTTCAAAAAACGTTCAATAATGACAACGCATTTTATTTACGGTTTAGATAAAAATTATATGTTAGCAAAAATTTTTAAATGGATGATTAGACCATTTAATAAAATATTGACAAGTGGTGAAAAATCAGCAAATGATTTGTTATATGCTGGTGTATCCGAAGATAAAATAATCACTTTCAATACTTGGGGCGTGGATCAAAATCTATTTAAGCCATTAGAAAAGGAAAACTGTAAAAAAAAAATGGGTTTAGAAGGAAAATTCACTGTTCTTTTTGTTGGAAGATTAATTGTTATGAAGGGCGTCAATGTTTTACTCGATGTAGCAAAAAGATTTTCTGATGATGTTTTTTTCCTTTTTGTGGGGGATGGTCCTCTTGCGGATAAATTAAAGAGTGCTCAAATAAATTCAAAAAATGTCCGCTTTGATGGGAAAAAAAATTCTTCTGAATTATTGTATTATTATGGTGCTTCAGATTTAGTTATTCTCCCTTCGCAAGCGGATGAGGCTGCACCAATGGTAGTAATTGAAGCTTTATCTTGCGGAAGACCGGTTATTTCAACAAATAAAGGAGGTGTTGTCAATATGATTAATCCTGAGGTTGGAGAAATAATCGAGCCTACAGTTGAAAATATATACAAGAAAATAAATTATTTCTATCTACATCCTGAAGATTTGGAAAAAAGGAATAATAAATGCAAGGAATACGCGGTCGAAAAATTTGGAGACGAAATATTTAATAAAATAATAAAAATATATAATCTTGACTAAATAAATACGTACGATTTAAATTATGAAACACAAAGTTATATTAATAAATCCACCGTTATATTATTCCAAAGGCAAGCCGTACTCTATTGATGTTTCGGTGCCTCCTCTGGGAATATTATATATTGCTTCATATGTTAATAAATATTCAAATGATTTCGAAGCAACAGTTTTAGATATCTCGGAAGCAGGATTATCTTTAGAACAATTAAAAATAGAAATCGAGAGGATTAATCCTCTTGTAATTGGAATAACGGCAGTTACTCCACAACTGCAAGGAGTTGTTGAATTATCTCGGTATTTAAAAAATAACTTAACCATCAAACCAAAGATAATTCTTGGAGGCTCCCATATCAGTGCGGATAATGATTTCATAAATCGTTACGAGGAAATATTTGATTATGCGATAATTGGGGAAGGTGAGAAAACATTTCTAGAATCTTTAAATAAGTTATTAAAAAATGAAAATATCCCCAGAATACAGCGCGGTGAAATTATTTTGGATTTGGATACTATTCCATTTCCAGATAAATCTCTCATAAATAGGCGGAATTATAGTAAACAAGAATCTCTAATTTATTCCAGGGGTTGCCCTTACGGTTGTTATTATTGTAGCCGTCCTGCAATTAGCAAAAAAGTCAGATACAGAACAGCGGCTAATATGGTCGAAGAAATCAAACAAATTTTCAGTTTATGTGATGGAAAAATTGATTTTCAGGATGATGCATTCACTCTTAATAAAAAAAGAGTCCTCGAATTATGCGAAGAAATAACAAAGTCATGCTTAAAGCTTGAATGGCAATGCAATACTAGGATAGATCTTGTTGATGAGGAACTTTTATACAATATGAAAAAAGCAGGCTGTTCATTAATTCATTTTGGAATCGAATCAGGTAACGAATTAATTAGGAAAAATCAAATCCATAAAAATTTTACGAATCAACAGATCCAGCATGTTTTTGATTTATGTCGTAAGTATAATATAAAGATTGCCTGTTACTTCATGGTGGGTCATCCCAGCGAGACAAAAGAAACACTAGAAGCGACGAGAAACATGATTCTTAATTCTGGAATAGATCTGATCGGCATAGCTATTCCAACCCCATTTCCAGGTTCTGAACTGTTTGATATTGCTGAAAGACATGGATTTATAAACATAGAAATTATTGACCAATTTGCAGAAAAGAAACTTGGTGAAGGATATACAGGGAATTATCCACTGTATATTCCAGAAGGCATAGAGAAAGAATATTTATTTCAGGTAATGAGAGATATTAATAGAAGGTTCTACTTTAATTTTAGAATCTTGTCGGCACGCTTGATTCAGGACTTTATTTCACCCAGCAGATTTAAAAGCGACATAACAGATTTTTTTTATATGATAATGTATGGCACTTCTAGTAGAAAACCTTATAAAAATAAGAAAATATGATTTTTGGAGTTAAATGGGGGATTTCACATGTATAAAAAAATGAAAGTATTAAAAAACATGTATTTATCATACAACCATTACAAAAAAGGAACAATTAAACTTCCCTATTTACCATTAGCTTTGTGGATTGAGCCGACTAATGTTTGTAATTTGCGATGTGTTATGTGTCCAAATTCTTTACGCAAACAAGATAATCTTGGTTATATGAATATGGACATGTATAAAAAAATTATCGATGAAGCAGAGGATTTTATAACTTATATAGTTCTCTGCATTTCCGGAGAACCTTTACTCCATCGGAATTTGCCTGAAATGATTGAATACGCAAAAAATGCAAATATTAAGACGACAATTTCAACAAATGCATCCTTACTGACTCCCCAATTATCACAAAGAATATTGGAGGCGGGATTAGATGCAATATATTTTTCTTTTGATGGTTGCAGTGCCGAAATTTATGAAAAGGTTAGAGTGGGGAGTAATTTCAATAAAACATTAAATAATATTATTGAATTCTTAGAAATTAAAAAAAAATTGAAAAAGGAAACCGTTGTTGAATTACAGATATTGATTATGAATCAAGATGGTAAAAAAGATTATGAAAGAAATATTACAGCATTTAAAGAAAAATTTAGAGATTTGCCATTAAATGCGATACAAACACGTCAGCCTAGCACTTGGGGAAGTATTTTATCTTCAACCGATAAATACGATTTCAAAAAATTAGGGACGCATTATTCACCTTGTTCTTATTTATGGTGTTCAATGCATATTCTATGGAATGGTAATGTTGTTGCTTGTACTTCCGATTTCTTTGCTGATCATATTTTAGGCAAATTTCCAAATCAATCATTAAAAGAAATCTGGAATTATGAAAAGTATCAGCAATTTCGTAAAGCTATGTTGGAAAGGAAATTTGATAGTTATTTTAAGACTTGCAAAGATTGTGATAGTTTATGGAGTGAAATTATCGCTGGTATGCCACCTGGCATTAGAGGTGTTCTAGCACTTTCCGTCTGCAGCATAATAGGCTTTGATAAACTTAAATATCTGAAAAAATTAGCAGAAAAATTAAACTCAGATTTTGTAATTAAATCTGTGGAATAAATCAATGAACTTGGATTATAAAAGTTTACCTCTCGTTTCTATTATTATTGTAAATTATAATGGAAGAAATCTTGTAGCTAACTGCATTGAATCCATTTTGAAAAACAATTATAGCAATTATGAAATTATTGTGGTTGATAATGCTTCTTCCGATGGCACTATTTCTTTTTTAAGGAGTAAATTTTCCAATCATTTGAAATTTATTAAAATACAGAGATTAGAAAAAAACTTTGGTCCAGCTAGGGCAAGAAATGAAGGAGTAAATATTGCAAACGGGAAATACATTGGTTTTTTGGATAATGATACAGAGGTTGATTCAAATTGGATAATTGAAGCAATAAAAGAATTTGAGAGTGATGAAAAAATTGGAATTATTCAGTGTAAGTTACTATTATTAAAACAACAAAAAAAAATAGACTATGCAGGAGAATATATAGGACAAAATGGGTTCTTAATTCATAGAGCGGAATTTCATGAAATAGATATTGGACAATATAATCAAAATGTTGAGATATTGGCAGCAAAGTCTGCAGGAATGTTTATTCGTAAAGATGCTTTTGAGAAAATTGGGGGATTCGATGAAGATTACTTTATTTTTGTTGAAGAAACTGATTTAGGATGGCGTTCATGGTTGATGGGATATAAATCAATTTTTTGCTTTAGTTCTGTTGTATATCATTTATTTTCGACTACTAAAGATATCATTGATAAAAATACTAATAATCATCTTGTAAGATTTCATGGTACTAAGAATTATATTATGACTTTGATTAAAAATTTTGGATTTCGGCAATTAATCTTTACGCTGCCGATACATATTATGATTTGGTTAGGATTGGCTGCTTTTTTAATTATAAGAGGGAGTTTTAGATCAGGGTTTAATATCTTCAGGGGAATTTCGTGGAATATAATAAATTTACATAAAACACTAAATAAAAGACGGAATATCCAGTCAAGGAGAGTAGTCCCCGATCGAATTTTACTTAATAAAATTATGAAAAAGCAAAATATATCCGTTAAAATTATACAGTTTTTAGTATCTCAGAAAAAAATTAAAACACCTGAAAATATTTAAATTTACAGTTAAGAGTTTCAATCTAGGAGTAGTAGTTACAAATACTATATAGAAGAAATTATATAATAATTTTAAAGCTAATTTAAATAAAAGTTTTATAAATTCAGCAATAAGATTAAGAAAAAAGGTAACATTATGAAAATTCTATTAATTTGGCCTCCGATGACGGTATTTCCTCCTGATCCAATGAGACCTACGGCGACTCTACCCCTAGGTTTAGCATACATTGCCTCTGCGTTAGAGAAAAATAATTATAAAGTAACAATTCTTGATGCTTTGGCTTCAGGCATCAATAATAAAGAAAATGGTAATGGTTGGGTTAGAACAGGTTTAAAAGATAATGAAATTAAAAATGAAATTAAAAAATTTGACCCTGATATTATTGCTATCAGTTCGATGTTTACAGCTTATTCTTTTGATACGTATAATTGCGCAAAATTAGTTAAAGAAGTAAATCCAAATATACCTGTTATAGTAGGCGGTGCACATGCATCGGCAAATCCTGATATATTATTAACTGATAAACATATAGACGTTGTCATTAATGGGGAGGGCGAACACACAATACTTGATTTGCTAGAAAGGTTTGAAAATAAAAAAGATATATATTCTGTCAAAGGAACTACTGTAAAAAAAGGAAGCAAAATATTTCATAACCCTCCAAGACCTTATATAGAAGATTTGGATTCGTTACCATTTCCTGCGAGACACCTATTGCCTATGGATATCTATTTGCAACAAGCAGAGCAATATGGGGAATACTTAATGAGGCAACCTCAATTAGGTATAGTCACATCGAGAGGATGCCCTGGAAAATGCGTCTTTTGCTCAATACATTCTGTATGGGGTCATAAGTGGAGGGGAAGATCCGCTGAAAACGTTGTTGATGAAATTGAATATCTTGTAAATAAATATAAAATAAGGGAATTTTCTTTTTTAGATGATAATTTTTCTTTGGATAAGAAAAGGACCATTAAGATATGTGATGAAATTAGGAGAAGAAAATTAGATATAAAATGGTGTACCCCGAATGGTGTTGCATTATGGACCTTAGATAAAGAATTAATTAGAATAATGAAAGATTCTGGTTGTTATAGGCTTACATTTGGAATAGAATCAGGAAATTATGAAACTCAAAAATTTATCGGTAAAGTTATTAAACTCGAGCGTGCGAAATCACTTATCGAATATGCAAATAAAATTGGATTATGGACAATTTCAACTTTTATAATTGGGTTTCCTTTTGAAAACCAAAAATCTATAGAAGATACAATTAAATATTCAATAAATTGCGATACAGATTTTGCCCTCTTCTATCTTTTAGGCCCTTTTTTAGGCACGCCTGTATATGAAATAGTAAAAAAAGAAGGATTGTTAAAAGGAGAACAAAATTGGGGTTATATTTTAGGTGGAGGCGGATATGATACAAAATTTTTCACGAGAGATCAATTAGAAGAAATGCAAAATAAAGCTTTTTCAGATTTTTTAATAAAAAGACAAAGAAGTTTTATAAATCCATTAAGAATAATCAGAAAAATCAATTCATTTGAAGATTTGTTTTATAGTATAAAAATTGGGCAAAAGTTTTTGGAGTTAAAATCAAAAAACGATAAAAATGCCAAAGGCGACGTTAAAACATTTATCTACAAAAGATAAAAGCAGTTTTTTATATATATATTTAATTTTGAATAAGTGATAAAATGGAACAAAATATATATTGTGAAATAAAATTTTTTTCAGAAGTTGCCGATAAACCTTGTTATGATGAAACATTTGCAAAAAGAATAATCAAAATGGTAAATCTTCCAGAAAAATCCGACGTTCTTGATGCTGGGTGTGGAGAAGGGTACTGGGGAATTCAATTTATGAAAGAAGGACACAATGTAATTGGCATTGATCTATCAAATAAAATTACGAAACAAACGGAACTTAAAGTTAAAATTGGCGATTTAAAGGAAAAAAATTTTAATGATAATAGTTTTGATTTAGTTATTTGTGGCGGAGTATTACATCATTTTCCAAGTAAAAAAGAAGTAGAAACCGTTGTTTCAAATATTAGAGAGTGTCTTAGAAAAGATGGAAGAATTATTTTAATTGAACCAAATGGGACGAATCCTGTATTATTTGTTAGTAGGTTAATAGGTAGACTCCTAGTTAATACGTGCTCAAGCAAAATTGCTTCGGTAAACGAAAGAATGTATGGACTGTATACGTATATAAAAATTTTAAATAAATATGGTTTTCAAGTAATTATAAAAGACGGATATTATTATGATGCAAGTAAAAAGATGCGCAATAATAATTATGGGATTCGATTTTTGACTGGAATTAGAGAAAAAATGACCGCCATTGCTTGGAATGTATTTCCTTATCCTTATAATGCTTCAGAGATAATAATTGTAGCAAAAATATTAAAATAAATGATTAAATTATGATAAAAAATATTAAGTTAAAAGAGTCATTATTGGTAGCATCATTATTTCTAATTTTTACTATATTCAGTTTGAGAAGCGTTCTTACTTCAGATGGAACAATTGGTCATCTATTAGATTGGTGGATTCCTTCTGAGACTTCCGAATTACAACAAATGTTCTATAAGTCACACTATATCTGGAAGGATTTATTTCTCGGATATAATGAAAATTTTGCCGTGGTGAATAGTTTTAATATGTTTTTCGGTGCTTTTGGACTGTTAGGTTTTTCAGGTGATTTTACATCTAAAATTTATATAGTTATCATTTTAGCTCTTTCTGGGATTACAATGTATTTTCTTTTAAAGCATTTATTAAAAATTAAAGAAGAAAAAACAATTTTGCATATCCCGTGTTTTCTCGGCTCATTATTTTATTTTATGAATCCTGTGGTTATTAATCAGCTAGTTGGAGGGGCAGGGCTTTATTTAATGGCGTATTCTTTATCTCCATTATTCTTTTTATTATTTCTAAAATCATTAGAAAACGATAAAATAAAATGGAGATATGTAATATCCGCTGCAATTGTATATACTATTATTGGTATAGATAATCATTTTTTAGGTTTTTTAATCGTAATATCAGCTTCATATATATTATTTAATAAATATATAATTCAAAGAGTTAAAATATTAGCAGTCATTATTATTTTGTGCATAATACTGAATTTATATTGGATATTAAATTTTATATTATATTATAAATCAAATACTATGTTTCTTCCCGCAACTGGAGAGGACAAATCTTATATTGCAAACATGCTGTTGCATTCCCCTCCAGTTTTAAAAGTATTCGATCTTTCATTTAATTTTAATATGGATTTATATAAACATTTGATGGAGCCAAACCTCTATTCCATTTTCAATTTATCTTCATATATACTACTAATATTTATTATATCATCATTATTCATAGTTAATTATAAAACAAAAGGATTAGTCATTTGTTTATTCATAATAATGTTAATAGGGATTTTTTTCTCGAAGGGAATGGCACCCCCTTTTGGATTTATAAATGAATGGTTGTATATAAATATTACACCTATGCACTTATACAGAACTTTCCACCACATTCCTTTTTTAATCATTTTCCCGTATTCTATTTTAATAGCAATAAATTTTAATTTTTTTAAAAACAATTTTAAAAATGTATATCCATGGTGCATCTTAATTTTTATTATATTATTCTTAATATATGTAAGCCCATCATTATATGGAGATTTCAATCACGGCATATTGACTTTTAGAGAACCTAATAGCATTATTGAACTAAAAAATATAGTGAATAGCTTTGATAAAGATATTGATCAAACGGATTATAGAATTGCATACTTACCTTTAGCAGGATCCGTGGAATATGCTGGTAGTAATACAGGTACAACAAAATATATAGCAGCAGGTGGAAGTTTACAAACTGTTTTATGGTCTGAAAAACCGACATTTGTCGCTGATATTTCTAGTGGTAATCCAAAAAACATATCCGAAACAATAGAAAAATCATTATATGAAAATAAAACTATAGAATTTGGAAGACTTCTTGGTTTTACTAATACTAAATATATTATATTAAGAAGTGATATAAAACATCTACATGTTCGATATGGGGTTGAATTTTGGCAGTATAACGATGATCCCTATAAGATTGCATTCAATCTTCTAAGTAATCAAAGTGGAATTAAATTTATTAAAGAAATTAATAAGACAAGTCTATGGGAAAATACAAACAATTTAGATCACATCTATGTTGCAGAAAATATATTATCTATCAATGGTGGTATAGAAAATTTACCTTCTTTAGGAAATGTTGGATTATTAAATAATAAATCAGCAATATTCTTTGAAGATCAATTATCTAAAAAAGATATAAATAGATTAGAGAGATTAGACACAATAATTGAAGTGAATAAAACAATAATAAGTAAGAAAAATCAAGATATTCGTAGATCCGATATAATAAAAAAATCTACTTTTACTCAAAGTGATTTTTCTTCCGATTACTCTGTTGAACAAAATGGAGGAGATGATTCTTACATTACAAAAGAAAGAAATTATATAATGATAAAAAAATCAAATGATTTAGGTCTGAGCTGTTTAAAACAGGAAAATATTTTAGTAAAAGTCAATACATACTATACTGCGAGTATATTTATAAAATCAGATAAAAATGATTCAGAAAATTTCCAATTTCAATTAAATTGGATAGATAAAAATAATAATGATCTTGGAAGTAATGTTGCTTTTTTTGATATCAATACAGATTATAAACGAGTAAACATGCAAGGTTTTAGTAAGAATGCTTCTTCGTTAAAGATATACCTTTGTAACAGAAAAAGCAACACGTTATATTTAAATAATATGCAAATTGAAGAAGGCACTGATATGACTGATTTTTTTAAAGATTCTGATAAAGAAAATTTCTATTCGGATTTTGCAAATTATTCTATTACTAAAGAGAGTAATCAAACCATAATAAATTTTAAAAAAATAGATCCAACAAAATATGAAGTAAATGTGACCACAAAGTCTAAAGGTTATTTTTTAATTTTTAGTGAAACATTTCATCCTGAATGGACAGCTTTAATAAATAATAACAAAATTACAGAGCATTATTTAGTAAATGGATATGCAAATTCTTGGTATATTAATAACAGCCAAATTTGTGATGCTTCAAATACAATAAATAACGTATGCGATTATAAGATATCTTTAATATATGAACCTCAAAAATTATATAATTATAGCTCAATTATGAGCCTAATATCTTTTTTATTGTTAGTATTTATTTTATCAATCCTAGTTATTCGAAATAAATAAAATGAAAATGATAGCAGAAATTCTGGTGATATCAGTAGTAATAGCAATACTTGTAGTTCCAAACATATATCTTATAAATGAGGATTCTAAGGATATAGCTAATTCGTTTAAGAATGAAACCAAAATAACTGTATTACAAATATCTATTGAAAATATTAGTATTCATTTTCATGGAATATATCAAAATGGAAATAGGGCAAATAAAGAAGAAGTATTGAATAATATGGTTTATAACAAACCAATCGGATGGTTTTCTCTAAACGGTAATTGGGTTGTTGAAAATAATAAATACATCCAGAAAGATGAATCAGATTCTTGGCATTTTTCCTATCTAAAGAATGTTTTCACGAATTACCAAGTATCAGTCGAGGAAATCCAATCAAATTAAAAAATCGCGTTTTTAATTTGATAGGTTACCTTGACTTTGTCAGATTACCTCCCTCTTTTATGATGAGATAATTTAGCTGAGTAC
>OBLY010000086.1_pt1 | contig 13214 bp, 9 predicted proteins | sample 1539041 | NCBI WGS metagenome assembly OBLY01 (sample SAMEA2690973, study PRJEB22502) | sediment metagenome | biome: Billabong; feature: Tropical; material: Sediment | place: Australia | collected 2013-05-14 | depth 1 m
TGCCGCGCCTGGCCCCCGACCTCACGAGCGCCGACGTGCCCGCGCGCCGGCTGCCCCCCTGGGCCCGCACGGTGGCGTGGGCGGCGATGGCGTACCTGGTCGTGTTCTCCGGGGCCGCGACGCCGTCCTTCATCTACTCGCAGTTCTAGCCGCGCCGGCCGCCCGCGCCTGCGGCGCGGCGTCGGCGCTCGAGATCCACGCCAGGCTCAGCTCCATCACCTGCTCCTGCCACTCGCGCATCGTGAACATGTGGTTGCAGCCCGGGATGGTGTGCGCCTCGATGTGCCGGGCGTACTCCGGGTGGGCGTCCCAGTACAGCCGGTGGAACTCGTTCTCCCAGTGGTTGCGGAAGCCGTCGTTCTGGCCGAAGAGCAGGAGCAGGCGGTTGCCGCGCGCGATCAGCGCGTCGATCGCGGCGTGGACCTGCGCGTTGAAGCGGGGGTTCGGGTGGCGGGCGGTCGCCACGTCGCCGCTGCGGCGCCGGCGCGCGGCGGGCTTCAGGGCGGCGACGGCGTGCTGGAGGATCGTCCGCACGTCGCTCCGCGCCGTGAGCAGCCGGAGCCAGGCGCGGGGGGAGAGGAGCTTCTTCGCGTAGTTCTTGACCAGGTACTCGCGCGCGTAGTCCTTCGGGAGCGCGTCGACCGCGCTCACGCTGGGGCCGTCGAGGAGGACCGGCACGCTGAGCAGGATCGCCCCGTCGACCCGGGGGGAGCGGGGCGCCGCGAGCAGCGCCGACGCCGCGCCGCCGCAGACCCCGAACACGAGCAGGCGCCGCGGTGCCGCGTGCCGGAGGAACTCGTCGATGGCGGCCAGGATGTCGGCGGTGAAGAGGCCCGACTGGATGTCGCGATAGAGCGCGCGCATGTCCTGCGTCGGGATCGCGCCGGTCGAGTCTCCGAGCCCGGCGGGATCGAACCGGAGCGTCGGGATGCCCGCGGCGGCGAAGCGCCGGGCGAAGAACGGATAGTGGAACGTGTTGCCGACGCGGCCGCGGGAGCCGGACTGGGCGAAGACGATGCCCACCTCCGGCGCCGTCGCGCCGCCGTCGGGGAGGGTGAGGATCCCGATCAGCTCCTCGCCGCCGGACCGGATGACGAGGGGACGTTCGATCACGCGCCGAGCCATCGGAGGGTCCTCTCGAAGAGCGCGGGCGCGTCGCCCGTGTAGAGCGCCTCGTGCTGCCACGGCAGCGCGCGCTCGACGGCGTGGTCCACCTCGAGCGGCACCCCGCGGCCGGCGAGCAGCTCGGCGTGCTCGGCGATCGCCTGGGGCAGCGCCGGCTCGGGCCGCTTCGCGACGTGCACGAGCAGGGTGCGCGCGGCGAGCCCGCGGGTCACGTCGGCCGGCCCGTACGCCTGGAGCTCGCGGATCATCGGCGCGCCGAGGCGGAACCCCTCGTCGGTGCACGCGAGATCGTACCCCTCCGCGTGCGAGGGCCGGTCCGCCAGCACGTTCTCGACGATCTGATCCCGGGTGAGCGCGATCTTGCCGAGCATCCCCGTCTGCATGCTGATGGTCTGGCGCATGGCGTCGTAGAAGTAGTCCCAGACGGGGAGGGTCGGCGCCCACAGGACGAGGCCGGCGATCTCGGCCCTCCGCGACGCGACCGCCTCCGCGACGAGGGCGCCGAAGCGGAGGCCGGCGACGACCACCTTCTCCACGCCGCAGCGCCGCCTCGCCTCGGCGATCGCCGCCTCGAGGTCGTGGCACATGGTCGAGAAGCTCGCGTCCGCGAAGTCCCCCTCGCTGTCGCCGTACCCGAGGTAGTCGAACCGGTAGGCGCCGATCCCGCGCGCGGCGAGCTCCCGGCAGAAGCGCGAGAGGTGCGTGCGGGCGATGACGAACTCCTTCCCGAACGCGTTGCAGAAGACGACCGCGAAGTCCTTCGGACGTCCCTGGGCGGCGAAGTGGAGCCCGAAGAGATTGCGGCCCTCGCGACTGAACAGGTGCGGCTCGAGCATGGGAGCTGCGAACCTCCGGCGCGGAGCACCGGCTGCGGGTTCCGTCGCGACCGTATGCAGGCGGATCGCGCCGGGCCAGTACGGTGCGCATGTGATACTCCCCGCGAACGTCACGGAGCGGCAGGCCCCGAACGTGGCGGTCCTTTGGGACGCTCCCGGTGGGGGGCTCGGCGCGCGGGCAGGCGGTCCCGCGAGGCGGGGACAGCGTCGCCCGTGCGGCGGGAGTAGAAGGGCAGGACCAGGCGAGGAGCGAGACAGGCACGTCATGATCGGCATTCCGGATGCGCGCCGTCTCGTCCTCGCCCTCGCGCTCGCCCTCGTCCCACTCGCGCCGCGCGCGCAGGCGGCAGGCGCTCCCGCTCCCATGACCGCGAACCCGACGACGAGGATGTCAGGCAAGGTGCGCATCGCGTACCTGCACCACAGCACGGGTGAGGCGATCTGGAACGGCGGCGTTCCGGAGTTCATCCGGGCCTGGAACGCGGAGCACCGCACCGAGTACGAGATCACGGAGCTGACCTACCCCGCGACGACGGGCGGCGTCCCCAGGCTGCTGCAGCGGTTCGTGAGCACCTACCCGTGGGACAACTACCCGTACGACTACTGGAACCTGTGGGTGAAGCACACCGGCTCGGACCGCGATCGGGGCGAGCTCACGCTCGACGATCTCGCCGGGAAGTTCGACGTGATCGTCTTCAAGCACTGCTACCCGGTGAGCGGCATCGGCCCCGACGGCGCCTCCTCGAGCGTCTCTTCCGACGAGAAGACGATCGCCAACTACCGGCTGCAGTACGAGGCGCTCAAGGCGCGCCTCCGCCAGTTCCCGTCGAAGCGGTTCATCGTCTGGACCGGCCCCGCGCTCGTCGCGACCAAGACGAACCCGGAGGAGGCGCAGCGCGCGCGCCGGTGGGTCGACTGGGTGAAGAGCGAGTGGGACACCCCCGGCGACAACATCTACGTCTGGGACTTCTACGCGCTCCAGACCGAGGGCGGGCTGTACTTCAAGGCGGAGAGCGCGTCGAGCCCGACGAACTCGCACCCGAGCCCCGCGTTCTCGCGCGCCGTGGCGCCCCTCATCGGCCGGCGCATCGTGGACGTGATCGAGGGGCGGGGCGACGTCGCCGGGGTGTCCGCGCGCTGATTCGCGGGCGCGCGCCCCGCGCGCCGCCCGCCCGGAGGAGGAGGCGAAGAGCGATGACCATCGTCTTCTGGATCTCCGTCGTGGCGATCGTCTACCCGCACGTGCTCTACCCGGCGCTCGTCTGGCTCCTGGGCCGGATCCGCCCGCGCCCGGTGCGCCGCGCGGCCTGGGAGCCGACGGTCACGGTCCTCATCCCCGCCTACAACGAGGTGGCCTGCATCGGCGAGACGGTCGCGAACAAGCTGGCGCAGGACTATCCGGCGGAGAAGCTCCAGATCATCGTCGTCTCGGACCAGTCCGTCGACGGCACGGACGACGTGGTCCGGCGCTTCGCCGACCGCGGCGTGACGCTGCTGCGCCGCGAGCCGCGCGAGGGGAAGGCCGCCGCCCTGAACGAGGCGATCCGGCACGCGCGCGGCGAGATCGTCGTGTTCAGCGACGCGAACACGCTCTTCGCGCCGGACGCGATCCGGCGGATCGTGGAGAACTTCGCCGACCCGGAGGTCGGCTACGTCACCGGCTGCCTGAGCTTCGTCACCGACGCGGGGAGCGCCAGCGGCGGAGGCAACAGCGCGTACATGCGCCACGAGAACGGCCTGCGCGCCCTCGAGACCCAGGCCGGCTCCATCATCGGCGTGAACGGCGGCGTGGACGCGATCCGCCGGGAGCTCTACGTCGACATCCCCAAGCAGCTCATCACCGACTTCATCCTCCCGCTCCACGTGCTGAGCACGGGCCACCGGGTGGTCTACGACGGGCGCGTCGCGGCGCGGGAGGTCGCGAACAAGGAGATGTCCGCCGAGTTCCGGATGCGGGTGCGCGTGGCCCTGCGCGCGCTGCAGGGGCTCGTCTACATGCGCCGCCTGCTCGACCCCTGGCGCCATCCCGGCGTGGCGTTCAGCATCGCCTCGCACAAGCTGATGCGCTATGGCGCCTTCGCCTTCCTGCCGGTCGCGCTCGTCGCGAACGCGGCGCTGGCGGTCTCCTCGCCGTCGTACCGGGTCCTCCTCGCCGCGCAGGTGCTCGCCTACGCCCTCGCCCTGCTCGGGCTCCAGGCACGGCTGCCGCGGGCGGTGCGGGCGCTCACCGTCGTCCCCACCTACTTCATCGTCAGCAACCTCGCCTTCGCCGTGGCGGTGGTGAAGTTCTTCCGCGGACAGACGATGGCGACGTGGCAGCCGCGCGCGGGCTGACCGGGGCACGCCCGCGGTGTAGGATGTCGCGCCCGAGGTCGTGGGACAGGCGCGCCCGATCGGGGAGAGGTAAGCTCCGGGCTCGCCTCGAGCCCTTCGACCCGGTTCCTCCCCGTCTCCGGCAGCTCCCAAAGTGACCACGGCACGGCTCGATCTCACGAAGCGCCCGGCGGAGCGAGGCCCCGCTGCCGCGAGCGCGGGCGCGGCGCCACGCCCTGGCGGGACGGTCGCCGTCCGCGTGCTCGAGGCCGAGGCGGAGTTCGCAGCGCTCGAGGACGCATGGGAGCGGCTGCAGGCCGGGGCGGCCGTCACGAGCGTCTTCGCCAGCTTCGACTGGCAGCACCTGTGGTGGAAGACGTACGGCGGCGGCCGGCCGCTGCGCCTCCTCGTCGCCGCGAGCGACGGCGAGGTGGTCGGGATCCTGCCGCTGTACGTCGCGACGGAGCGCGTCCTGGGCTGGCCCGTGCGGCTGCTCCGCTTCGTCGGGACGGGCGGCGACACGTCGCCGGACGATCTCGGCCCCGTCCTCGCCGCGGGCCGGGAGGGTGAGGTCGCGCCCGCCCTCGCCGAGGCGGTCGTCGCCCTCGGCGGCTGGGACGTGCTGGACCTGCAGGACATGGAGCCCGGATCGGGGTTCGCCGCCGCGATGGCGGCGGCGGCGCGGCGGGCGCGGCTGCCGTGCCGCACCGGCCGGGCCGAGCGCATCTCCTTCGTCGCGCTGCCCGAGAGCTGGGACGCGTGGCTCATGTCGCTGCACCGCGATCGGCGCTACCGCGTGAAGAAGATGCGCAGGGACCTGCTCGCGGCGCACCCCGACGCCCGCTTCTTCGCGTGGACCGACGCCGCGACGCTCGACGCCGGGGTCGATCGCCTGATCGAGCTGCACCACGCGCGCTGGGCGGGCCGGGGACAGGCTCACGGCTTCTCGTCGCGGGAGTACGTCGACTTCCATCGCGCGGTGATGTCGGCGTGCCTGGGCCGCGATCGGCTGCGGCTCTACGCGCTGGAGCTCGGCGGACGGATCACGGCGATGCTCTACATGTACCGGTTCCGCGACGCGATCTACCTCATGCAGACGGGGTTCGACCCGGAGCACGCGAAGCTCAAGCCCGGGCTCGTCCTCCTCGGCTGGGTGATCGAGCAGGCGATCGCGGAGCGGCTCCGGGCCGTGGACTTCCTCAAGGGGGAGCACCGCTACAAGGACGAGCTCGGCAACGGCGAGCGCGAGACCGCCTGCCTCACCGCGCTCCGCGCGACGCCCGGAGCGGCCGTGTTCGCCGCCCGTCGGCAGGTGCTGCCCGCGCTCAAGGCCCGCTTGACGCGCGCCCTCGGCCTCGACCGCCGCGCGCACGCTCCCTCCTCCCCCGCGGAGGCGTGACGTGGGCGACTCGCGACTCCGGCGGCTCTTCATCCACGCGTCCCATTACTCGCTCGCGAACCTGCTCGCGATGGTGGCGGGCCTCGTCTCGTTCCCGCTGCTCACGCGGATCTTCTCGGTCGCCGACTTCGGGCTCATGGGCCTCATCAGCGTGACGATGACGCTCTCCGTGGCCCTGGGGAAGTTCGGCGCGCAGCACGCCGTCCTGCGCTACCACAGCGAGATCGCGGCCGGGAAGCGGCCGTACACCCTGCAGCAGCTCGCGGGGACGGTCCTCCTCGGCATGAGCTCCACCGGGGCCGTCATCGCGCTGCTGCTGCTCGTCGCGGCCCGGCTGGCGCCGGCGAGCCTGGTGAGCGAGCCGCGCCTGCGCGCGCTGCTGACGATCGCGTGCATCCCGATCGTCGCGCGCGTCGTCGAGAGCTCGCTCGTGAACTTCATCCGCGCGGAGCAGCGGACGAAGCTGGTCGTCGTCTACGACGTCTCGAAGCGGTACCTCGGCCTCGGGCTGACGCTGCTCGCCCTGTTCGTCGTCGCGCGGAGCCTCACCTCGTTCTACGTGGCGATGGCGATCACCGAGGCGCTCGCCGTCGTCCTGCTGGCGGTCGCGGTCTTCCGCAGCCGCGGCCGCTCCCGCCCGTCCACGCGCGACTTCTCGGCGCCCCTCTTCAAGGAGCTGCTGTCGTTCGGCATCCCCATGATGATCGGCTTCGAGCTCTCCGGGATCGTGCTCGCGGTCGGAGATCGCTACGCCATCAACTGGCTCCTCGGCCCCGAGCAGCTCGGGCTCTACGCCGCGGCGTACACCATCTGCGACTACGTGCAGCAGGTGGTGATCAGCTCCGTGAACCAGGCGGTGATGCCGATCTACATGCAGATGTGGGACACGCGGGGGCGCGAGGAGACGGCGGCGTTCATCGACCGCTCCCTCCGGAGCTACGCGATGCTGGGCGTGCCGGTCGTCGTGGGCGTCGCCGTGGTCGGCCCGGAGCTCCTGCCGACCCTGGCGTCGGACAAGTTCGCCAGCGCCTCCGGGGTGCTGCCCTGGGTGATCGCGGGCATGGTGGTGGACGGGTGCAGCTCCCAGACCGGCGCCGGCCTGTTCATCCACAAGCGCACCCGCCAGATCATCTCCATCGCGATGTCGTGCGCCGCCGTCAACATCGTGCTCAACCTCGTCCTCGTGCCGCGCCTCGGGATCACCGGCGCCGCCGTGGCGACGCTGGTGAGCTACTCGATGTCGGCGGTGCTGTTCGCCGTCGTGGGCCGCCACCTGCTGACCGTGAGGATCCCGTGGCGGACGATCCTCCGGGCGGGCGCCGCGTCGGCGGTGATGTACCTCGCGGTGGCGTTCATCATGCCCGGCCAGCGGCTGCTCACCGTCGCGGTGCGCGCGTCCCTGGGCGCGTGCGTGTACGCGGTGCTGATCGTCCTCATCGACCCGGACGCGAGGAACGTCGCGCGGCAGGCGCTGGCCCGCTTCGGGTGGGTCCGGTCGGCGGAGCCGTCGGGCGAGGTCTGAGCCGCGCCGACGTTCCTCAGTCGGCCGTCGCGGCGGACGCGGGCGAGGGCGGAGCGCACCCGGCGCACGAGGGGGCGCAGCCGGCCCTTGGCCCTGAGGGTCCAGTAGGCCGCCCGGCCCCGGGCGGTGTCGTTGAACAGGAACGCCGAGGAGCAGGGGACCGAGTCGGCCTTCCAGGACGCGTGCCAGGACGCGTCGGAGATGAGGTTCACGGAGTCGACCTCGCCCTCGGAGCCGCTCCGCTTCAGGACGTGCTCGAGGAGCATGTTCCCGGGGGCGAGCTTCGCGCGCTGCTCGTCGTAGCCGATCTTCAGGATGTACAGGCAGCGATCGACCGAGAGGCAGAACTGCGCGGCGATGCAGGTCCCGGCGGTCCTCAGCAGGTTGATCTCGCCGCACCCGATCGCCGCGAACCTCTTCGCGACCGCCCGGTAGAAGCCCGTGAGCCGCGCGTCGCACCGGACGGCCGAGCCCCGCGCGCCCTTCCAGCCGGAGGCCTCGACGGTCAGGAACTCGTCCAGCGCGGCCAGGATCTCCTCCTCCCCGCGCGCGCGGACGAACTGGACGTCGGGCTCCCGCGCGAGCCGGTTCCGCGGCCCGCGCAGCGCCCCGCGGAAGTTCCGGGAGAGCCTGCCGAGCCGCTCCTCGTACGGGACGCACTCGAGGTGATCGCACCGCCCCGCGGGCTCGGTGATCAGCTGGCGGGGCGGCTCCGCCGAGATCGAGAACCAGGCGGCCGAGTCCTCGAGCAGGTCCCGGAGCACGAGCGCGTCCCAGGTCTCGGAGGCCTCGCTGCGCAGGTGCTGCATGAACGCCGCGACGAGGCCCGCGGTTCGGTCCGACTTGCGGAAGACGAGATCGGACAGGGCGAGGTGGTCGTGGGCGGGCAGGGCGAGCGTCCGGACGGCGATCCCGCCCATCCGCTCGACGCCCGAGACGAGGGGGAAGACCGCGATCGGCGCGTCGTCGGCGTAGGCGACGAAGTAGCGGAGCGACTCCGGACGCTCCGCGAGCTCGAGGGCGTACGCCTCGTGCCACGCGGGCAGATGCGAGAAGCGGCGGCGCTCGAGACCGCCCGCGACCTCGTTCCACTCCGCCCGGATCCGCTTCAGCCCCGGGATCCCCGGGAACGCGCGGAAGACGACGCCGGGCGCGGGCCCGGCGCGCGGCGGACCTTGCTCGGGCGCGAGTCGCCTCTCGGGCCTCACGGCGACACCACGGCGCTCGGGGCGAAATCATCCATGACGTCCACGACGAGGGGCGCCGGAGACCTCCGCACCGCGCTGCCACTCCGATCCCTCGGCGGCCCGACGCCTACAACACGAGGAGGGTCCGGTGGTTGCGCGGGGGACCCGCGACGCCGACCTGCCCATCGATGCTAGTCGAGTGCCCGGGGCGCGTCTGTACCCGCGTCGACGTACACGGTCTGCATGGGCGTGGAAGGCGTCCTGGCGGACCCCCGCGACCTCGGGGCATTGTAGGATGCGGGGCAGGTGACGGGGTGCGCCCGGTCCGCCGCCCCGTCGCGCGCCTCGTCCTGCACGCCGCGCTCGCCGCGCTGACGCTCGCCGCCGGGCTCGCGATCCTCGGCAGCCCCGCGAGAGGCGTCGCGGCTCCTCCGGCCTCCGTCCCTCCGCCGTTCGTCGCGTACACCGATCTCCTCTCCGGTCCGAACACGGGCGGCGCGGGCGGCGCGGGCGTCTACCTGTCCATCTTCGGGAAGAACTTCGGGACGGGCGGGCTGGGGACGGCGGTCCGCGTGTACATCGGCGGGGCGGAGGTGGCCCGCTATCTCTCGCTCGGGCCGTCGCGCGGGCGAGCGGACATCCAGCAGATCACGGTGCAGGTGGGCGCGCTCGGGAACCCGAGGCGAGGCGTGCCGCTCCCCATCGACGTGGTGGTGAACGGCGTCCACTCCAACACCGACCACGCCTTCACCGTGAACCCGGGGAGGATCCTCTTCGTGGACAACGTCCGCGGGAACGACGGGACCGCGGCCGCCGACGATCCCGCCCGTCCCTTCCGCCACGTGCAGACCGCGAGCCTCGGCGCGGGCGCCTACGGTCGGGCGCGCCCCGGGGACGTCATCGTCCTGCGCGGCACCGGCACGCCCTGGACGGACGTCGGGTTCGAAGGGTACTTCCTCCGCTTCCGCAACAAGTCCGGGACGGCTCCCACCGGGGCCGCGGGCACCGGGCCCATCACCGTCATGGGCCATCCGGGCGAAGACGTCTTCATCCGCGGGACGCTCGCGGGTCGAATGACCGGCGGCTGCATCTCGGCGATCAACGGTCGGAGCTACCCGGGGATGGGGCAGTGGGTGGTGATCGCCGGGCTGCGCATCGACTGCGAGGGCTACGACGGCCCCATCAGCCAGGAGATCTACGGCCACCACTGGCGGGTGGTGAACAACGACCTCGCCGCCTCGACGGCCCCGACCAGCGGCCGCTGGGTGCCGCGGATGGGCGGCATCACGGGCAACGGGCTCGACGCCGCCTGGCTCGGGAACCACATCCACGACATCCAGGGCAGCCCCGACGAGTGCCACGGGATCTACATCGACGGCGACGGGTCGTACGAGATCGCCTTCAACCACATCCACGACATCCGCTCCGGGAACGGCCTGCAGGTGTACGTGAACGGCACGAACGGCTCGGACCGGGCGGGGAACGTCCGGTTCCACCACAACCTCGTCCACGACGTGGACAAGCACGGGATCAACGTCGCGGACGGCTCCGGCGACGGCTTCCGGATCTACGACAACGTCGTCTTCCGCACCCGGCGCGCGGGGATCCGCTTCAACACCCTGGACCTGCACGGCGCGCAGATCTTCGGCAACACCTTCTACGACACGAACACGGGCGCGAACCCCATGTACGGCGCCCTGACCAACGACTGGCGCCTCCCGCCCGACGCGCTCCACGTCGAGGCCAACGTGTTCTGGCCGCACCCGGGCACCGCCTACCTGGGCGGGACCGTCGGGTTCCCGTCGCCCCTCGGGGTCGTGGCGCGCAACGTCTGGTACGCCGGCCTCGGCGCGCCGTCGCCGGACACCGCCCCGATCCTGGCGAACCCGGGCTTCGTGGCGGCGCCGACCGACTTCCACCTGCTCGCGCGCGGCGCCGCGGTGGGCGCCGGAGGCGCCGGCGCGGGCGCGGTCCGCGAGCTCCTCGCCACGGACTACGACCTGGTCCAGCGGCCGACGGGCGCGCCGCTCGACGCCGGCGCCTACGCGTTCCGGCCGTAGCAGGCGTCTCGCGAACGGACTGCGAACGTCGCCGAGGGCCGTGGGGCCCCTGGCGTCCCGGTCACGAGTGTACGAGCCGGACCACGAAGAACGCCGCGTACGACGCGAACACGCCGCCGACGAGGGCCATCGCGAGCAGGGTGCGCCGACGCTCGGCGGACCGGCGGGCCGCGGTCGGGACGTAGGGGACGGTGATCACGAGCGTGGCGAGCGCGGTGCGCTCGAGCTGCCGTGCGCTCCGGACGCGAGGGTCGAGCTGCAGGTACGCGAACAGGAGCCCGAGCGGGAGCACGACCGCGACGGTCAGCCCGATGAGGCCGAGGTACATGAGCCGCAGGCCGATGGGGACGAGCGGCAGCTCCGGCCTCTCGTACACGCGGAGCGTGAGGCCGTGCTGCTCCGCGTCGAGCTCCATCGACACGCGCGCGTTCTCGCGACGCTTGAGCAGGTCCTGGTAGACGTCGCGCGTGGACTCGTAGCGCCGCGTCAGCTCCGCGAGCGTGGGGTCCTGCGCGAGGACCGTCATCTCGGGGGCGACGACGGGGGCCGCCGCCATGCCGAGCACGGTCGGCGACGGCGTGGGCTCCGTCGCGGCGGCGATCTGGGCGCGGACCTGCTGGAGCCGGGCGCGCGCGGCGCGCGTGGAGGGCTCCTCGGTGGCGGCCGCCCTCGCCGCGTCCTCCTGCGCCACGCGCAGCTCCTCGCGGACGCGCTGCACGTTCGGGTGCTGCTCGGTGAACGTCGCGAGCAGCCCGTCCAGCTCCCGCTGCAGCTGCTGGATGCGATCCTGTCGGCGCTGCCGGGCCTGCGCGGCGCCGCTCGCGTCGATCTCCGCCGCGAGCGTGGCCTCCTCCGCGCGGAGCGTGACGAGGGCCTTGGCGGACGCGGAGCGCCTGGCCTCGGCCGGGTCCACGCGCGGGGGCGGCGGCGGCTTGCGGTTGGAGAGCCCGTGCGCGCGGTAGTACGCCTGCACCTGCTCCTGCGCCTCCGCGACCTTGGCCGAGTACTCGGTCACCTGCCGGTCGATGAACTCGAAGGCCGCGCTGCTCTGGCGGGCCTTCGAGGTCATGCCCTCGCGGATGTAGATCTCGGCCAGCTTGTTCGTGAGCTTGAGGCACCGCGCCGGGTCCGTGTCCCGGTAGGACAGGCGGATGAGCTCGTTCCCCCCGATGTGCGAGATCTGGATCCGGTCCGCGATCCTCGCGAGGAACCGCTCCTCCGCCCGGGCATCCTTCTCCTCGGGCCAGCCGCCGAAGGTCACGACCTCCCGGAGGATCCGGCGGCTCTTCATGGCCTGCGCGACGATCGACGTCTGGTCCGCCACGCCGGTGGGCACGGCGCGCCCTTCCATGAGGGGCGTGATGATGTTCTTCGTCTCGGCCAGGATGACCGCGTGCGACTCGTACTGCCTCGGCAGGTACGCGACGACGACCAACGTCCCGAGCGCGATCAGCGCGAACCCGGAGGCGAGCAGCAGCACGTGCCGCCGCGCCTCGACGAGCAGCGCCTTGACGAGCTCGAGCGGCTGCAGCTCCGGAGATTTCATGGCGTCACGCGCTCCGCTGCTCAGGATGCATTCTCCGACCGGGTCCCGCCTGCGTACTCGTTGAACGCGATGCCCGCGAGCTTCTTGCGGTCGAACGAGTCCGCCGCCTTGTTGATGTCCTGCATCGTGGTCTGGCCGGACCGGACCACGAGGACGACGAAGTCCGCGAGGTCCGAGAGGATGCGCGCGTCCGGCGAGTTGAGCGCCGGCGGGGCGTCGAGGACGACGAAGCAGGGGGAGCCCCGCAGCTTCGACAGGAGCGCCTTCATCGACCCCGACGAGAGGACGTCGACCTGCGCCGCGAACGTCGTCTCGCAGCGGCCGGCGGGGATGAGGTAGAGGCCGGGGATCACCGTCGGCCGGACCGGGATCCGGAGCGCGTCCTGGTCGGTGCGCGCCAGGAAGTGGAAGAGCCCGTCGTCCTCGGTGTGCGCCCGGAGCGCGTCGTTCTGCGAGGGGTTGCGGAAGTTGCACTCGATGAGGAGCGAGCCGGCGTTCTGCAGCGTGAACGTCGCGGCGAGGTTCCGCGCGACGAAGCTGCCGCCCGCGTCCTCGGTGAGCGGGACGACGATCGTCGTGAAGTGCGTGAGCCCCGCTGCCGCCGCCCGGGCCAGGAGCCGCGTCCGCAGCTCGCGGAAGGCGTCGATCTGCGCGCTGTTGGCCATGCCCGCCGGGAGCGGGCACGGCGACGCGGCGTCGCCGAACACCCAGCCGCGGCCGCCCTCGGACATCGGGGCGAACGGCGGCAGCAGCGCCTCGCTGGCCGCGACGGCCTCGTCCGACACCGGGGCGGCCTCGGCGTCCGCCGGGCCGGCCTCGGCGCGCGCGTCCGGCGCCTCGGCGCGGTCGTCCGCGGGCGCGGAGGGCGGGCGAGCGGGTTCCCGGCTCACGCGAGCACGACCCGGGTCACGGACCGGTGAGCGGCGGCTGGTTGCGGAGGCGTCATGAGGTCGGTTTCGCATGATGCCATGCTCGGTGAGGTCGCACCAACGACGGATCGCCCCGAGAGATCGCCGCCTTCGCGCGCCAGCCGGCGCGCGCGACGACTCCCCCGTGCCGCGCAGTATCGGCGCGACCGGTCGCGCGCACAGCCCCGTGTCCGCGGGACCCCAGGCCGGGTGCGCCGCCCCCGCGGCGAGGCTCCGCGCGCCTGTCACGCCGGACGCGCGGCGCCTCTTCCGGGGCCCCGCGCCGGACGCACCCGGTCGAGTGAGCGACGGTGAACG
>OBLY010000087.1_pt1 | contig 13112 bp, 9 predicted proteins | sample 1539041 | NCBI WGS metagenome assembly OBLY01 (sample SAMEA2690973, study PRJEB22502) | sediment metagenome | biome: Billabong; feature: Tropical; material: Sediment | place: Australia | collected 2013-05-14 | depth 1 m
TTTAGAATTGGGATCCGGGACTAGCCAATCTTCTTGCAGAATTTCAAAACAAAATAGACTTCTGGGGGCTGTTGATATATCTAAATATGCACTTTCAAGAGCAAAGACGATGCACATAATGGATTTTTGTATTCAAGCAGATATTTTTAAACTACCATTCAAAGATGAATCTATAGATGGCATTTGGAATATAGGTGTAATGGAACATTTTAATGAGCATGATTTACAGAATATTTTGAAGGAGTTTAACCGTATTTTGAAGAAAAACCAGGACAGTTGCTGCGTTCTATTTTGGCCATGGGTTATGGCTCCAAGCCATATTATTTTAAGTTCATATGAAAAAACTCTCGGTATAATAGGAATTTATAAACGAGTATTTCCAGATACAATATCAATGTTTAGAAGCCGAAAAAATGTGGAAAATTTAATAAGAAAAAGTGAATTTAGAAAGGTAGATTTTCATTTGCCATTTTTCGATCTTACGCACGTTGTAGTTGTTGTACATAAATTATAACAGAATGATGAGAGATGGAAGTTAATATTCGGAAATTCTTGGGGTATCGGGGTTGGAAAGTATGGATGAGCTATGATATGCATATATCGCTGCTCGCTCTTTTCTATATTCTGATAGCAGATAATCTTTTTAGACCATTAGATTCCCTAGTTCTCATATCCTCCCTCGGATTTTATTTTATGTATGGGTTTTTGATAAATGACTTTTTTGATATGCCCTATGATATTGCGGCAGGTAAAAGAAGAGTGATACAAGAACTGTCTAGATTTAAGTTTATTATTACACTTCTGTGTGTTATTTTTATATGCGCAATACATCTGTTATACCTCAAAGAGATTCCATTCGTAATTATTTATATTACAGCCTATATCCTTGCAACGCTTTATTCAGCACCGCCAGTTAGATTTAAAAGTAGGAGTCTGTCTGGAATAATTGTCAATGGGCTGATAGAAAAAATGTTGCCTGTCCTTGCAATATTCACATTCTTTAATCATTTTGGGATAGATACACTTCTATTCTTGGCAGCCTCATTCTCTATTGGGATTGTTGAAATAATAACACATCAAATATATGATTATGAGTCCGACTTGAAAACTGAAAATAATACTTTTGCCGTTAGTATGGAAATTGATAAAACATTGAGTATTTTTAAAAATTTTATAAGCCCTTTTTCTGGAGTTCTTCTCCTTTTTTTTTGTTTATTTTTAATAGTAAAAGTTCCCTATGCGAATCTCATTGCAATCTCAGTTTTCATAAGTTATGGAATAGTATTTTTATTAATTTCTAAAGGTAAATTTAGCAGACAAGAAACTATTTTTCCTTTGTATATGTCAGGCTTATTTTTGTTAATTCATAATGCATTCCCTACATTCCTTGCATTAATTTTAGTTCTCAAATCGCATTCGAACATAGCCCTTTTATTGATATCCGCTGGCTCGCAATATTATATCTTAAAGTACCGTCTTAAAGCAATTAAAGAAAAATTTATGCCACATACGGAAATCTTTGTAGATACCGGGAAAGAGAAATGAACAAAGATCTTCCAATAGTTATCAGTCTATTTTCTGTAGCATTTTTGGTTCGCATAGTTAATATTTCTAATGTCCCTCTGTATGGAGATGAGTGGATATATTGGGATTACACAAATAAAATACTAGCGAGTAATTTCGTTCCTAGAGCGGATGTATTTAGTTTTTCTCCACCCTTTCTATCATATATAGGCTCGGTATTTACTCTACTCTTTGAAGGCGATTTGAATGTTATTAGAATGATTTCTGTGTTTTTTGGAAGTTTAACTATCCCCTTGTTATATCTTTTTGGGAAGGCGATGTATGATAGAACAACAGGATTATTGGCTGCTTTGTTTCTATGTTTCTCAGCTTTTCACATTTTATATAGTCGATTATTCATGTTAGAGGCACTTGCAATATTTTTTATTACTGCATTTTTGTATTTCTTCTGGCTGAGTTGGCAATCCAAGCATGAGAAAAAGAAAACGAACTATGCATGCATTGCAGGAGCAATGATGGGGTTAGCCTTCGATGCGAAGTATATATCTGTTTTTTTGGTTCCAGCTATTCCTCTATTTGTTCTGTGGACACAAAAATTTAATTTCAAATCACTGCTGGATAAACGGATAATTTTAATATATATCTTTTCATTTTTATTCGTTTTACCTCTCCTTATTAGTTTATTTTATACAGGTGTGGGCTTTCATGGTATGTTCTACTATTCAGGCGGTGAATTTGGAAAGCAATCACTTACCACCAGACGAGTTTCTGATATACCACCTGACGAATTGATTCAAAGAACTATAGAAAAATTAAGTAAAGTATTTACATGGGGTTCTCAAATCCTGATTTCTGAGTGGAAATCCATCTTTATTTTCTCTGGGATTTTACTCTGTATAATAACTCTTTTTTCATACCTGCCAGGCGTTATAAGAAGAGAGAAAAGAAGCTGTTTTCTCATAATTCTTAGCCTTGGTTTGAGTATGATAGTATTCATATCTGGAAGACAGCTTCATTATCTAATGTATTATATGCCTTTTATTTTTGTAATGCTCTCTCATCTTACCATCAAATCTTTCGAAGGTCTAAAAAAAGAAAACAGTTATAAGAATTCTTTTAGAGTTTTCATAATTTCTCTTGCAACAATTATGTTATTTTCTTACATCGTTGTTGGAGCGACCGCATCTTACTGGGACAAAGGAGATTACAATCCATGGGTCGAAAATGCCGCTGACTACATAAAAAGAGATGCGATTAGAAATGGCTATGGAGGGCAAATTATAGTAGGACTATTAACTACACCCAATATTATGGATTATCCTCTAAAGTTACGTGACGTCAATGCATCTGTTCTACTTTTCCTAAATTTCACTACTGCTAGTTACGCAACTCAGAGAGACGAGGTAGACTTAGAAAGTATCAAAATTATAAAGCCTACTTATCTAGTAATAAGTGGAGATCAATATAAATTTTATTTTACTGAAACTGTTAAAAGGAATATATATGAGGATTATAGGATTGTTTCTATAATTCAAACTTATCCCGATATAGGTTTTGTTATAAAACGAAAAAATATTCAATCATCAAGCACATCATTTCCGGTAAATATTACTGAAGATAAAAAAATTTCTCAAGAAGTATTTACGACTAATATGCTAGATGTTAATATGCCAGATGTTATGAAAATTGGAGATGTATACACGGCATTTATCAAGCTAAAAAATACAGAAGATTCACGCATGAATTTTAGAGTTTGGATACATTCCGATGAGTATACGATATTTGTGGATAAAGGTATATATAATGTAACCCTTGATAGAGGTTCGAGCAGCATACTTGAATTTAAAATAGTCCCGATTAAAGAACATATAGGAGGACTTCCGATAATGGTCGATCTTTCTGTTAAGCCAAACGATGGTGATATGTATAAAAAGATATCTACTGTTTCAAAGTATGTATTTATTAAAAGATAAGAAATTAATATTCTTAATCAAAAGTGATAAATCGACAGAGAGGTAATAGGATATGAACAAAAAATTCTTACTTATAATTGGAATCTTAACCGTGGGAGTCCTTTTATTTGGATGTGCCTCCAAGACAACTCCTATAAAGGAATCTGTTACTAAGAAATTTTCTGAACTCAAGATGCAATATACGGAAAAAAAAGATATAGGTTACAATGTTACTGAAGTTGAGTCTTTAGCTAAGCAGGCAAAGGAGGCTTATGATAAGGGGGATTATACGGAAGCTGACAAGTTATTAGATAAGGCTTTTACATCTTTAGAAATGGCAAGTACTCCTACAAAAGCATTCATCCCATCAACTTCCACGCCATCGACTAACCCTACACAGCTTAACAAAGATTGGCTTTATGATGGACCAATATATGAGACTCATCCATATTATTATCCTAATCATTCTCTCAAAGAAATAACTAAACAAGTGCCATCTCTTGCAGACTTTGGTATCAAAACAATTTGGTTGATGCCTATTTGGGAACATCAAATAAGTTCTTCACCTTCTACATTTATTTACTTGATTAACGATTATTATAAAATTGATCCTGCATATGGAACCGATAAAGATTTGAAAGAATTAGTAGAAACTGCGCACAAATATAATATAAAGATATTATTTGATCTAGTTACTTGTTGTACACCTCCAGAAAGTGTAATATGGAATAATGATTGGACATTAAGAATACCCGTATCAGACTTGCAGAGCATGGGTTTGGATTTAAAATACAATAATTATCAAGGAAATGATATTATATATTCAAATTGCAATCTCCAGGAAAAACCTGTGAAATGTGATCTATTAGGAAGGCCTGTAGGTAAGGATGTTATAATTTACCACTATCCTTTTGCTGGTTGGGGGCCTGCAGTCGATAGAAGTAAAGCGGAAGTAGCAGATTATTTTACAAAAGTGGCGGAATATTATGTTCGAGAATATGACATAGATGGATGGAGGATAGATTCTCCTGTTAACAACTGGAACCCAAATATAATCCATGGAGACCACTCCATAATGGGATTATTAAGAAATATTGAAAAAACGATTACTGATGTTAAACCAAGTGCAATATTATATGCTGAATCCCCGTTCGTTGCTCGTCTAGATGCGTATCAATCTATAAATCCATCAGAGAGTCCTATTTTAGATGAAATATCTGATGCATCAAACAGCAATTTAGGTCTTATACTTAATAAATTGAAGACTTCTGATGAATTAGTGAACTTCTTTATAAACGAGAAAATTGGATACAATAGAGCTAGAGTACGATTTATAGAGACTGTCAATGAACAAAGAATAAATAAGTTATCCCCTCAGCTAAATAGGCCTTTAATTGTTTTAATATCAACAATCCCTGGAGTTCTATTGATTCAAACAGGGCAAGAGATTGGAGCTACTAATCAGTTTTTTTCAGATAATCCATCTGTTGACTGGAATAATGGCGATTATGAATTAAGGGATTTCTATAAAAAGGTATTTAAGATTCACAATGAAAATAATGCTCTAAAATATGGTTCAATTTCAAACGTCTGGAAATCCGGTGATAACACCTATGCTTACCAGAGGAGTTATAAGGATGAAAAAGTTATAGTAGTAATAAACCTCCTGAACAAAAAGGCAACATCATCACTTGATCTATCATTCATAGATAAAGGAACTGTTTTAGTTGATGAATTGAGTGGTGAATCTTTCACAATCGATAATCCGGGCAATTTCCAGATTTATGTTCCAGAATACGGGGCAAGAATTTTTACTAGGAAAGGTTAGAAATGAAAGTTTTAGTAATTGGATTAGATGGTGCAAATTTGGATTTAATTAAGCGCTGGGCTCAGGATGGTAACCTACCGACATTTAAAAAAATCCTTTCTGAAGGGACATACGGTTATCTGGAGAGTACAATACCGACTCTTACAGTTCCTGCCTGGAACTGTCTCACCACTGGTAAGAACCCTGGAAAAATAGGCTGTTTTAGCTTCTTTCAAAAAGTATATGGAAGTTATGATTTTCGTCTTCCTTCATCTATAGTAAATAAAAGAATGGATGTTTGGGATATATTGAGTGGTTACGGAAAAGATGTTTTTATACTGAATTCGCCACATGTTAATTACACATATAAAATTAATGGCTATATGGTTGCAGGACCGCTTTATATATCTAAAGATAAACTAGCGTATCCACCCAGCCTTAAAGAAGAATTAAATAAAATGAATTATGAATCAGACGTTACTGACTCTCTGGATAAGTTGAACATTCTCAGTAATAAAAAACTATCCAATAGACTTAACGAAGTAACTGAAAAACACTTTGAAGCCCTTTATTATTTTCTTGAAAAAAAATGGGATTTTGGATTTGTTGTATTCTCAGAGTTAGATCGAATTCAGCATAGGCTCTGGAATCAAGAAAACATAATTTTGAAGCACTATCAGAACATTGACAGAAAATTAAATGATTTAATGATTAGATTAGATAAAGAAAATAATGGCCTTAATATAATCATAGTTTCAGATCATGGATTTGGACCCAATAAAAGAATCTTTCTCATCAATGAGTGGTTGGCGAAGAGGGGTTACTTAGAATTAAAAAACATACCTCGGATTAATTTTATTAGCTTATTATTGAGAAGATTAAATCTGACAAATATTATGAGGAAGATATTTAATTATCCTGGATTAAAACCAATATATCTGCATTTAGTTCAAAACTCTGGAAAAACGCCCGTAGTATGGGATAAAGCAAAAGCCTTCAGTTACGGAACATGGGGTACTATCTACCTGAATTTAATCGGAAGGGAACCTCAAGGAATTGTTAAAAAAGAGGAGTATGAACAACTGAGAAATGAGATTATTAGAGGGTTGCAAGAGATATCGGTAAAAGCTCATAAAAGAGAGGAACTATATCATGGAGAATATTTAGAATCAGCTCCAGATATAATAATTGAAACTGATGATTATATTACAAGCATAAGTCCAACTGTTGGTTTTGGCACTGAATTCCTAGAAGGATCAGATGGAAGTCACCGGAAGGATAATGGGACATTTATAGCTTGGGGACCTGATATAAAGAAAAACTTTGAAAAAAATGCCAAGATATATGATGTAACACCGACTATTTTGCATATGTTCGGGATATCAATTCCGAAGGATATGGATGGAATGGTTTTAAAAGGGATTTTTAAAGAGGGCTCAGAAACATTCCAGAGAGCCGTTTTGTATGAGGATAATAGAAGAGGATTAAAAGAAGAAATATTAATTAAAAACAAAATCAAAACTTTACTCTCTCTTAGAAAAATCTGACGAGCTTATAATAATTTATGAATCATAAAAAAAGAGAAAGATTTTATGCAATTTGGGAAAGAAGCCCTTTCAGAAAAGGATGTAATACAGCTTGGTTTGCTTTTGCAAATGATGCAAAATGAACAATCCTTAACAGATAAAGGAATGCCACCCAGAGGGCATACTTCGAGGCAAATATTGCATTCATTACATTTTTCATAATCTTTATTCAATGCTAATTTCCCTTCAAGCCTTTGACAGGATACTTCTTTATCTACTTTTAAACTATTTGAAGGACATATGCTAATGCACTTTAAACATTCCATACTAATATATACCCAATTATCATATTTAAGATTATGCAAAATTTAAAAACTGATGTGGCAGTTATTGGAGCTGGACCGGCAGGTTCATCAGTAGCAAAATTCGTCGCTCACCAGGGTTTTAGCTCGATACTGATTGAGAAGGATGCACATCCAGGGGCAACGAATGTTTGTGCTGGTGGCATGCCAAAGTTAGTATTTGAAGATACCGAAGTAAGCTCAGAGGTTATTGAAAAAAAAATTCCAGAGGAAAGACATTATTTCCCCTGGGGAGAAAATATTATTAACAGCGATCTCGTCACAGTATATCGAAATGTATTTGACAGATGTTTAGCCGATAAAGCTGTGGAAAATGGTGCAAAATTGCTGACCGGCACACAAATAAAAGATGTTTACATTAGAAATAACAGAGTACATCTATTCTCCGCGAATACATCTGTAGAATCAAAAATTGTTGTCTTCGCGGATGGTCCTAATACTTTAGCATACAAAAAATTTGGTATTGGCTTCAAATCCAATATAGATACAACAATGGTTTCTGTTTCATGTGATGTGAAATGGGAAAACAACCCGATGAATCAATGCGAGTTTTACTATGGAGAGAAAATTGCTCCATGGGGATATGGTTGGATTTTCCCTAGGAAAGATACAGTAAATATTGGTATCGCATGCTTGTATGGCAAACTACATTCAAACCTAATAGATTCTCTCGATTATTTTCTCAAAAAATATCCCTTAACAAATAAATTATTTAAAGAAAAAGAGATACTTAAGATAAGTTCAGCACTAATCCCTGTTGCTCCAGCAAACAGAATTTTTGGAGAGCATGTATTAGTTGTAGGTGATGCTGCAGGGATGGTGGATCCAATAACTGCTGAAGGAATTGCACCAAGTATTAGTGGAGGTAAACTTGCTGGAAAAATGTGTTGTGCCTCTTTAGAGATGGAGGATTTTTCAACTAAGTTTTTATCTGAATATCAAAGGTTATGGCATAAATCTAACTATTCATATTTATATCGCAAATTTTTGATTTCAAATGTTTTTTTACTAATTAACAGATTTGATAAAAATGCATATTCAAAGCTTGCAGTAATTACTGGAAATGGAATTGGAAAAGCATTAAGACGTAATATCTTTAACCCTCCCATAGGTACGAAAAATATCAACCAATAATGCAAATTCAAATAAGAGTTACTTATACAATATCATCTTCGCTACATTTCTGCCAGTATATGCAGCCCAATTGACGCCAACCAATTCTTCAAAAACATTTGTCCCCGCCAAGAATAATCCTTCTATAGGAGTACTATATTGAAACTTCTCGTCAAAAATACCTTGTTTTGTTGAGGATAAATTAAGAAATTGGACGTGTCTGAAGACCTCATAATCGAGCAAGTTGGGGTAATTATATTCTACAATATCCAATATTTTGTTTACTGAGTACTCTTTATCAATTTTTCTCTTGGTTAACCCTGATGCTATACCAATAAGTTGATGGTTTCTTGGTGCTAACGATGCATCAAATAAAGAAGTTGGCAATACAACTGGAAAAACTGTATCTGTAAAATGTAACCTTGCATCTTTAAAATATTGTTTCTCAATACCAAGCCAGATTGTAATAGCTCTCCAAGGAGTTGCTTTTTTAATTTTGTTTTCAAATTCGGAAGGCAACTCGATCAGATGTGGTAGAACCTGTATAGGAGCAGCATATACTATTTTATCAAAATAGTATTCATTTTCTTCAATAAATACCTTAAAAACTTTATTAGTTTTTTCAATCCCAGTTACTTCAGTATTTATATATAATTTGGCTCCCAATTTTCTGGCTTTTTCTATCAAAGTATCGCTTATTGTTCTGATACCTCCTTTTGGGTAGCCCTCAATATAATTTTTTGAGTTAAATAATCCAACCCCTAATTTATTGAAAAAAGCTTCAAGTAAACCATTGGGAGAAATATTTTTAGAAAATATTGAATTAAAAAACATCTCTGCGGTAACATTCCTTATATCCAAACCCCAACTGGAATACGACCAAGGGTATGCCCAATCAATTATATTTTGTTCATACAGCTTAGTCCTTTTAAGTGTATCGTTCAGGCTATTTTCAAAAGAAATCTTACCGAGTTTATATAATGAAAAGTAATATAATAGCTTTAATATTTGGAATAAAGTGAACCTATTATTGAAAATACAATATTCTCTATATCTCCTGTTTAAAACTGGAGGTAATGAACTAACAAACAAATTTTTCTTTTCTTTAAGTATTTCAAAAAGAACATCTCTTTCATTGAAATAAAAAGGATAGTGTAATCCAGTATCTATTGTATAACCATTTATATTATATGAAGCGCAGTTACCACCTAAAATATCTTCTTTTTCGAATAATGAAACATCCACGCCATTTTTAGAGAGATCGTATGCTACACAAAGCCCACCTATCCCACCTCCAATAATACATACCTTCATATTATACTCTCCTATATCTATTGCGATTCAGAAATAACTAAATCAATTGTACTTAGATTTGATACATTTGTATTAAAACTTTTTTTATTTCCTTAAGCATCAATATATCCTCTTTATCAAAACTCTTAGTAAGTATCATACATGCTCCATATAAAACTGAAAAAAAAACGAAAAACAAAAGTAACATCCATATAGTGATCGATGTATTAAATGTACTCCTAATAAGCATATAAATAATATATACAAATAGAGTTGAAGCTATCAATGGCTTTATAAAATTGAAGGTGAATGGATTTATCTTATGCATCCAAAAAATCTGCGCGGATTTTAATATATTGATGATACTAAGCGATACCGTAGAAGCGATAGCAGCACCAATAATCCCCATTATTGGAATAAGAAATAAGTTGAGAACAACATTCGCAACCGCACCTATTAGATCATCCACCATGTTGAGCTTTGTTTTCCCTACTACAACTAAAATTAAAGCATTCGGTCCGGTGAGCACCTGAACCAATGCACCTATAGCAAGTATTCGTAGTGCATCACTTGCCTCAACATAAGGAGAGCCAAAAATAATATTTAAAACAGCGTCTGGAAAGAGAAATATGATAAAGAAAAAAGGAAGAGTTGCAGCAGCAACCCATTTTGTTAATATAATGTAATTTCTTCTCATCTCCCCAATTAGATTTTTCGAATATAGCTGCGAAGAAATTGGAATAAATATAAAACTCAGAGAGGTCAGAAAAATCGGAAGAAGCTGGGCTATGGGGGAGGCAGTGTTGTATAAACCTACAATGTCTGAAGTCTTAAAATATCCAAGCATCAACGTATCCGTCCGTGTGATTACTATAGTAGATAAGAATGTGATTAGCAAAGGGGTGGAGAAATAAATTAACTTTTTTCTAATCAGTTTACCTTTTAATTTGTCTATTGATAATTTCTTGGCTGCATAGATAGTAAATATAGCTGCAGCAGCAATTATTGAAAATAAATATGCATAGATTATGCCAATAAAACCGAATCCTAAAATAACAGCCAGGATAATACCAAAACCTTTTAATATGCTCATAAGACTATCTCTAAAATACACTCTTGCATCTATATTACCAAAACCTGTGAAAATGGATGCAAGCATCTCAATTACTACAAGGAATGGTATTGCAATTGCAAATAATTCTACGATTATTGTTTGCTCCAGATGAAATATATCCGTTAAAATACCAGACGAAACGAAAACAAGTGCAAAAAGAAATATGCCAGTCACAGTAGAAAGCTGTAAAGATGAAAGTATAACTCCAGCTACTTTTTCATTTTCTCGTTTCCCTATGAAATAAGCAATACACCGTGGAACTCCTGCTTGCAGTCCTAAACATGATAAAAAAACAAAAAAACTTAACAATGCTAACCCAATACTGTAAGCGCCATAATCTCCTTGTGTTGTATATCTGGCAATAATTACACGAGTAATAAATTCAAAAAAATTGAAGATGAGCATTCCGGCAAAAGCAATAGTTGTACCCTTTGCGATTTTTCCCAACGACCCGCTCATAATTCCAACGTACTTCCCGCCTTATCTTCACGATTTTATTACAATCTACATACCAAGTTTACTTTTAATTTTTAAAAATATTTTTTTGTTTTGAACATATAATTCATGTACCTTTAGCCTGCCCTTTTCAGAGTTTCCATATCTTTGCATCCATACTGTCAAAGGTATTAAAATAATAAAGACGAAGCCAAATATCATCTGACTAGTATCAATTTTAACTTTATTCAGCAATGAGATAATATCTGCAAGGAAGAATTGGAAAGAGTAGATTGCTGCTATAGCAGGCACATTCCATAGAGCAATCATCCTATTAAGCAAAAATGTTAGTATCAGTACTATAAGAAGTCCGCCTACATAGAAAGCTATTTTAGAGAGGATCACTATCTCAGAGAGAGTTAAAATAGTGCTTGAGCTATAGTTATTTATCATTCCTATATAATAGTTTATTGTTTCTATAATGCTTCCAAACTTAGCTTCAGTTGGATCGCCTATAATTAGTTCTTCAAAAGGTTGGTTTAGAACGTTATATGATGTTACATATATATCTGTTGTCAGGTTATCTGCTCTGATAAAACTACTCATTTCTCCGGTTTCATTTGATAAGATTAATTTTCTTTCATTTCCTTTTAGGCCTCCTAATTTATCTATCTGTGTAGCCGGATCTTCAATTAAAATAAGATTGTATGAATCTTTCTTATATATTAGAAGGTCCTGAATATCGTTAGGTAAAGAGTTCTTATCTACTTTTTGATTATCTATAATAACCCCTGCTTCTCCAGCATTTGAAGCAATTAGATAAGGAACCAGCGATATTAAATAAACAAGGATTATTAAAGTGGACAAAATTTTTTTATTTCCCGGCATTTTTTCACTCACGTTTACTATCTAAATTGAACCCAACTATTAGAAAAATCCCGTAACTCATTACTGCAAAGATAAATGTGTAAAGAACATCAGTTATTATTTCGTCAAGTTGCTCTGGCGATCCTGGAAGATACGAACTTATTTTTTCAGATATTTTAACAATATATAGACTTGATATCGAGTGATGCTCGCCATTTGCATCATCATAGTTTATCTGTATGTTTAATCCATAATTTCCTATACCCATCGAAGGGTCAACAAGTATTCCAAAAGATGTCGTCTCAGATGCCTTTGGACCTGGATGTATAATACCTATAAAGTTCTGGCTCTGTGTCAATATCTTATCTCCACCAAAAACAGTAACCCTCACATTTTTAATATCATTGGTTCCTGCATTGGCTACCTGAACCATGAGAAGACCTTCGCTACCCGGATTCAATGTAGTTGGATCAAGCGTCACGTCCTGGATATATACCTCAGGCGCCTCCTCTATATTAATTCCGAAACCGCTCTGCTGCGACTGCAGCCTGTTGGTATAATCTTTATACTCAAGCGTAAAATTGAAATTATACAGCCGGCTGAGCGCTTGTTTATCCACCAATAGATTATAAAAAACATCCGCACTCTGATCCGGTTCCAATACGGAGACATACTGCTCAGTACTTGCCCCGACGCTTGAGAACGGCAGCTGTACATCAAGGGCAGCCCTTATCTGGTTAAGTCTACTATTACCTATATTTTTTAATGTAACCTTGATTTTAAAAGTATCCCCAGGCTTGACATGCTCAGGAATTGTAGTAACATTTACAGTATCGATCTTAATAACATCCGGGTTTTCAGTTACTTTAATCCCGATATAAAGATCTTCCTGGCGTTTTACTGTCCCATCTGCAACAGTTGACCAGAGTACCGTGACAGGAATATAATACGTGCCTTTTGCGACAGTATCCTTGATGTAGATTTCATATGGGATCGTAAAGTTCTGATTACCATCTATCTCGCTGCCGACATATTTCTGCAGCTCATGCGTGATTTTTATCGGATCCGCCTTATCCTTGTCGATCACGGTGGAGACGCCGTATGCGGAATAATTATAGA